>Ga0256407_10009059_pt1 | contig 14359 bp, 7 predicted proteins | sample RumenRJG_04DNA_FD_193489 | JGI IMG/M metagenome (GOLD analysis project Ga0256407, IMG submission 193489) | Bovine rumen microbial communities from Lethbridge, Alberta, Canada - RJG_04 | ecosystem: Host-associated > Mammals > Digestive system > Stomach > Rumen | place: Canada: Alberta | collected... | reverse complement strand
CTGATGATAGTTGGCGGCTGTCAAGACAACAACTTCACTCCCTTTGCATCGGCACTTTTACTGTACGTAGGCAACGAGAAGGCAGAGGCAGTAGCCGAAGACACTGCCTCTACAAGCTTCTGGCTCTGGTTGGCAGGAGGCCTCTGCGTGCTGGTTGTCGCAGGGCTGATGATACGGCGAAGAATAAGCAAGAAGCCACTACCCGAAGAAGACGTAACCCCAACGCCACCAACCACAGCAAAGGATATCGAGAACAGCGTGCAACTCATGCAGCTCATCAGCAAGCTCATGGACGAGCAGAAGCCCTATCTCGACAGCAAACTGAAGGTAGCTACGATAGCCCGTCTGTTAAACACCAACAGTACCTACATTTCCGCCTGTATCAACTCACAGCGCAACTGCTCTTTCAACCAGTTCATCAACATCTACCGTATCGAGTACGCAAAGGAACAAATGGCGCTATTCCCCGACAGGAAGATTTCGGAAATAGCGACCGCTTCGGGCTTCTCAACCGAGACTTCGTTCTTCCGTTCGTTCAAACAGATTACTGGAAAAACGCCTCGTGAATGGAGTCAGAATAATGACCAAAACGAATAAAACACCAAAAATCGACTATCATTTTCGAAAATGGTAGTCGTTTTATTTAATTTAGTAGTCTTTATACGTCATTTTTGGTTACCTTTGCTCAAAATTACTAATCAAATAATCCAAATATGTTTACACACAAACTGACAAAACTACTGTTCACGGCACTCACCGTGCTGTGCATCGGTGGACTGCTGATGGCCTGCGACGAGAAAGAAGAGGAAAATGAGATGAAGGAAATAGGCACGGAAAACCTGAAAGTGACGCCTGGCTCGCTGACCTTCGAAGCCTCCGGAGGCACTAAGCCCCTCAACATAAGCACTACCTACAAATACTTCGGACTGGAGTTTGAGGCCGACTGGATTGATTATAGTTTCGACGAAAACTACAACATCTTGTACATCACAGCTCTGCCCAACACCACAGACAAAAGCCGACAGGCCGTCATCGACATCATGGGTTCTAATGACGGAGAGACCATCCTGGAGCGTGTCAAAGTGAAGGTGCAGCAGGACGCCGGCAGTGGCAGCGACATGCAGCAAGTGTCTCCCTCTGGCGGCACCGTGGTGAAGGGCGACATGACACTGACCTTCAGCACCGGCACTTTCGACCAGACCACCGGCATCACCGTCAGCGAAGTGAAGAGCGGCGACGTGCTGGGGAGCGACGAGGCCTCGACCTTCTACGAGGTAGACATGCCCGTACACACCGGACAGAGCATGAAAGTGAGCATCAAGAGCAACGAAAAGAGCGACGACATCGCCGTAGTGGCCCACATGCCCAACATCTCGGCTCACACGTTCGAGCCAGGCCACTCCGACTTCATCTATGAGACCACCTACGAGAACGGCGCCTACACGGCCACGATACCCGCTTTCGAGAACGGCAGCAACGAGCGGGCCTCGTTCGCCGTGGGCCTGGCCCATACCAAGACCTTCGCCAACGGTGTCCGTACCCGCACAGGAGCCGGTGTGGGTGGCCAGGTGGCCAACGTGAAGTGGCACTATGCCATCTTCAAGTCGGAAGAGATTGACAAGAACGAGGTGCTCACACTCATGGACGACCTCATGGAGAAGGCCATCAAAAAACTCATGGCCACTGGCATTGTGAAGGAAAAGGACGGCAACAAGAGAATCTACGACATATCGGTGAAGTTCGATGAACGCAACGACGGGGACTACGGCGAGTACAAGGACTGCCTCTTCGGCCATACCTTCGGAGGCATTTTCATCAACAAAAATTTGCTCAATGGAACCATCGACACGAACGAACTCTACCAAACCATAGTACACGAGATGCACCACTACTTCAGCACCGAGTATGACAAACGATGGACCAAGGCGGGCGGCGGCATGTGCTCCCCATGGATCACCCTGACCGAAGCCGGCGGCGTGTGGGCAGAGAAGTTCGCTGACAACACCAGTCCGTCAAAGATACTCATTGGCGCTTGTCCCACATTCATGCGCGGCTTTTATGCCGAAGACCTCATTCAAGGCGGATTATACGAATCAGAGATGGGCAAGCAGTCCACGTGGTACAACCCCTTCAGCTGGTACTGGACGGGCGACCGCCGCGGCCCCGCCTGGCGCGAGCACGGCTATGGGATGAGCCTGTTCTTCGACTACCTGTCGCAGCAATATGGCGACCAGATCATCACCGATATCTACCAAGCCCAGTACGACGGCGGCAAAGACCCCTACGACTGCATCGAGAAGGTCGTAGCCACGAAAGACCCGCAGTGTTTCAGTACCACATTCTTCGGCTATAAGCATTTCCTCGTCGATGTAGCACTGGGCCTCGTCAGAGATGGTATCAACTACGGCAACTTCAAGGTCGACAAGTACCTTTTCTCAAAAGACGAGACCATCACCAAACGGGACAACTGCTATCGCTACGGAGCGATCTTCGGTTACAGCCAAATAGAGAACTCCTACACCAATGCTTCAGGCGAACATTCTGTCGCTGGCAAGCAGATGGTCATTGAGCAGAAGAAAGACGGCGTGACCACCGAGGTCTACAAAATAAAATTAGGCGCCAAGAAAGGACAATACGATTCGAAACTCATGGGCACAGCAGTCAAGGGCACGCCCCTGATAATTGCCGACAGGCAAGTGTTAGAAGACCTCATGGTCACCTCAGTGAAGACGCCTGACCGGCTCCTGTTCATCAGCTATCCCACCAACAACGACGCCATGCACCCATCGGAACTGGCCGTCAGCCTTGAAGATGCCGACGTGCTTCAGGGCAAGTGGTTGTACATCAAACCTAACTGCCTGATGAAGTACACCAAGACAGGCGAACAAGCATGGCTGCAAAATATTAGCACCTACGAAGTCGATTACACCATAGTAAGCACCGTAGAACCATCCTCCAAGCACAACATCATCGTCACCAAAAACGGCAACAGCCTGCATGTCGAGGGCTACTGCAGTAGCACCAATACCTACGGCATGGGAACCAGCCAAGGAACCTTCAGTTTCGATATCGACAACACCAAAAACAGCATGCAAAATGCCCGGGTGAATAACCTACAGGTCAGCGTGTCGCAGAAGATGAACTACAACGACTATGCTATCGTGAGCACCTATACTGCCTCGAACATACCACTGAAGACCAAGATCAACAACGACAAGGACTTCACGTTCGAGGCCACCGTAGGCACCGGCATGACCAACTTCACCTATGCCGAGACACCTAACAAGCTGGGCCGAGAAATGATAAACGACCCTGGAAACAGCATCGAATTGGTCATAACATTCACCAGTCCGGTCCAATGAAACAAGATGGATGCGATTGCACAATTCAACAATTAACAAATAAACAAAAATGAAGAAAAAAAACATCTACACAATGTTCATGGCACTCATGGTGCTGTGCATCGGCGGACTTCTGACGGCCTGCGACAAGAAGGACGATGAAGAGAGTAAGGGTACAGACCCGACACCATCGGGAAAGACCATTGTCAGCAAGGAATACAAGGACTATCTGGCCAGCGCCCAAATGCAGAGCGACGTGCAGACTACCATAGAGGGAGGCATGAAACTAGAAGCCCTGAAGTGGGAGATGTACAAGAACTTCACCAACAACTTCCAATTAGAGGGCATTAAGGAGTACGACCCGTGGAACACCCCCGACTGGAATCACTTCTACGAACTGGCTACCGAATTCGGACAGAACGCCGACCGCTATGTAGAAGCCATGCAGAACCTCTACAACAATGGTATGCTTACCTCGAACACGCCGCTGACACGCGTGTTTACTACCATCGTAGGAGGATATCTCAAGGTGAAGGATACGCTCTATGAAGGCCAGGAAAAGGTTCTCAACACCATGAAGCAGCCGGGCATGAACAACAACCAGAAATGGGAGGAAATGTACAACAGTCTGTTCTATTCCCAAGACCGCCTGGGATGCGACAACTGGCGCGACTGGCGCAACAAGCTTGTGAATCGCGAGGCAGGTATCATTGAGTCTACAGAAATCTTCGAACAGTTGTGCCAGAGAAATACAGACTTCAAATTGGCTGCCACTGAGGCCGGTTATGGCAATGACCCCGTGGCTGAGACCACACGCCAAGTGGGCGGAAAACTACTTGAAGCATCTGCCGATGTCTATGGCAGTGCCGCTGCTACTGGTAGCGGTGTCATCGGGCTGGCCAAGGATGCCTACGATGTGGTGAGTGCCACAGGCGACTTGGTGAAATCGGTAAAGAATGGCGACAGTCAGGGTGTGCGCGAGGCCATCGGCACGTATGCTGGTGTGATAGCCGGACATGTGGGTGGCGATAAGAACAACTACGCTTATACCGAGTCTTTCAACGCCGTGCAGACTGCTTACAAGAACACCATCGAGAAGTCTCTGAGCGAGGCCGAAGCTGCAGAGAACGGTGCCAACGCAGATACGGGCATTGGTGTAATCGAAGTGGAAGACAAGGACACCAAGTCGCCTGGCAACACCGTCATTGTAGATGGTCCCGACGGCAAGACTAACATCGGTCTGGGCAAGGGCGGCAAGACCAGAGTACCCACCAGCGAAACAGGCACCTACAAGATTACTACCATCGACAACACTGGCGACAAAAACACCACAGACTTGAAGATTGACAAGAAGGGAACTACCACCAACTTAGAAGTGAAAACCAACGAGTCTGAACTCATTGACGCACAAGAAGAAGACAAGTACGACTGGGACATCGAGTTCGACCCCGAGAAACTCGTTGTCGAGGCTGAGGGCTACCACCGAGTGGTCACCGTCATCACCATGTACAAGAGCATCAAGGCCTCGTCGGCCGACAACTGGATCGACGTAGAGGTCAACGGATACAACGTGCACCTCGACATCAAGGAGAACACCACGGGCAAGGAGCGCAAGGGCACCATCAACATCTACGCCTCGGACGACGGCAAGAACATCCTGAAGACCGCCACCTACGACGTGACCCAGCTGCCCTATCCCGACGAGGGCGACGGACTTGCCTTCATGAACTTCAGCAAACTGCGCATAGATACGATTATAGGGACTGGCCGCGTAACCGCAAACATGAATAATGTCTGGCGTGCCAAAACGCGGTTTGCCAACGATGACCTCAGCATCTCCCGCGTCAGCGATACCAAATACAAGGTCAGCATACACGTAGTAGACCACGATCATATCTATATGTTCGATGGCGAGGAGAAAGATCCCGACCCTAATTACTACGTACTGCCCGACCGGTCCTACGGTGCCTACTACGACCTGTCGTTCAACATCGAGTCTGTGAACCCGACAATCATGTTCGACAAGAACAATTTCCGCCTGACCGACCTGCGCGCGAAAGGATACTACAAGTTTATAGATGACCTCGGACACGATTACTACATGGATTTCAACTGCTACTTCTCCGGTCTGGGCATCTCGGATCCCATGGAATTTGAAGACAGCAACTTCAAACAGGCCACCATGGATGCCGAAAATCAGGACGGCGAGTTCTACGATGTGGAGACAGGCGAACGGGTAGGGGGCGACTATCCCTTCTACGTCAAGCTTACCGGCACGGTGCGATGGGTCAACGCCATCTACGGAAGAGACGAGCATGGGTACAGCATCGTCACGGGCTACGAGCCGTATGCAGGAAACATCAGCAATGAGTCCACAAGTACCAATGATGCAGGTCTCTTCATCAAGCTGCGCTGGGACTAAGCCTTTCACCAAAGTGTCATGGTAAACGGCACGCGCCGATTTCCAAAAATTATAGCTATAATTCATCGGATTATGGCTATAATTTTTTTCAATGCCATTAACATCGTCTGAGAATAAGGCATTCATTCAACATCAAAAAAACGTTAATTATACAAAATAGCAGTATGCACTCTTGTGTAATTGCGAAAAATAGCCTACCTTTGCTCCCCTACAAACTGAGAGAGCAAACAAAGAAATAATGACTGCAAACATTCTGAACTACATCCAGTGGAACCCCTCGCTCGAAGCCTTCCACATCGGCCCGATGGCCTTCCGCTGGTACTCGCTTTGCTGGCTGGTGGGCCTGCTGCTGGCCTATCTCGTGGTGCGCCGGCTGTATAAAGAACAAAAGATCAAGGACGAGCTCTTCGACCCGCTCTTCATCTATTGCTTCTTAGGCATCCTCATCGGTGCGCGCTTGGGCCACTGTATCTTCTATCAGCCCGACTACTTCCTCACATCATGGAAAGGCTTCGTAGAGATGTTCCTACCCATCCACTTCGACCAGACTGGCGACTGGCACATGACCGGCTATCAGGGACTGGCCTCTCATGGTGGCACGCTGGGCCTCATCCTGGCCCTGCTTATCTATGTGAAACGCACAGGACTGGGTCTATGGCGCGTGCTCGACAATATAGCCATCTCCGTAGGTACCACGTCGTGCTTCATCCGCTTGGGCAACCTTATGAACAGCGAGATTATCGGCAAGCCCACCGACCTGCCCTGGGCCTTCATCTTCGAGCGCGTCGACGAGCTGCCACGCCATCCCGGACAGCTCTACGAGGCCATTGCCTACGCTCTGCTGTTTGTCATCATGTGGTACATCTACCGCCGTCGTCCGCAGCTGGTCGGTACCAGCTTCTTCTTCGGTCTCTGCCTGTTCTACATCTTCACCTTCCGATTCTTCATCGAGTACACGAAGGAGATTCAGGAAGCTTTCGAGGCATCGCTGCCCATCGACATGGGTCAGATACTCTCGCTGCCCTTCATCGCCGTAGGCCTCTGGTTCATGGTCAAGGGCATAGGAAAAGCCAAGAAACTCTGACCCGCCAAGCCATCATCCTTATACCTTACAATCACTATGAAGAGAACCATCTCACGCTTGATCGTCGCGTTGACAGCCATCTTGTGGCTGCCCTACCCTACCCTGGCCCAAACTGGAGATAAAGAGTTCCAAGCCTTGTATAAGGAGTATCTTGAACTGTACAACACACAGGACAATGACGAGGCGTTCTTCGATGCCTCTGAGCGCATCAAGCAATACTATTTGGACAAGAAAGACGAGGACTCCTATTACAAGATAGAAATGAACGAGGCCATGTTCTACATTGAGCACGGCTATCCCTATCAGGCCATCAGGAAAGCTACCGAAATGCTCGACGAGATGAAGGAACACAGCTTCGACGGCTACAACATGGTTTATATGACGCTGGGCACCGTGTTCGAGTCACGCGGCAACTACGGCATGGCCGAGCACTACTATCTCATGGCTATTGAGAGCACCGACGAGCACGACGAGCGCTCGATCATGGGTGCCTACTCGCGCATGGCCTATCTTCTGAAACTGACTAAACCTGACGAGGCCCGACAATGGAATGAGAAGTACTCTTTGATAAGCCTGAAATACCCACCCTATCATCAAGTTTACCTCTTCATCTCAAGCATTATCGCTTTTGCCAAAGGCGAACAGAACACGTTCTGGCAGTGTAGCAAGGAGTACCACGAGTACCACAACCAGCACGCAGAGCTTGACAACTACGGCATGAAGACGATGGCCATCATGGAGAAAGCCTTCGCAGGCAATTACCAGGAAGCGCTGACGTTGCTCGACCAGAACAACGACGACCTCGACCTGCTTGCCCGTAACGACCTGCGCATCCGCATCTATGAGATGCAAGGCAAGCTGGAAATGGCTCTCCGCCAGTCCCGCATCCGTACACAGTGTGTCGACTCGCTGAACAGCGACCTGCTCTTCAACAACCTGAACGAACTGAACGCTGAGGCAGGACTGGCGAAGATGAAGGCCGAGACTGCCCAAGAGCGTCTGCGTCTGCTCACCACCGTTCTTGTGCTTGCCCTCATTGCCATCCTCCTGCTTGTCATCCTCGTATGGCGCCATCGTGTTACGCGCAGTCGGCTAAAACAGAAGAACGACCAGCTGCACACTGCCTTATCAATGGCCGAGGAAAGCGACAAGATGAAGACCGCCTTCGTACGCTCTGTGAGCCACGAGATACGCACACCCCTCAACGCTATCAACGGCTTCAACGAGGTCGTGAACAATCCCGACATCCACCTCACTACCGAGGAGCGCACCGATCTTATCAATCGTATCAAAGAGAATGTAGGAGCCATCACCAACATCGTCGACGAGATGCTGCAGATGGCCGACCAAGGCTCTTCCGACTTCTACCCCCGCACGGGCAGCATCTACTGTAACCAGTTCCTATCGCAGCTGCTCTACGCCTATCGCGACCGAGTCAGTGCCAACATCGAACTGCTCTACACTACGAAGGTCATCAACCGCTTCGCCATCAGCACCAACCAGGAAGGCGTGAAGAAGATCCTGAACCACCTCATCCTCAATGCCATCAAGTTCACGAAGGAAGGCAGCATCGAACTGAACTGCCGCCAGTCCGACGACCTGAGCAAAGTCATCATCACCCTCACCGATACCGGATGCGGCATCTCAGAGGATGAAAAAGACAAGATTTTCGAGCAATTCTACAAGTCCGACACCTTCCAGCAAGGCATCGGACTGGGCCTCACCGTCAGTAAGAAGATTGCACAGAAACTCGGTGGCGACCTCACCATCGACGACAGCTATACCAACGGTGCCCGCTTTGTGCTCACCCTGCCGTTCGAGTAGGAAACAATCATCCCACAGAAACCTGTATTGTTGTTATAGGACTGCCAGCACGCAACAGCAACTGCTGCAACAGCCACAATGGTACCAGAACAGCGACGGCAGCATCGACATGGAGAAGTTGCCGTCTTCGACCGCGACGGGCAGCTGTCCTGGGACGACCGTATCTGGCATCGCAGTTGCAACTATCAAGGCCACACCATCACGGTTTGGGGCATGTAGACTTATCCCTACCCTTTCATTATCCGCTTGATTACACCAAGCAATTGAAAAGCCATTACTATTTGCTATCGCATTCTTCATATTCTGAAAAGCGGTAGCATTGTTTTTCCGATTGCAAAAAATCATTGAAATATTTGGCGGTTACACGAAAACCAACTATCTTTGCAAGCAGTTCGGGGGAGAAATCCTTGGACTAATGATGCATAAGCTGATTATTTCGCACTTACCGAAGACGCCTGGAAAACATCATTAGGAATAGTTCGATATAAGAAGCTAAAGGGGAAGTCGAAGAAAACGGCTCCCTACTACGAGTATAGCTATGCACACGCCCTGTGGCGTGGTTGCATTCTTAAATCGTAGTAGGGGTTCCAATATTCCAGGCGCGCCCTTATGGTAAGTGCATAAGGATGGCCACGCCATTTTCATGTCCATACGTCTGCATCCTCACGTTCGCACAAAGTCAACTTTATTATTAACAGATTAAAATGATTAGCTTATGAAAACAAAACGACTTCTTAGTGTATTAACCCTCGCAGTACTGCTGCCTTATACCGCATTAGCAGAAGAATGGCAGGATCCAATAACGAAGGTGAACTATGAAACTATGAGTTCATCTAATGGATATTATGCAATAGTTGTGAAATCTCCTAAGGCCACAGGTGATATTACAATTCGTTCTACAATTACCATTAACGGTTATCAGTATCCTGTGACTTACATTTGGACACAAGCTTTCGAAGACAACAACAACATAACATCGGTGACAATCCCAGGAAGCATAATCGGTATTGATCCGGCCTTCTGTGGCTGCAGCAACCTAAAAGAGGTAACAATCCAAGAGGGTGTAACCTATATCGGAACATCGGCATTCAGGAACTGTAGCAGCCTGACACAAGTAACTATTCCAAAGAGTGTTACCGACATCGGTAATACAGCTTTTGCAAATTGCAGCAGCCTGACATCAGTGACCATTCCAGAAGGCATTACAAGAATCGAAAGCTGGACTTTCCAAGGTTGCAGTAGCCTAAAAGAAGTGGTCATCCCGTCAACTATGACTTTCATTGGTGGCTATGTTTTCGCGAACTGTAGCAGTCTTGAATCAGTGACTATCCCAGAAACCGTGACCTTTATCGCAGATTATGCTTTTTCTGGTTGTAGTAGCCTGACAGAGGTGACTATTCCAGGGAGTGTTACCGACATTCGGCCCTCTACTTTTGAAGGCTGCAGTGGCCTGACAGAAGTGATAATCCAAGAGGGCGTGACCAGCATCGGGAAAAAAGCGTTTTCTGGTTGTAGCGGCCTTACAAAAGTGACAATTCCAGAAGGTGTGACCACAATTGGAGAAAATGCTTTCTCATATTCTTATAATTATAACTCAAGCTGCTACAACCTAACACAGATAACAATCCCTTCAAGTGTAACCAGTATCAGCAACACTGCTTTTTCCGAGTGCAGTGGCCTCACTTCTATCATAGTTGAAAGCGGCAATACGGTCTATGACTCTCGCGACAATTGCAATGCTATCATTGAGACAGCAAGCAACACCTTATTCTTAGGTTGCCAGAATACAGTCATTCCTTCAAGTGTAACCAGCATAGGAGACTATGCCTTTGGTGGCTGCACCAGCCTAACAGAGGTGACCATACCTTCAAGTGTGACAAGCATCGGAAACAGCGCCTTTCGTGGCTGCACCAGCCTAACAGAGGTGACCATACCTTCAAATGTGACAAGCATCGGAAACAGTGCCTTTTATAATTGTAGGGGTCTCACATCAGTAACTTCCCTTATCCAAGAACCGTATATTATTAATCCTAATGTGTTTGAGCTTAGCGATTATTCATTTACTACCGCCACCCTCTATGTCCCTAAGGGCACAAAGGAGAAGTATAAGGCCACGGCTGGTTGGAACCAGTTTACTAACATCGTGGAGATGGAAGACGACGATCCTACCAATGTTGAGGCCATCACTAACCACAGCGAAAACATGGTGACAGAACGCTATGCCCTCGGCGGACAGCGCGTGAGCGGGCAGCAACGGGGCCTGAATATTGAGCGGATGAGCGATGGAACAATAAAGAAGGTGATGGTGCGGTAACTTATATTCCAACTTATATTCCAGAATGCAATCATTGAAAAAGTGGGCGGATTGTTTGGCGGTCTGCCCGCTTTTGCGTATCTTTGCGGCGTAGAAACAGAACACAAGGTATCATGATGGGAAAAGAAAACATTTTGAAGGCTATCACCGACGTTGCCAATAACAACATACCCAAAGGAGCAAAGGTGATTCTTTTTGGGTCGCAAGCTCGTGGCGATGCACATGAAGGCTCTGACTGGGATGTCTTGGTGTTGGTAGACAAAAACAGGGTGCTCCCGTCCGACCATGACCTGTACTCATATCCATTTTGGGAATTAGGATGGAAGATTGATGCCATGATTCATCCGACTATTTATACAGTAAAAGACTGGAACAACAATACAAACCCTGTGTTCCGTGAGAATGTGGAACGTGACGGAATAGTGGTATGTTGAGCAAAGAGGAAAGAAGAAGTTTGGTGGAGTATCGAATAGAGAAATCCTATCGAGTACTTGAAGAAGCTCGAGATAATGCCAAGTTAGGACACTGGAACTTAACCGGTAACAGGTTGTATTACGCAGTGTTCCACATGTGTCAGGCGTTGCTTTTGAGTGAGGGTGACACAGTAAGACGGCATGCGAGCATGATTCACAAGATTGGTTTGGACTTCATTACCACTGGCAGACTTGATAGGACTTACGGCAAACTTATTTCCAGGCTATATGAGTTGCGGCAATCAGGTGACTATGACGATAGATTTGATGCCACTGAGGAAGAAGTAATGCCCTATTTTGAACAGGTAGAGACTCTGCTCAAGAAATTGGAGTCTATGATTGCATGCACATAGAACACATTTTTTAGGGTTTAGCCGATTATTCCAGTGCATACTGTCAAAAGAATGTTCACCACATGGTGTAACACCATGTGGTGAACATTCTTTTTTAATACCAAATATCCTGTATATCAGCTAAATAGTTAAATTATTATAATGTTCACCACTTGGTGTACTACTATTTTGTTTACAAGACGTTCAAACCTGACCAAACTCAAGTCGGCACTTATCGAGCGTGAAATCATAGAACAGACCGAAACAGGTTTCTACCTTGCCGATCCCCTCTTTCAATACTGGTTCCGACAGGAAATGATGTAGTTTACACAGGCATTGTGAAACTACCTAAACTTGAATAAATAACAAAAAAATCGTCTCCGGTTATTTGCCAGAGACGATTCTTTTGATATCGTTGAGCTTGTTCAGGGCTTCTACAGGCGTGAGGTTGTTGATGTCGAGGGTGAGGATTTCATCGCGTATCTGACAGAGCACGGGGTCGTCTAATTGGAAGAAGGAGAGCTGCATGCCTTCGCGCGACGAAGCGATCTCGGCGGTGGGCTTTCCTGCGCTACCCACGCTGGCGTTCTCGGCTTCGAGCTGTTTCAGGATGACGTTCGAGCGCTTCACAATAGAGCGGGGCATGCCTGCTATCTCGGCCACGTGGATGCCGAACGAATGCTCTGAGCCGCCACGCTCCAGCTTACGCACGAAGATGACCTTGCCGTCGACCTCTTTTACGCTGACATTATAATTCTTGATACGCGAAAAATTCTTCTCCATCTCGTTCAGCTCGTGGTAGTGGGTGGCGAAGAGCGTGCGTGCCCGGGCCTTCGGCGTCTCGTGCAGGTACTCCACGATGGCCCAGGCAATCGAGATGCCGTCGTAGGTCGACGTGCCTCGACCCAGCTCATCGAAGAGCACGAGCGACTTCGGCGAGACGTTGTTCAGGATGTTCGCAGCCTCGGTCATCTCGACCATGAAGGTCGATTCGCCCAAGGAAATATTGTCGCTGGCACCCACACGAGTGAAAATTTTATCCACTAAGCCTATTTGCGCGGCCTCTGCGGGCACGAAGCAGCCTATCTGGGCCAACAGTACTATGAGCGCCGTTTGACGCAACAGCGCCGACTTACCGGCCATATTCGGGCCGGTGATGATGATGATCTGCTGGCGGTCGTTGTCGAGTAGCACATCGTTGGGCACGTATTGCTCGCCCAGCGGCAGCTCGGTCTCGATAACGGGATGGCGGCCTTGCTTGATGTCGATAACCTCGCTCTCGTCGACTACGGGGCGTATGTAGCGGTGCTCCTCGGCAGCCTTCGCAAAGGAGAGCAGACAGTCGAGCTGGGCCAAGAGCGAGGCGTTGATCTGAATCTGCGGAATGAACTCCTGCATCGACAGCACCAGCTCGCCAAAGAGCTTCGCCTCGAGCGACAGGATCTTGTCCTCGGCACCTAAGATTTTCTCCTCGTACTCCTTCAGTTCCTGCGTGATGTAGCGCTCGGCCTGCGCCAGCGTCTGCTTGCGCACCCACTCCTGCGGCACTCGGTCCTTGTAGGTGTTACGCACTTCGAGGTAGTAGCCGAACACGTTGTTATAGCCTATCTTCAACGACTGTATGCCCGTCTCCTGTGCCTCGCGCTCCTGAATCTGCAGCAGGTAGTCCTTGCCGCTGTAGGCTATGCGTCGCAGCTCGTCGAGCTCATCGTTGACGCCCTGGGCAATCACCCCACCCTTCTGCACCATCTGTGGCGGGTCGGGCTGAATCTCGCGGGCGATCCTGTCGCGCAGCGACTCGCAGAGCGACAGCCGCTCCCCTACCCTTTTCAGCACTTCGCTGCCCGCATAGAGGCACGCACTCTTGATGGGCTGAACGGCCTGCAGGGCCACCTTCAGCTGAACCACCTCGCGGGGACTGACTCTACCCACGGCCACCTTTGAGATGATTCGCTCCAAGTCGCCCACCCTATGTAGCTGCTCGTCGACGAGCTGTCGGAACTCCGGCTCGCGGAAGAAATAGTCCACCGTGTCAAGGCGGTCCTCTATCGGGCGCTTGTCCTTCAACGGGAACACCAGCCAACGGCGCAACAGGCGCGAGCCCATGGGCGAAACCGTACGGTCGATGACGTCCAAGAGCGAACGCCCGTCGTCCTGCATGGGCTGAATCAGCTCCAAGCTTCTTATCGTAAACTTATCGAGGCGCACGTATTTCTCCTCTTCTATACGCGCAATCTGCGTGATGTGGCCTATCTGCGTGTGCTGCGTCATCTCCAAGTATTGCAGGATGGCACCTGCAGCGGTCACACCACTGCGCAGGTGCTCCACGCCGAAGCCCTTCAACGACTTCACACCGAAGTGGCGCAACAACTTCTGGTGGGCGGTCTGCTCGGTATACACCCAGTCATCAAGCTCAAAGGTAAAGAACTTCGAACCGAAATAACGCTCAAAATCCTGCTTCTTGCCACGCTCAAAGATCACCTCCTTGGGCTGGAAGTTGCCCATGAGCTTCTCCACATAGTCGTAAGTGCCCTCACCGCAAAGGAACTCGCCCGTCGAGATGTCGAGA
>Ga0256407_10009057_pt1 | contig 14361 bp, 9 predicted proteins | sample RumenRJG_04DNA_FD_193489 | JGI IMG/M metagenome (GOLD analysis project Ga0256407, IMG submission 193489) | Bovine rumen microbial communities from Lethbridge, Alberta, Canada - RJG_04 | ecosystem: Host-associated > Mammals > Digestive system > Stomach > Rumen | place: Canada: Alberta | collected... | reverse complement strand
TGGTCAGCAATGTCCCCGCTTGATTGTTGACGATGACACTGAAGTCCTTGAAGTCAGCTGCAATAGCACTTTGGCTCATTCCCAACATGGCAAGAATGAGACAGACAAAAGGTCTTAAGTACTTGTTTGTCATAAAAACACGATTTAGTTAGTATAATACTTTATGATTAGTTCCAATAATCTGTGGCAAAGTTACGAAAAAGACCTCTATATACCTTATTTATAATAATGCTTTCTCACGTAATCGTTTACGATGTGCTTGAGCCTATGGTTATAACATAAGAAATAACTCCCTATATAGTAAATTCAGTGAAATTGATGACCAAATTCAGTGTATTTACCAACCAAATTCAGTGAATTTACTAAGCAAATACAGTGAGTTTTGTTGATATAGTCTCGAGCAAAAGAAAAGAGAGGCTCAAAGCAGAGCCTCTCTCATAATATCTCTCGAAAGAAAGAGTTATTTGATAACCTTAGAGGTAACAACCTGTCCGTTGACCATGCGCTCCACACGGATATTAACTCCACGCTGAGGCTCTGCCAAGCGACGACCGTTCAGGTCGTAATACTCAGTAGTTGTGATAGCCGATGTGCGAGTCTGGCTGATGCCTGTAGTGTTGTAGGCAGGCCAGTATTCTGTGTAGTTGCTTTCACCATCCGCCATACCTGCTTTCATAATACTTTCAACAAGTGAGTTGGCATAAACCTCTATATTGGTGTACCACCCCTTTTCTGTATCGATGGTTTTGGCGTTACCATCACTCTTGTCATTAGGGTTCAGACCATTTGCAATCTCCCATTCATCGGGGATGCCGTCACCATCGGTATCAAAACCTTCAGGCCTGGTGGTGGATTCAAGAGCATAGTCGCCTTGGTCTTTTACAAAATCAATAATGCCTGGATAATGAGTGACAGGCTTTCCTTCGCCTGTTTTAGTTGCTGAGCCTGTGTAGGTTGTGGTTCCATTTTTGGCTTCTTCCATGTGACGACTATCTACAGCGTCACGATAGAGTGAAGCACCTACGTTGGCCAATACTTTTTCGTAGGCTACTTGGGCTGTGTGAGTTGTTATATCGCCTGTAATGACAGGTTCTGTTAACTTAATGGTATCTTTTGTCGTTGCATTGCCGTCATCAATAATAACGCCATTCCAGTCGTAGTTGGCAGGAGATGAGGCTGCTGTAACATAGTTGCCATTGATATAGAAATGACCATAGATATGTTTACCTTGAGGGTCGATAGCCTTGCCATTGTCGTCTTTATCGTTATTAGTGTGTCCGCATTGGAATACACGAGTTTTATTTTTAGTGGCAGGACCTGCTTTATAATAGTTGTTCACAATGTTGTGATATCCACCCTGACCAGCATAAGCACCATTGCCTTGTCCCCAGTTATACATGACGCAGTTACGTAAATCAACTCTTTCTGCATCGATTGTGTTCTTGTACTTGGTTTTATCGTATCCTTGCCATCCATAGCGCGCTCCATTCAAGCGTGGTGCACGATTTTGGACGTGGGCAATAAAGTTGTGGTGGAATGAAGCCTGTTTTCCACCCCAGATACCTCCATAACTATGTTCACCTTTTGTATGACCAGGATTTGCCAATGCTTCTGCAACAGAACACCATTGCATGGTAAAATCGCGATTGTCATAATACGAGGCGACTTCATCTATACTCCATGAAAATGAGCAGTGATCGAGGATGATGTCATTTGATTGTCTTTTCCATGTAGCATCAGCACCGTCGTTAATATCTTTTTCCTCACCACGACGGATGCGGATAAAGCGAATGATGTTGTTTTTGCCTGGATTGACAGTACGATAACGTAAGGTGATACCTGGAGCAGGAGCTGTTTGGCCCAATATGGTTATGTTATCTTTGATATTGACATCAGACTCTAATTCGATAACACCTGAAACATCAAAAACAACAATACTATTAGAATAACCTACTGCGCGGCGGAAAGATCCTTCAATGTCTTTGCCGCTAAGGTTTGTAACGTGGCGTACAGTGCCGCCTCTTCCACCAGTGACATAACGTCCATGACCTTCGGCACCAGGGAATGCAGGAGCCTGAGCCATTGCAAATGATGCGATAAATGAAATCGCAAGTGTAAGTAGAGATTTTTTCATATTTAATTGTTTTGATTTTGTTTTTTATTTGGAAAAGAGCGTTGCCCCAGCATGTTTCTTTACTGCCGCAGGTACATCAGCATAGGGGGCTACGGAATAATTGTAGGGTACAGTGACAGGAGTGCCGATGGACGTTGGTTGTCCAGCTTTGTTGACTTCTTCAGCATGGTTGCTGTTAGCCCATGTAACAGAGATGGCATCATTCTGACTATAGTATCTCTTTACTCCCTTTTCGAAGAAGTTGCCCTCGATGAGAACTTCAGAGTTCTTGCGCGGATTGATGCAATTGCCAGCAGTAGTACAACTGAAATAGTTGTTCAGCATGTGAATCTTGCCAACGCGAGCCATAGGCATACGTTGAACACAGCCTGATCCCCACCAATTAAAGGCGAAGGTGGTGTTGAGGAAACCTGTTGGCTCTCTGTCGCTGTAGCCGATGAGGTTAGTGTTCTGGTGCATATACGAGCGATCGGTATAGCTGAAGGTGCACCAGCTAATAGTGTTGAAGTCGGAGCTTTGGGTGATGTCGAAGTTGCCGTCCATGCCGTCAGAGAAGGCACAGTGGTCAACCCAGCAGTGCTTGGCACCATTGAAGGAGAGCAGGTCACTACCACCAACATCAATTGAGCCTGGGCCTACGAATGTGATATTGCGAATAATAATGTTCTCTTGACGCACTGTGAGTATTCCTGATCTACGATAGCTTTCACTTTGATCACCTGTCAGTTCGATGATAATCTTTCGTGTGTTGTATTCGGCTTCCTCTCTTACAAACTGACCGTTGGGCAACATTCCGCCACCATCATGAGTGCTCATGTTGGATACCCCAGCTTTGTTAAGTGCCGTTATAATATCAGCGGTTACGTACCATTTTGTGCAAAGGCGTGCATTGTTGATACCCAGCAAGGTCTTATTGTTTCCTTCGATAAAAATGTTGCTCGAAACCATGAAGTCGCCATCAGAACCATCGAAGATGATGACATCGTTTTGCTTGATAGCGTTTTGAATGTTGTTCCTCATGTCTTGTCCGTTGGACTTCAAGACAATAACCTTCCCTGCAAAATCACTTGGGAGAGGGTAGGTATAGCAACCACCACCTGTAATGTTATAGGTGCTGGTAGCATCAGTCCGTGAAGAACGGGTACAGAAACCAAAAGGCTTGTTTTGGTCATAGTCTGCGGCTACTGCTATCAGTGAAAAAAGAGCCACCAATGTTGTGAGTAGATATTTCTTCATATTTGATCGTTTCGTAGTTTCGTTGCAAAGGTACGAAAAGGAATTGAAAACCTCTTCGTACCTTATTGATTATTAACACTTAAACGTTTGCGTTATTGCATACGACGTAATCCTTCCCAACGCACATTCCATGTGCCGTCTTTGGGGAAGCCAGGGTTAAGAACGTCCTTGCATCCGTCCCAACCAGCACACATCATGGCTATGGCAGTGAGTAAAGCTCCATTGCCAGGGAGATAGAGGCGCAAACGGTCGGCAGTCTGGAAGTTATGTCCATTCTTAAGATAAGTGTTCTTCTGTGTGTCGATGAGCAATGCCTCAAGGGCAATGTCTGGGCGACCTAAGCGGGCTGCAGTCATGGCAATCATACCATAGTCCCATCCCCATGTGGTCTGCCAATTCCAATTCTGCATGACCCAATCCAGCGTTTTGTATGCTGCGACACTGTCGCTGTGTACTGAACCGGCAGGGAGAAGGCCGATAGCTCCAAGTACGGCAGGATGGTCGTTGCGCACTTTATCAGCAAAAGTTTCTGCTTTTGCCGAGTTGGAACCACCACCTACAGTGTTGAAAGGGTCGAAAGAAGGAAGGATAGCTTTAGTGCTGCCTTTTGGGAGCCCCGCTGTGTAGATACCTTCTTTGGTGATAGGTAGAGGTGCTAAGTGGGCTATCACATCGTCCCATTGTTTATTACGAGATTTCCCCAAACGTTCACGCCACTGTTGAGCCACCTTCAAAGCATACCGGAAGTAGGCCAACTCAAAGGGATGGTTGTAGCTGATATCTTTTGTCATACACTCCTGCATGGCAGTTTGACCAATGAGGTTGTAGGTGGTCGATGCATTGCCTTGGCGTACAGAACTTTGGGCGAAATCAGCAAGAAACTCTGCAGTCGCTTCTACGTTGTCTGCATATTTGGCTAGGGTTTCTGCCGATGGATAGGCACGATACATCTCTTCTGCAAGATAGATGTAGTGAGGTTGTTGCCATGTCAGGAATGAACCTGTGTTGGATGGAGCTTCGCCAGCCCATGGGTCGGTCATCTTCATCCAACGGATGCCCCTGAAACCTTGACGCTGGGCAATCCTCTTGGCAATAGGTGCAGCCACCTTGTCGTACCAACGAAGCATTTGTTCTACAACCTTAGGCTGATTCCAGAGTGTAAAGTCAACAGCATGCCACCAGGTCATTTCCAGATGAGGACGTCCAAACCAAGTGTTGTAGGTAAGTCCAGTCTCCTGTGGGGGCATATTGTTAGCGCAATTGATGCGAGTGAGGTATTGTGACAATACCACACGACGCTCCAGCTCCTTGGCACGTGGGTCTGTGCATTGGCTGAAATCAACAAAAGCTGACTCTGTCCAGAACTTATGCCAAAACTTCTGAGTAGTCTTCTGTTCCTGATCAAAACGGAAGGAGGAAACAATATGACGGGCTTCGTATGCTTGTTGACTGAGATATTCTACCTCAAAAGACAGCACATCCTCATTCGTATTTAGCTGATAAGTATGTGGTTTTACTTCTTTCAACTGAGCATTACCCTCCCACCTTATATATATATAATAGGTAGTGGTGTCGATGTTATGCATAAGCGTGACAACATGGTCACTTGAATTGATGATTCGACTGGTATGAAGGGCATCATTGCTCCAATCGCTGGCATCATCTGCATGTTTGCCGGTAGGATAGGGTAGGCGGATGCTAACGGTTGCCTGCCTTTTTTTCAATAAAGGAGTGCTGATGCGATAGGCAACAGCGTCACGATTAGGTAAGCCTACGGTTACAACATTCACTTTCTCGCCATCAGCCTTATAATTAGATGTGATTTCACCTTGCCAGAGGTTCAACTGTTGACGGATATCCGTGAGTTTGCTGAGAGCGATGTCATTGCCATTGGCATCTTTCAACTCTAAACCGACAGCACCCAAATTCAAGCGATGAGGATTAATGCGGAAATACTCCGTAGCCAGTTTGTGACGACCGTCCTCTGCCTTTTTGTATTCGATGGCATAAACTTCAGGATGGCCATGACCAAAGTCGTAGGCTTTTTGGCTCTCCTCTTCTTTCAGGTTATTCTTGTTGGGGAATGAATGCCATCCCCAGTCGCTCATGGCGTTGAGAGGGATGCCATTTTTGTAATCATCAACATAACTCTGTAAGCCAGTTACATCAACGGTAGTGGCAAAGTGTCCGTTACCTACAGTGAGAGATGTCAAAGGGTCAGCTTCGGTGATGATGGGACTATTACGAAAGAGAACAGCCTCGCGATCTATCGAGGCTGTTATGTTTTCTGTGGTGTATCCTAGCATTTCCATTTCCAAAGAAGCCCATATAAACGGCCCGACTCCCTTAGCGTCGTTGTCGCGGATAGGCTCACTGAGGTAGTATTTATAACTACCGTCGCGTCGCTTGTTTTCTTTGACAGTGCCCTTCGGATTGATTTTCTTCATGGCAGCAATTACTTCCGGTGTAGCAGCCGGACCCAGTCCTGCTACTTCACAGCATTGGGTAAGCGAAATGGTTTTATCTGGATGTACCTTGATAAAGTTTGCAATAATACCCTTATAGGCCTTGATACCTGCATCGCGATATTTCTCGCCGACATAGCCTTTACGATAGGCCTTTAGCAGAGCATAGGTGAACATGCTGGAACAGGTTGACTCCAAATAGTTTCCCTCTTTTCCTGGGCTATCCATCACCTGATACCATACACCACTTTCCTTATCCTGCCACTTGATGATGGCATCAAAGTCTTTTATCAATAGGTCGATAACTTCCGAACGACGGGCATAGTCCTCAGGTAATGCATCAAGCACCTCGATAAGTGCCATGGTATACCAACCTTGGGCGCGTCCCCAACAGTGTTGCGAAAGTCCAGTCTCTTTGTCTGCCCAGAAAGTGTTGCGAGTCTCGTCATAAGCATGACGGTTCAATCCAGTCTTGGGATCGAAGGTGCGCTCATAGGTAATCTTCAACTGGTTCACGGCATCGTCATAGATGTCAATGATAGGATTCTTGGCTTTCTTGCCTTTTCCCACCTTGGCTTTTTCTGTGATAGGTGCGGTCAGGGTGCGGAATGGAAGTCCCATGAAGATACCATCGAGCCAAACCTGATAAGAGTAGATGGCTTTGTGCCAGAAAACCTTATCGGTAATGGTGCGTGGTTGTTCCTGCAACTGCTTCATCATGGTTTTCATAGCCAGCAGGTTCTTTTGCTCAGGCCATTTCTGATACATACGAGTTACGAAGTGGCCCGTGCGGATATTGTCAAGGTTATAATCCAAGATGTCATATCCACGGATATCACCCTTCTCGTTAATCATGGTGTCTGTATACTCCTGACAATACTTGCGGATGTCTTCACCGCCATATCTGAGATAGGTGTCCAACATTCCTTCCAATTCAATACCCATGACATAGCTCCACTTGGGACGCTTTGAGAAATCCAACAGGTAAGACTTTGGTACACGCTTCATCTCGCTGTAAGTCAACCACTCAGAATAGTGCTTGTATGGAGGATTCTGAAGTACCAGCGAACCATTGACCATCAGATTGTCATAAGTAACATCTTGTGCAAGACCTATTTGGTGAATGGGTTTTCCATAAACACCATTGAACTGGCAATTCTCAACATTAATATTATTAACGGTATAGGCCAAGTTGGGATCTTGATAACCAACTATCATCACGCCATATTTCGACTTCTGACAGGTTACATTCTCCATCGTCACATTACGAACGATGGGGTAGAAACCACGACAGCACACCTCGCGAGGTTCATAGTCGGTGTTGATCTTCAATACAGCTTCTTTACATTGTCCTACAGTAACGTTGCGCATGTTGATATTCTCGATAATACCACCGCGACAGGAGTTGGTCTTGATGCGGAGTACACGGTCCAATGAGGGAGAATCCATCTCGCAGTTTTCTGCAAAGACATTTTGGCAACCACCACTGATTTCAGAACCGATTACTACACCACCATGACCGTTATTAAACTTGCTGTTACGGATAATGATGTTCTTTGAAGGTTTGCCGGCATATTTACCCTGGCCACCCTCGCGACCATCGTTGTTACGCCCACTCTTAATGGCGATGCAGTCATCACCTGTATTAAAGTAGCAGTTCTCTATCAATACTCGGTCGCATGACTCAGGGTCGCAACCGTCACCATTAGGTCCATCATTATTAATATGTACGCCACGAACGGTAATGTCTGTGGAAAGCAGAGGGTGAATAACCCAGAAAGGAGAGCGAAGCAGTGTGACATCTTCAATCAGAATGCCCTCGCACTGGTTCAGGTTAATCATCTGGGGACGCAGACCATCAGTAGGACCGAACTTGCGCTCGTCCATGGGAACACCATCTTCTGCATATTTTAGCAGACGGGCACGGGCTCCCTGATTCTGGGCAATGCCACCAGGCTTCATGCCAAAGCGACTGTTTCCGCACCAAGGCCACCATGTGTCGTTTGAACCGCCACCATCAATAGTTCCCTTGCCAGTAATGGCAATGTCCTTGGCCTGATAGGCATAGATCAGCGGACTGAGGTTCCAGCAATCCAATCCTTCCCAACGTGTGGGAACAATGGGATAGAGCTCGGGCTCGAAAGCAAACTCAAGCACAGCACCTTCCTCAACAACGAGGTTGACACCGCTCTTCAGCTGAATGGCTGCAGTGAGGAAATGCTGACCTGCAGGCACGATAACACGCCCACCACCCTTCTTAGAGCACTTGTCAATAGCCTTCTGAATGGCCTTTTGATTCTTGGCTGCCGTGTTGGCAGGCTTTGCGCCAAACTTGGTAATGTCGTACTTTTTGTCTGCAAACTGCGGCATACGGATGCTTTGCTCAATTTGCTTGTACTGTTGATCATTCCAACCCTTAGCTTGAACGCACAATACCACAAAAAGCAGCATCGTGATTTGTAAAACTCTCTTCATCTTTTTCTTCTTGTTTAGTAGATTTGTGTGCAAAGGTAATAAAAAAGGGCGAAACAATCGCCCCTTTTACATTATTTATGAGTTTAATGCCTCAAACAATCGGTCAAGTGCCTTATCAGTGTTACCGTTTTCTTCACTAAGAAGAGTGACAAACTTGGAGCCGATGATGGCACCAGCGGCATTATCCTGGGCAGCTTTCAGCGTTTGGGCATTGCTGATACCGAAGCCAATCATACGAGGATTACGCAAGTTCATGGCATCAATACGACGGAAATACTCCTGCTTGGCTTCATCGAAGGATTTCTGGGCACCGGTAATGGCTGCAGAACTGACCATATAGATGAATCCATCGGTATTGTCGTCAATAAAGCGGATGCGCTCTTCGGATGTTTCTGGGGTGATGAGCATGATAACCCTTAAATCGTAACGGTCAGCAACTGGTTTGATGATTTCCTGGTAGTCTTTGAAAGGCAAGTCAGGGATAATCATACCGCTGACACCGCTTTCCACACACGATTGACAGAACGACTCAATACCATATTGCATGATGGGATTCAGATAACCCATCAAGATAAGAGGGATATCCACTTTGTCTTTTATCGCAGCAAGTTGGGAAAACAGCGTTTTTAGCGTCATACCATTCTTTAAGGCAGTGGTGGCTGCATCTTGAATAACTGGACCGTCGGCCATGGGGTCACTAAACGGAATACCCACTTCTATCATATTAATGCCTCGTTGCTGCATGGTAAGAATCACGTCACCAGTACCATTGAGAGTTGGAGCTCCTGCACAGAAATACAGCGAAAGGAGTTTTTTATCGCCACGATGGGCAAATAATGAATTAATCTTGTTCATATAAAAAAGCTTTTAATTTTGCGATATCTTTGAGTGCAGGACGTATCTCGAAACGGGAGTTGAGGTCAATGCCTGCAAGTTGTGGATGGCGGATGTTGCGGATGCATGCTGCATCGTCAGGTCCTATACCTCCACTTAATATAAAAGGTGTCGTGCCATGATAGTCTGCAAGGACAGACCAATCAAACTTAATACCGTTTCCTCCCATAGACTTGCCTTTCGTGTCAAAGAGGAAATAGTCTACGAGTGTTTCGTAAGACTTGGTCTTAACAAAGTCGTCGGCAGTTGCGATATTAAATGCTTTGATGAGTTTGTAGTCTTTTAATTGAGCACAATAGTCAGGTGTTTCATTCCCATGCAACTGAATATAATGGAGTGCATATTCTTGGGCATTCTTTTTAACCACCTCTATCTCTTCGTCAACAAACACTCCCACGCGTTTTGCCTTTTCTGGCAAATAACTTGGAAGCGCGCTGACATAGCGACTGGATTTAGGCCAGAAAATAAAGCCCATCAGGTCAATGCCTAAAGCCTCGACTTCACGGATATTCTCCGCATCACGCATACCACACACTTTAACAATCATAGTTTAGAAATAAAATCGTTTAAAGCTTGTCCTGGGTTAGGAGTCTTCATGAAGTTCTCGCCAATCAAGAATCCCTTAAAGCCTGCAGAGCGGAGGGCCTTTACGGTGTCAGGGTTCGAGATGCCGCTCTCGCTAACCTTGACTGCATCCTTGGGCAACAACTCTGCCAGACGGAAGCTGTTTTCCACATCAGTGACAAATGAACCGAGGTTGCGGTTATTAATGCCACAGAGGTCAGGCTCCAGTTCTGCGTACTCCAATTCCTGTTCTGAATGCATCTCCAGAAGAACCTCGAGCCCAAGGGTGTGAGCCTTGTGCAAGAGTGTTTGGCACTCTTGTTTATTGAGACAGGCAGCAATGAGCAATACGGCAGAGGCTCCACAGAGGGCAGCTGCATATAGCTGTGCTTCATCGATTACGAAGTTCTTATATAATATAGGTAATGTAACACCGCTTTGACGTGCTTGGCGGATAAATTCGTCAGAGCCACCAAAATAATGCTCGTCAGTAAGGATGCTCAGTGCTGCGGCACCATTTTGCTGATAACTCAGCGGAATGATGTCTGCGCGTCCTTCTTCTTTGATCCAGCCCTTTGAGGGTGACTTACGCTTAAACTCAGCGATGATGCCCGTCTCGCTTTGGAGCAAAGCCTCACGCAAAGATGTTTTTTTTGCGTAAAGCTGTTCTAGCTCTAAATGCTTATGGGCAACGATTTCCTGTAAGATGTCCATAGGATTTATGAGTTCAGCTCTACAAATTTCTTGAAGGTACGCAGGGCAGCGCCACTATCAATACTCTCGCGGGCAATGGCGATGCACTCTTCAATATCTTTCTCTCCACGTTCCAATACTTGGATGCCGAATGCAGCATTTGCCAGCACGATATTCTTCTGGGCAGGCAGCGCACGGTTCTCGAGTACAGAGTCAAAGATTTGAGCAGCTTCTTCTTCGGTGGCACCACCCACGAGCTCTTCCGGCTTGGCAATTTGGAAACCAAGATCCTGGGGCTGGAAGATACGTTCATATTGCTTGGTCGTTACCTTGAAAGGACCTGTCAGGCTTATCTCGTCATAACCGTCAATGCTATTCACGATGCCATAGTCAATGCCCAGCTTCTGATATACATTATTATATAGACGCATCTGGTCGAGGTTTGCTACGCCTAACAACTGACACTTGGGTTGTGAAGGATTAACGATAGGACCTAAGAGATTGAATATGGTAGGGAATTGTAGTGCCTTACGAATTGGTCCGACAAACTTCATGGCCTTGGCAAAGAGCTGGGCATGCAGATACACAATGCCTGCTTCGTTCAGCGAACGATTCAGTTTGTCAATATCATCTGTAAACTTAATACCGTGATGCTGGATGACATTAGAAGCTCCACTGACGCTGGTGGCAGCATAGTTTCCATGTTTGGCAACCTTATAACCGGCACCGGCAATCACAAAACAAGCAGTTGTCGAAATATTGAATGTGTTCTTGCGGTCACCACCCGTTCCTACCACGTCAATATAACGGTCTGACTGAAGAATAGCCGGTACTCCCGTTTCAAGGATACCGTCACGGAAACCAAGAAGCTCATCAACGGTTACTCCCCTCATCTGCAGACAGGTAAGCAGAGCCGTTATTTGCTCGTTGGGATATTCACTGTGGGTAATGCCAATCAAGATTGTTTTCATTTCCTCACGAGTCAGTTCCTCGTGGTTTAGCAACCTAAAGAGGTAGCTTTTCATTGTCTGTTCCATAATGATGAATGGTTTTATTGGGTTTAATGGGAATTATAGAAATAACCAGTTTTGCAGCATCCTCTTACCATCGGGGGTAAGGACACTCTCTGGGTGAAACTGTATGCCTCGAACGTTTAACTCACGATGGCGCAGGGCCATGATCTGTCCTTCATCGCTGACAGCTGTAACCTCGAGACAATCGGGCAGCCCTTCATTTGAAACCACCCATGAGTGATAACGTCCGATGGTAATGTCGCGATCAATGCCGCTGAAGATGGGATCGTCTGCAATAATATGACAAGGAGTCGCTACACCATGAAAGACGTCGCTGAGGTTCTCCAACTTTCCTCCAAACACCTCGCCAATGGCCTGATGACCTAAGCACACACCCAGAATAGGTTTCTTACCAGCGTATGTGCGAATGACATCAAGCAATAATCCTGCTTCAGAGGGAATACCAGGACCTGGCGAAAGAATGATTTTACTGTAAGACTCGATATCGTCGAGACTAAATTGGTCGTTACGCAAAACGGTGACCTCTGCGCCTAACTCCTTTACTAAGTGACTCAGGTTGTAGGTAAACGAGTCGTAATTATCGATAATCACTATTTTCATAATCTTACATTTTTTCAGCCATTAATATTGCTCTGCGCAGAGCACCGAGTTTGTTGTTCACTTCTTGCAATTCATATTCCTCATTGCTCTTGGCCACAATACCGCCACCAGCCTGGAACCATAGCTCGCCATTTCTGCTGACGAATGTTCGGATGGTGATGGCCTGATTCAGTGAACCGTTGAGGCCGATGATACCAATGCAACCTCCATAGGCGCCACGATTATGAGGCTCATACTCGGAAATCAGTTGCATGGCACGAACCTTAGGTGCTCCTGAAAGCGTTCCAGCAGGGAAAGTGTCGATGAAAGCCTTGATGGGGTCTGCGTCAGCATCTAAAACGCCTGATACTCTGGATACAAGGTGAATGACATGACTGTAATACTGAATGTCCTTGTAATAATCTACCTTTACATGGTGGCAGTTGCGGCTTAGGTCATTACGTGCCAAATCTACCAACATCACATGCTCGGCATTCTCCTTGGGGTCGTTTCGCAGAAACTCTGCCCCTTTACGGTCAGCCTCTGCATCGCCCGTACGCTTGGTGGTACCGGCAATTGGGTCGATGTAGGCCTTCTTCCCCTCTATACGACAATGTGTCTCAGGAGAAGAACCAAAAATCCTAAACCCTCCGAAGTCGAAGTAGAAAAGATAGGGTGATGGATTGATGCTTCTAAGAGCACGATAGAGCTTGAAATCATCACCCTCGTATTTCTGAATAAAACGGCGTGATAGAACAATTTGGAATACATCGCCACGCAGACAGTGCTGAATGCCATGCCGGATATTAGCCTTGTGCTCCTCGTCAGTCAGTGTAGAGCGAACATCACCTACGGGATGGAACTCGTATTCCCTGACATTTCCCTTGTTCATAGCCTTCAGCACGGCATCGATAGTGTTGTTTTCGTTATGGTTGTCGTTTTCGTTCAGACTCACCACTTTGAGCGTATTGTTATGATGGTCGAAGACAATCACCACCTTATATAATATATAGAGCACATCGGGGGCATCATTCTCTGCCTGTGTCTCATCCTTTACGTTAATGTTCTCAAAATAGCGAACTGCATTGAACGAAGTGTAGCCAAACAGACCGCACAAGTCTGCATCTTCTCCACTGACCTCAATGCGGTCGATGAGTGCGTGGATCGCCTCGGCTGAACCACCGTTTCCAATGGTTGTCCGTTGGGATGTCCCATCAGGGAAACAAACGGTAGCCACTCCATGACCAATGGCCACGCTTGCAATGGGATTAACACCAATGAATGAACGTGAATTGCCTGCATCATGATAGTCGGAACTCTCCATCAGCGCGCTCTGTGGATAGATATCGCGCAGTTTCATGTAAACACCTACTGGCGTATAGAGGTCTGCCAGAATGGTCTTGCTGATTGTCGTATATTTAAAAGTTTCCATATTCTCCTGCCATTTGTTTGTTGTTCAGATAGGTCTCTACATCCTTGTCTCCACGACCAGAAACTGTTAAAACCACTACATCATCGGGCTTGAATTGTACCTTCTGTAAAGCAGCGATAGCATGAGCTGATTCCAGGGCAGGGATGATACCTTCCATGCGTGTCAACTCATAGGCAGCTTTTATTGCCTCGTCGTCGTTGATGCTATAGACGGTGGCTCTGTGCTGAGTAGCCAGATTGGCATGCATCGGACCGATTCCTGGATAGTCCAGTCCGGCAGAAATACTCTCTGCCTCGATAATCTGACCATCGGGTGTCTGCATGACCAAGGTCTTGGAACCATGCAGGATACCCAGTCTGCCAGCATGGATGGTGGCTGCGGTGTGTCCTGTGTCAGCACCCTGTCCACCCGCTTCAGCCAAGATGATGCGAACCCGCTCGTCATCAATGTAATGGTAGATGGTGCCTGCGGCATTGCTTCCTCCTCCTACACAAGCCATCAGCACGTCGGGATAGTCTCGTCCTATCTTCTCCTGAAGCTGTTCTTTGATTTCAGCTGATATAATACTCTGAAGACGAGCCACCATGTCAGGGTAGGGGTGTGGACCTACCGTACTACCTATTATATAAAAGGTGTCCTGAGGATGACAGCACCAGTCGCGGATAGCCTCATTCGTGGCATCTTTCAGCGTCCAGTTGCCTGTCTTCACAGGACGAACCTCAGCACCCAACATCTTCATTCTTTCCACATTGACATGCTGGCGTTCTACATCCAGTGCTCCTTGATACACCACACAAGGCATGTCCATCAGTGCACAGACGGTAGCTGTTGCTACGCCATGTTGTCCTGCACCTG
>Ga0256407_10009056_pt1 | contig 14362 bp, 9 predicted proteins | sample RumenRJG_04DNA_FD_193489 | JGI IMG/M metagenome (GOLD analysis project Ga0256407, IMG submission 193489) | Bovine rumen microbial communities from Lethbridge, Alberta, Canada - RJG_04 | ecosystem: Host-associated > Mammals > Digestive system > Stomach > Rumen | place: Canada: Alberta | collected... | reverse complement strand
GTTTTCCGAAACAAGTCCCGACGTAGTATCATAAATTTTTACTGTTCCGTTTTCATAGCAATATACACAGTTATCCCACGCTGTTATCCACAGTCTGTTTTTGCTGTCACATACTATGGAATTTATGCAAGAATTTCCAATAACTCTTAACAGGTCATTTTCTTCAAATTCTCCGTATTCCGTTATGACTGTTTTTATCGGTACAGAAGAACACGGACCTTTATCGTCTGCTGCCGTAAGCCCCATATCCGTCCCCACAAAAAGCTTTCCGTCATATTTGCACACTGCATTTACAGCATCATTCGCTATACCATACTTTTCATAAATATCCGTGAATTGATTGGGTACTGCTTTCATTACGCCCATACGTGCAGATGTAAACCACAGATTTCCCTCGTAATCCCGCATAACGTGATTGATCGGGGAATTCATGGACAAATGCTCAAAAAGACTGATATTTTCGCCGTCAATAAATCCGGCATAATTTCCCGTGCACATCATGATTTCTCCGTTAATATACACCATCTCGTTTATTGAAAATTCACTGAATCCGACTAACTCCCAATCGGAAATATCTCCACCAAGATTTAAATGCCATACTGTTGCTCTCATTCCCAAATATACCTGTCCTGGATTTTCTCTGTCCGGCAGAATACAGGTAACTCCTGTAAGTAAACTTTCCCTATGATCCGCAAAATCGGTAACTTTGCCGTCTTTCATGGTGAAAATATCACTGTCGGACGAAAGAACATAGACAAGTCCGTCACTGCCCGAAACAGCACTGTTGAAATACATTTCATTGATTGTTTCATCTTCCAAAATATGGTATTCCATCTTGCTGTCAAGCATTATGATATATTGACTGAATACAAAATATATATTTCCGCTTCCGTCTTCCGCTATGCTGCGAACAATGTCATAATCCAACTTTTCGTCCATAAAACGGATAATATGATTTTCCATAACGGCTATGCCGTTATCAGACATTCCTATCCAAAGTCTGTCCTTGCTGTCTTTATACAGACACTCTACACCCGTTATGCCTATATCATACCACATATATTCAAATTTGTTTCCGTCATAGCGTATCAATCCGCTGTTGCTGCCTATCCAGATGAAGCCGTCATCCGTCTGTGCAATGGCATTTGCATCGGATGCAGGCAGACCATTTGAACTGTCGTACAGCACAGCCGAATAATTTTCATATTCTTCATCTGCCGCATTGACATCAGCACCAAAAGTAAAAAATATAATCACTGCCAAAAACATAAAAAGAAAAAATCTTTTCATCTTGAAATATTCCCCTTTTATAAAATTTATCCTTTTTTGACTAAACAACTCTTTTCATGAAATGCAACACCATATTTAAATACAGTTTCACGCTTGAAAGATGAAGCATATTTCTTGTTCTCTATCTGCTGTAATGCCTCCCGACAGCGTTTTTCCAAATCAGCTAATATATTTATATTTTAGCACATTCAAAGCGTAGCAACAACATATTTTTTGAAAAAATCAGGTGTATTATTGAAATATCAATAACACACCCATTTTTCATTCTACGGCATATTTTGCGATAATTTTTTCAAAACACCTTGACACCTCACAAAAAAACACCATATAATTTACATACTATAAATGAGTAAATCTGAAACTTGCACAAAGATATAGCCATGAAATAAATTTTATAGTATTTGAAGTTTATTTCCGCCCCCGAGAACCCTCCGTCATTTAGCAGGGTACAATACTTCTTCGTTGATTATATTTTCATTATCATCAATCTGATAGAAGTAAACTGTATTTCCTTTTATTTTTATTATGTCATGATTGTTATTGGAGTAGTATATGACATAATCATCATAATTCACATTAAATGATGAACTGTCGAAAACAACATCTGCATAACGCTGTATTTTCTGACATTTCGATTTAATGTAATACAACTTGTCAGTTTTACCTTTGCTGTCGTCTATGATTTTTCTTACGGTATCAATCGTCAACTTTTCGTAGCTGTTATCTATGATACCGGCTATCTTGGCTTCACTGTACGGATAGGACTTTTTGGGATAAAATCTTGTCAATCGTAACGTGATGATTTGATTAAGCTGTTCGTCGCTTAAATTTCCATATTCTCCACGTATCATGTTAGCATGATAATTTCTTGTTTTAGATAAGTCATCTTTTTTGCCTGTCGTTTCAAGATAAGAAAAAATATAATCAACAAGACCTTTTAAGTTTTCACGCTGTTCTCCATTTTCGTGCCTGTTCACCGTTTCATATATTTTTGCTTTCTGTTCACTCATCTGTTCGTCATTCAGATTGCCATTTATTATCGTGCTAAGCAAATTATTGATTTCGAGATAATTTTCCGAATAGATATTCAGCATTGATGTTTTTTTCGTTTGGGGTGTCATATTCCAATAAGCATTTGTATTATTTGTGTTTGATATATTTTTTCTTTCAACAAATCCGATTGGTTCATCTGCAAATGCCAATACAGGATCAATACTTTGTTCTTTATACTCCACAGCAGTAGGCTCCTCAACAACATTATTCTTCGGCATATTCAGTATAATTGCCCCTATACAGCCAAATACCGCACAAGCCACAATCGTTCCCACTGCTATAAGCACTTTTTTATTTGACTTTTGATTTTTCTTTGCATTGGCAATCACTTCTTCATCGACTTCTCCGACCGCTTTCAAAATATCTGTCGCTTTCATATAAAGCCCTCCTCCATTAAAATTTTACGCAGTTTTTCTCTTGTTCTGAAAAGCATTGATGTAACCTTACTCTGTGAAAATCCAAACTGTTCAGAGATGGATTTTATCGAATCCAGATACCAATAACGGCAGATGAAAATTTTTTGTTCCTTTTCGGGCAGTGATTTGATAAATGAATTTATCGTTTCATTCAAAGCCTTTTCTTCCAACTGCTTTTCAATGCCGTTACTGTCAGGGATACACTCCGCAAGTTCATCAAGAGTATCTGTAATTTGTCCGCCGCCACGTCTGGCAGCATTCTTGTTTCTCCATTTATCAATGGAAATTCTTCTTGTTATTTTTCCGAGAAATGCCGATAATACCGACGGTTTATGGGGCGGTATGGAATTCCATGCATCAAGGTATGTATCATTGACACTTTCTTTTGCATCTTCTTCATTACAAAGAATGCTGTATGCAACAGAATAACAGAAACTACCGTATTTTTTCTGCGTTTCCTCGACCGCCTTTTCATTTCTCTCCCAGTACATATTGACTATCTGACTGTCATTCATTCAGACACCTCCGTTCAAATTGCTTTCTATCTATATACTCGTAATTTTTTTAAACTTATTGCATGAAATTACAAAAAAAAATGACATTTTTTTAAAATTCAACTCTTACAGATATTGTTTTTACCTCAAACAATTGCGTAAATCATATTCTTATTTGCTTGATTAAGTGATGATTTTATGTTAGAATTAAGAAAACAAGGAATGAAAGGGGCAATTTATATGGGAACTTATCTTAATCCCGGTAATGGTGGGTTTGCTGAAATTTTAGATAGTGACTATATTGATAAAACCGGAATGATAAAACTTATCAACGGACGAATCAATACTCTTAATAAATTGGTTTGTATCAGTCGCCCACGCCGTTTTGGTAAATCTATAGCTGCAAAGATGTTGTGTGCCTATTATGACCATACCTGCAATTCTCACAGTTTATTTGATGATAAAGAAATCAGCAAGACCAAGTGCTATGCAGAGCATCTCAACAAGTACAACGTGATATATCTGGATATTGCAGGCTTTATATCCGATGTCACAAGACAGGACGGCAATATCAAAAAAGTTGTCAATAAAATTGCAGACTCCATACATTCCGAGCTGATATCCGAGTATCCGGAATTAAAAAACAAAACAGGTTTGTCCGACTGCATGATAGCATATACAGAAGTAACCCAAATGAAATTTGTGTTTATCATTGACGAGTGGGATGCCGTTATCCGAGAAGCAAAAAATGATGAACAAACACAAAAAGCCTATTTGAATTTGCTTAGGGAATGGTTCAAAAACGGCAATTTTACATCAAAAGCGATAGCTGCTGCATATATGACGGGAATTTTGCCTATCAAAAAAGATGGTTCGGAATCGGCAGTATCTGATTTTAGGGAGTTTACCATTCTTCAGCCGGGTCCTTTTGTCAGATATACAGGATTTACCGAAACAGAAGTCAAATTCTTGTGTGAACAGTATCATATGAGTTTTGAGCAGGCAAAACAATGGTATGACGGTTATGATTTTAAACGCTGTGAACCTATTTACAATCCGTATTCTGTGATGATGGCAATGCAGATGGGAGAGTTTAAATCATACTGGAGAAAAACATCTGCCGCTGAATCTCTGAAAACCTATGTGGGAATGAATATGGACGGCTTACAAAATAAAATATTGCGGCTTATCGCAGGAGAACCTGTGGAAGTTTATACAGACGATTTCGAGAACGATTTTGAAACATTCAATTCAAGTGATGATGTCTTAACACTTATGATACATCTGGGCTATCTGGTTTATGATGATGAAACGGAACAGGCTCGTATTCCGAATGAAGAACTGCGAATGGAATTCAAGAGATTGCTTAACAGACCGAGTAATAAGCGTCTGAGTGAATTGGTACAGGCTTCCGAAAGGCTGTTACAAGACACTTTAAACGGCAACGAAACCGAAGTAGTAAACACCATTGTACGTGTTCGTGAAATGAACTATGCACCAATGTTCTATAATAATGAACAGGCACTTCGTTATGTCATCAAGTTTGCATATATTATCTGTATTGATTACTATTTGAAAGTCGAGGAACTGCCGACAGGTCACGGCATAGCCGACGTTGTATTCATTCCCAAACGTGATACTGCACTTCCTGCTATGATAGTTGAATTGAAATGGAATGAAACAGCCAACAGTGCCATTAATCAAATCAAAGAAAAGAAATACCCCACCATTTTAGAAAATTATGTCGGTGAAATGGTGCTTGTTGGTATCAACTATAACGAAAAGTCAAAAAAACATTCCTGTAAAATAGAGAAAATTAACTTATAAACATAAATCAACCCGAACTTTCCGCTGTCTTTATTGGGAAAGTTCGGGCTATTTCTGCATTTTTTTAATCAGGACCGAGTGTCCACTATTTTTAAATCTGTCCCTTTAATCATGGAACTTATTTTTTGTTCATCGTCAAGGTGCATAAGATATATATTTACACCTTGTTCCTGTAATGCAAGCAAGATGTTCAAATTATCTTCTATGTACAAATGCACACCTGTATTATATGCGGAAATTTCGGTATAGAGATATTTACAGCCTGTATTTTTGCGTTTCAAAAAAGCAATGAACGGCTCAAGGGTAACTGTTACTGCAAAATACTTTTTGGCAACAGTACCGTCTTTATCCTTAAATTATTTTACATCACGTTTATTGAAAATTGCCACAGTCAAGCCCACAAACACGCCAATGAACACAACTGAAACAATAATTGCATTGATAACTGCACCAATGGCGGCAGTATCAAACTGTGAATTGAACAACTGATCGGGTGCATAGTTGGAAACATCAAAATTTTTAATGCCAACCATAGAAAGAAGCTGATTGAGAGCCATATAGAGAAGTCCCAAAGCACTTACACTGAAAAGCACACCTACTACACTTGCAAGCGTCTTATTACGCAAACCTGTCGTGAGGAACAATATAATTGATGTCATCGCAAAGCTGAGCAGCAGCTTTACAAAAAACACAACAATTCCCGAACCAACTGCCGAATCGACTATCAAAGAAGAATCGGGACAAAGCAATACGCCTAAAATATTTCCCGACAAAGCCAACAACATAAAAAAAGCATTATGTACACAAACTACAATGAATTTGGATATGGCGGAATAGCCTTTTCTTGCTATCTGACCGACAAAATTTTTTACATATCCGTCCCTTATATCCGCAAAAAGAAATGTTGTTGCAGATATGAACATGATGAGCATGAAGAACGACATCATAGGCGAAGAAAATATTTCCGAAAGCTTTGTATCAAGCATTTCACTTGCATTTTCCGCAGGTACGGAAGCAAACTTCAGCAGATTTTTTTGCAGTATGGGCATAGAAAATGATGTAATTCCCTGCAGAAAAAACATAACGGCTGCTGATATCCAGAATGTTTTGGACTGGAAAAGCCTGTAAAAATCCATTTTTATCAATTTACCCATTGTGTTTCCCCCCTGTAACACTCAAATAATAATCCTCCAAAGAAATATCGGATACACTGACATGATTCGGAATTATATCAGCCTCAACCAGTTTCTTTACAACCTGCTTTACATCATCAAGCCTTTCACTGATACGGATAAATCCGTCATTGTCAGCGGCTATTTCTTTAAAGCCTGCTTTTCTCAGAACCTTTTCGGCACCTGCATTATCGTCCGTTCTGACGGAAATATATTTTCCGCAGCGTTTATGAAGCTCACCCGTTGTAAATTCATCTACCAGCCTGCCTTCATGGACAATTCCGTATGAATCCGCCAATTTTCCGAGTTCGTCAAGAATGTGACTTGAAATCATGACAGTTATTTTTTTCTCGTCCCTGAGCTGTGCAAGCATCTTTCTTACCTCAACGATACCCTGTGGATCAAGACCGTTTATAGGCTCATCAAGTATTATCAATTTCGGATCACCCACCAAAGCCAATCCGATACCAAGACGCTGACGCATACCGAGTGAAAACGAACCGCACGGTTTATTCCCGACATTTTCAAGACCAATCAATTCCAACAAATTTTCAATATATCCGTTTTTCGTATCGCACCCCATAGCGATTGCTTTGATTTTCAAATTTTTATATGCGGAAAGATTGGGATAAAGTCCGGGATGTTCGATAAGAACCCCGACATTTTTCATTTCCCTGCGAGCCTGACTTCCTGTTTTTCCGAACAGCGTAAATGTTCCCTTGGTAGGAGATGAAAGACCGCTGAGCATTCTCATAATTGTAGTTTTTCCTGCACCGTTACGACCAATCAAACCATATATTTCTCCTGCACGGATATGGATATTGATATTATCCGCTGCTGTTTTGGAACCATATATTTTTGTCAGTCCGTCAGTTTCCATTATGTAATCCATAAATATCCTCCTTTTTTATTTTTTCTCTTTCGCTGACTATATCATAACACAAATTTCTGATAAAAGCAATTTGCAATATAGTTCCGAAATGTAAAGTAACTTACAGTTTCCATGCAAAATGTAAATTAATTTACACCGCAAGCAAAAGCATTTTATCACAATAAATCTTTCAATCCAATAAAGCGTGTCACAATGAAACACTTTATCGATGAAACAAACTATTGCGTTTCTTTTTCCAATCGTCTATAATGAAAGTATTATTATACCCAATGATACGGATTGCCAAATGCCTTGAAATTGACATCAATCTTCTGCTGGAAGCGATAGACAGCACAGTGGAAGAACCTAATATCATCATGGTGAATGATGAAAAGATTGTCCTCAAAGGCGGAATGAATGTAATCTGCAAGCTGCTGCCGAACGCTTCGGTGACCGGCTTTACCTCTCCAAAAGAGGCACTAACCTTTGCAAAATCCAGCCGGATACATTTAGCATTCTTAGATATAGAAATGGGCAATTTCAGTGGGCTTGATCTTTGCCATGAGCTGTTAAAGCTAAATCCTCGCATCAACATCATCTATCTGACCGCATATGCCGATTATTCGCTGGAGGCATGGAACACCGGTACTTACTATACGATTTCGGAATCAATCGAAGATATCCGCTTCGGCTTTATGTTCTATGTTTCTTTGATGGTTGGCGTTGTAGCTCTGGCGGTGAACCTGATTGCTCTGATCCGCAGACGGAAACGTCTTTCAAAGCTGCAATTCTTTGTCATTCTTCTTTATTTTATCCTAATGTGGCAAGAAGACTCCGACCTCTATTGGTCGGAGATGAATTGCCAGTCAGCCGCAAGGCTGACTTTTTGTTGACTTACGGTTATGTTTATGTTATATTTGAGAAAAAGAGGTGAAAAGCCATGAACAAAGCCTACAAATTCAGAATATATCCGAATGCAGGGCAAAAGGTAATGTTTTCCAAAACATTCGGCTGTACACGCATGGTATATAATTACTATCCGGAAAAAAGAATCAAAGTCTATGAAGAAGAAAAAATTACTTTTGGCTATACAAAATGTGCCAATGATTTGACACTGCTGAAAAAAGAAAAAGAATTTTTGCAGGAAATAGACAGTATCTCATTACAGCAGGCATTAAGACATCTTGATACGGCTTTTCAGAACTTTTTCAGAGATAAAAAAGTCGGATTTCCGAAATTCAAGTCGAGAAAAAATCATAAGAAAAGTTATACGACAATATGTGTAAATAACAATATTAAGCTTGAAAACGGAACTGTTACACTGCCAAAGATAGGAAAAGTTACGGTCAGACAGCACAGAAACATTCCCGATAATTATATCTTGAAATCAGTTACGGTAAGTCAGACACCAAGCGGAAAATATTATGCAAGTATTTTGTTTGAGTACGAGAACCAAGTACCGCAGACAGAGCTGCAGAAATTTTTGGGGCTGGATTTTTCTATGCACGAATTATATATTGACAGCAACGGAAATTGTCCCGAATTTCCAGGATATTACAGACTTTCCGAAAAGAAACTCAAAAAGGAACAAAGAAAGCTGTCTAAAATGGTGAAAGACTCTAAAAACAGAGAAAAACAGCGTATCAAAGTTTCAAGACTGCATGAAAAAGTTGCCAGTCAAAGAAAGGATTTTCTGCATAAGCAGTCAAGGCAGATAGCCAATGCCTATGATTGCGTGTGTATTGAAAATCTGAATATGCAGGCAATGGCACAGTCGCTGAATTTCGGTAAATCTGTTTCAGACAATGGTTGGGGAATGTTCACAGCGTTTCTGAAATACAAATTAGAGGAACTTGGAAAAAGACTTGTAAAAATAGATAAGTTTTTTGCAAGTTCACAAATTTGTAGCGTCTGTGGATATCAAAATAGTGAAACCAAAGATTTGTCTGTTCGGGAATGGACTTGTCCTTGCTGTCAAACACATCATAACAGAGATATAAACGCTGCTATAAACATACGAAACGAAGGTATGAAAATAGTATTAGCATAAAGCAAAAACAAGAACCGTGGGACACACGGGGATAGCTCGTTGATACTGTACGGGTTGCCGTACTTGAGCGAGAAGCCCCCACCTCTATAGGTGGGGGAGTATGTCACTGATAGTGAAAGACAAAAATGAAACCTATTTTTAGGAGAGGAGAGAACAGAATAGTGAAAAACAAAATCAAGATGTTGATATTATTGGTATGTGTAGCAACGGCAATCATATCCTCAGTCATATATGTTGCTGCCGTTGGTAATCATTATACGCTTCATACCAATGTATTTTTAGAAACTGATCGTGTGACCGAAACGGAGGTTAAGCTGAGCAACGAGAGCGTAGTGCAAATGACGGAAGCTCGAATGGAAAACAAGGAACTTATTTTTGAATTTGAGACTCTGAAACCGGGTAAAACAACCGTTAATATCAATTATAAATACCATGATGACCTTATTCCGATGTACGAAAGAACCTTTGAGGTTAACGGCTTCGGTACCTTGATTGACCGCACAGAGGGTAATATCAGGTTCAACGGATTTAAGTTCATTCTTTACACCTCGCTTGCCGTACTGTTTGTCGTTCAGTTTATAATGCTGTGGATATTCAGCGATTATCGAAAGGAGGGCAATTTTTCTTATCCGATGATTGCCTGCGGTGGTATCGGAATCTATAATTTGGTACTGTTTGCATATATCCTGTATAAAATGCTCAACAGCTTTATTGATTCGGTCAGTACCCTGCTGATGTTGATTACTGAAACAGGACAAATCCTCCTTTTAGGGCTTACTCCCGTTATGCTCGTTATTTGTGTTATGCTCGCTGTCAGCAATATCTGGCTCATGCGAAACGAGGGCAGAAGACCTGTCAATACGCTGGGCATCCTATTTGCAATCGTGTGGTTTGTCGGAATGGTACTGACGCTCGGTGCAGATGATTTAATAATGCTGTGGGATATTTCTTATCCAAAGACGATCTGGCTGATTCTGATTTATGTTATCGCATACTTTGAGTGTATGTTCCTGTCAACCGTCGCCTGTACTTACCTTGCCACAAAATACACCCCTGCTTTCGACCGTGACTATATTATTATTCTCGGCTGCGGAATCAGAAAGGACGGAGGGCTTACTCCGCTTTTGAAAGGACGTGTAGACAGTGCCGTCGCTTTTGAGAAGAAGCAATTTGAACAGACCGGCAAACACGCAATATTTGTTCCGTCCGGCGGACAGGGAGATGACGAGGTCATATCCGAGAGCGAAGCAATGAAAAACTATCTGCTGAACATCGGCATACCGCAGGAGCAGATTGTCTGCGAGGATAGAAGCGTAAATACAATGCAGAATATGCAATTCTCAAAGAAAGCTATTGAAGAACACGGCGGCAAGATTGAACACAAAAAAATTGCCTTTGCCACCACCAACTATCATGTGTTCCGAGGATATATCCTCGCACGCAGGAACGGCTTTGAGGCAAAAGGAATCTCCGCTAAAACAAAACCGTATTTTTACTTCAACGCATTTCTGCGTGAGTTTATCGGTGTGCTGTGGGAGAAGAAAGTTCAGCATATTCTGTTCGTAACTTTGATTGCGGCAGCGATGATACTGATGTTCCTATTTTGAAATACAGTTCGGGTGAAAGAATAAATAGAAGCAATCACGGAGCGTGAAAACGGCTATACTGCTGTTTCCATGAAGGACGACCGGACAACCATTTACGGTGACGGCATGATAAAAATGATTGATTGGGGTATTACTTTATGAAAGAAAAAGCTGAAAAACACTTGACAATAAATAAAAAACAAATAATATGCACTTTATTGGCTGTAATCGTTGCATCGGGAGCTTTCGGAACAGGAGGCTTTTTTGTCGGCAAGAACGATGCCCAATCTGAATACCGGGCTGAAAGTGAGCTGAATGTTAAATTGAATCTCAGCGACCTTGACGGTTTGGGAGAGATTAAGGGTACGATTTATGTTACGGGACACAAAAGCCCCGATTCCGATACAGTCGGCAGCTCCATTGCATATGCTGAGTTGCTGCGGCAGCTGGGTTATGACGCTAAGGCAGTTGTGGCGGAAAAGGTAAACAGGGAAACTGAATATATCCTCCAAACTGCCGGGATGGATGTTCCGGAAATTTTAGAGGACGCTTCGGAATGCAATATGGTTCTTGTGGATCATAGTGAATATACGCAGGCAATAAATGGAATGGAAAATGCTAACATAATAAGCATAATAGATCATCACAATGACGGTGCAGTCACAACCGGCAGTCAGCTGATATATGACGCTCGTCCTCTTGGTTCGACGGCTACAATTATCTGGCTACGCTACCGCAATTACGGACTGGAACCGGACAAACAGACTGCAACGGTTATGCTTGGGGCTATTTTGTCCGATACTTCGGACTTGAAATCCGAAACAACTACCTTTGCCGATCGTGAAGCAGTAAAGACACTTTCCGTTATTGCAGATATTTCGGATACTGATACATTCTATCAGGAAATGTTCAAGAAAAAGCTGTCCTATGACGGAATGACTGATGAGGAAATTTTCCTGAATGATTATAAGGAATATGAAGCCGGCGGCATAAAGTACAGTATTGGTGTTATTGAATTGTATGATGAGGAAAGTGCCAAGGCAATGGCAAAGCGTATGAAAGATATTCTGCCCGATATGCTTAAATCTGCGGGAATGGATATGGCATTTGCTCAGATTTCCGTTTATCATGATGATATGGATGTCAACTATATCGTTCCATCTGATGAAGCGGCATCACGGGTACTCGAAAATGCATTTGGTAAAAAGGCAGCTTTCGACGGATTATCATACGTGTTCAGACCGGGTATGTCAAGAAAAAAGGTTCTGGTTCCGGCAGTTACCGAGGTGCTTGAATCAAAAGAAAACAGTGCTTCCGAGATCAAGGCTGATGCTGCTGTCAGCTACCTCGGTCCCGAAGGGACTTATACAGAGGAGGCTGCAAAATTCTTCTTCAAGGCTGCAAATAGCCTTATCCCAAAAAAGACAGTAGATGAAGCTATCGAGGAAGTAAAAAACGGCAGTGCCGATTATGCGGTCATACCGCAGGAGAACACTATCGGCGGTGCTGTAACAAACTATGTTGACGCACTTATCAGAGAAAAAAATATTTATGTTGTGGGTGAAGTGATTATCCCGATAAATCAGACTCTTATGGGCATTGAGGGGGCGGCACTTGCAGACATCAAGACAGTCTGCTCACACGCTCAAGGGCTGACGCAGAGCAAGACCTGGCGTACAGAAAATCTCCCCGATGTCGAGGAAAGGGAAATGGACAGCACGGCTGCGGCAGCAAGTTTTGTTGCAGAAAGCAAGGATAAGAGCATAGCAGCAGTTGCAGCTCCGGGAGCTGCCGAGCTTTACGGTCTGACGGTGCTTGCCGAAAATGTACAGATCAGCGATACCAATAAAACAAGGTTCTATGTACTTTCAAACACAAAGAATGAATTTGGAAAGCGTGCCGTATTTATTGCAAACTGCGGTGCAGATCAGATAGATGACATAATTGTTGAGCTAAATAACACAGGTTTTGAGATGGTTGCCCTGCACGACCGTCCTGACGGTACAAAACTTGGTTCATATAATTATGTTATCGAAACAAAAGCTGACAACATCAGCAGTGATATGATCGACAAGATAACTGCTTACAGCGGTGTCAGATTTGCCGGATGCTTTGATTTATCAGAGAAAACGAATAACTGAACGAGTAATTCCCACAGCAATAAAGAAACATCAACAGCCAACAACGATCAGCAGTCAGCTTATGAATGTTCTGCCCGGAAACGGAGTGCAAATCGCTTTGTATGCTGTCATTGGAAAATCGTATGTGTACATACCTCATACTTAATTTTCTACGAAATCAAGAAATATAAAAAGCACCGGAAATCCACTTGGGTTATGGATTTCCGGTACGGGTTATGTATTATGCTTCGTCGTTTTTAAGAGCGTTGAACATTTCTGTCATAGTTTCATTACCATCTGTCAGAGCCCTTATAGTAAGCAGTGAATTTGTTTTGCTGTCGGCAATTTTGATATGATTGAACGAAGTCTGCAAATTCTTCTTTACCTGCTGGAGACTTTCAATAGATTTGTCTATTTCTTTGATAGCATCATCAAAGCGGTCTTTTGCCCATTTAGTTCTTTCTGAGAAATCTTTTTTGAAGTTTTCGATTTTTTCTTCAAAGTTGGTAATGTCTATTTCCTGATTTTTCATATTTTCAACCTGTTTTTTATATTCCATAGAATTCAGGGCAGCATTACGCAGAATGGTTATCATGGGAATGAAAAACTGCGGACGAATAACATACATTTTTTCATATTTATATGAAACATCAACGATTCCCTGATTATAGAAATCACTGTCGCTTTCAAGCATAGAAACAAGAACTGCATATTCACACTTTTTCTTTTTTCTGTCTTCGTCAAGCTTTTTAAAAAAGCTTTCGTTTTTATGTTTGACTGCAGTTGTTTCCGTTTCGTTCTTCATCTCAAACATTATGGAGATTATTTCTATGCCGTCATTGTCTGTTTCACGGTATATATAATCACCCTTTGTGCCATCGACAACATCATTATCTTTTTCAAAATACACACCACGAAAAAGCGAACGAAGCTTATTGAATTCCTGTTCACAATGCTGTTCCAATGTTTCACCAACCATTTTTGTTGACTGTCTGGCTTTAAGATCCTTATAATAGTCTGTAAGTTCTTTTTGTTTTTTCAGTTCTGCTTCATATTCTGCTTTCTGAGTATCACGTTCTTTTTCGACCTCTGACACAGCATTTTTTACTGCAAGTTCTCTTTCAAGTTTTTCACGTTCGCTTTGGGCATTGAGCTTTTCAATTTCACGTTTTTTCTGTTCCAACTCACTACCTTTTTCAGCAAGCAGTTTATTATATTCGTCCTTTGTTTCACTGACAGCTTTTGTTACAGCAAGCTCTGTATTTTTTCTGTTCTTTTCCGCATCATTTTCAAGTTGTTGAATATTCATCCGAAGTTCAGAAATTTTCTTGTCTTTTTCGGCAACAGCTTTGCTTATAGCCAAATCATTTTCTTTTTGAAGTCTTTCATGCAGTTCTCTGTCGAATTCGTCTGTTCTGACCTGACTTAATATAGCCGCATATCCTGCTTTATCAACGGTAAAAGACTGTCCACAATGCGGACA
>Ga0256407_10009055_pt1 | contig 14362 bp, 13 predicted proteins | sample RumenRJG_04DNA_FD_193489 | JGI IMG/M metagenome (GOLD analysis project Ga0256407, IMG submission 193489) | Bovine rumen microbial communities from Lethbridge, Alberta, Canada - RJG_04 | ecosystem: Host-associated > Mammals > Digestive system > Stomach > Rumen | place: Canada: Alberta... | reverse complement strand
CCAACGGTTACGAGGTCACCGCTTACATTCCCGGCGTGGGTCACTCCCTGCAGGAGCACTCTGTGGTCATGATCCGCGGCGGCCGTGTCAAGGACCTCCCCGGTGTGCGTTACCACATCATCCGCGGCACGCTCGATGCCCAGGGCGTCGACGGTCGCAGACAGGGCCGTTCCAAGTACGGTGCCAAGCGCCCGAAGCAGAAATAAGGCTCTGCAAAAAGTAGTTTGCCAAACGGTTCTCTATCATCTATAGATAAACCCTCTTTGGCAGGCAAAACACATCGGTTTGCCGATGTGAGTACCGATGACATCATTTTATAATGAAGGAGGGAAGCATAGTGCCCAGAAGAGGTAATGTTCCCAAAAGAGAAGTTCTGCCCGATCCTATGTATAATAGCGTTCTGGTGACCAAGCTCGTCAACTCCATCATGCTCGACGGCAAGAAGGGTGTTGCGCAGAAGGTCGTCTACGGCGCTTTCGATACCATCAAGGAGAAGACGGGCAACGAGCCGCTTGACGTGTTCACCCAGGCGCTCGAAAACATCATGCCGAGCCTCGAGGTCAAGGCCCGCCGTGTCGGCGGCGCGACCTATCAGGTCCCGATGGAGGTCCGTCCGGCCCGCCGTCAGACCCTCGGTCTTCGCTGGCTGACCACCTATGCGCGCGCCCGCGGCGAGCGCACCATGGCGGAGCGTCTGGCCGGCGAGATCATGGACGCTGCCAACAACACCGGCAGCGCCGTAAAGAAGCGCGAAGATACCCATAAGATGGCCGAATCCAACAAGGCATTCGCCCACTTCCGCTGGTAAGGCAGGTACTGCTGTATGCCCAGAAAGGTATCTCTCGAAAAAACCAGAAATATCGGCATCATGGCGCATATCGATGCCGGTAAGACCACCACGACCGAGCGTATCCTCTTCTACACCGGCGTCAACTACAAGATCGGTGAGACCCATGAGGGTACGGCGACCATGGACTGGATGGAACAGGAGCAGGAGCGCGGCATCACGATCACGTCCGCCGCGACCACGTGCTTCTGGAAGGATCACCGCATCAACATCATCGACACTCCGGGCCACGTGGACTTCACCGTTGAGGTCGAGCGCAGCCTGCGCGTGCTCGACGGCAGTGTGACGGTGCTCTGCGCCAAGGGCGGCGTTGAGCCGCAGTCCGAGACGGTCTGGCGTCAGGCGGATCACTACCATGTTCCGCGCATGATCTACGTCAACAAGATGGACATCATGGGCGCCGACTTCTTCAACGTGCTGCGCATGATCGACGAGCGTCTCAAGTGCAACGCCGTTCCCATCCAACTGCCCATCGGCAAGGAAGCGGACTTCCGCGGCATCGTCGACCTCGTCGAGATGAACGCTGACGTCTACTACGATGAGATGGGCAAGGACATGCGTGTGGAGCCCATCCCCGAGGACATGATGGACATGGCAACGGAGTATCGCGAGAAGCTGCTCGACGCCGTGTCGATGTTCGACGACGAGATCATGGAAATGTATCTCGAAGGCAAGGACATCCCCACCGACAAGATCCGCAAGGCGATCCGCGCGGCGACCGTCGCCGTGGAGATGATCCCCGTGGTCTGCGGTACGTCCTACCGCAACAAGGGCGTGCAGAAGCTGCTCGACGCCATCGTCGACTATATGCCCGCCCCGACCGACATTCCTGCCATCAAGGGCATCAACCCCAAGACAGAGCAGGAAGAGGAGCGTCACAGCGAGGATGAAGGCCCCTTCGCGGCGCTCGCGTTCAAGATCATGACCGACCCCTATGTGGGCCGTCTCGGATTCTTCCGTGTGTACTCCGGTACGCTGAACACCGGCTCTGCCGTGCTTAACGCCACCAAGGGACACCGTGAGCGCATCGGCCGCATCCTGCAGATGCACGCCAACCACCGTGAGGACATTGAGACTGTCTACGCCGGCGATATCGCCGCGGCGGTCGGCCTCAAGAACACCACGACGGGCGACACGCTCTGCGACGAGAAGGCGCCCATCGTGCTCGAGAGCATGGAGTTCCCCGAGCCGGTCATCCGCGTTGCCATCGAGCCCAAGACCAAAGCCGGTCAGGAGAAGATGACGGTCGCGCTGATGAAGCTCGCCGAGGAAGACCCCACGTTCAAGACCTACACGGACGAGGAAACAGGCCAGACGATCATCGCCGGTATGGGCGAGCTCCATCTGGAGATCATCGTCGACCGTCTGCTCCGCGAGTTCAAGGTCGAGGCGAACGTCGGCGCGCCGCAGGTCGCCTACAAGGAGACCATCAAGAAGGCTGTCGAGCAGGATACGAAGTATGCGCGCCAGTCCGGCGGTAAGGGCCAGTACGGTCACGTCAAGATCAAGGTCGAGCCCAACGAGTCCGGCAAGGGCTACGAATTCGTCAATGCCATCGTCGGCGGCGCCGTGCCGAAGGAGTATATCCCCGCGGTCGACGCCGGTATCCAGGGCGCGATGCTCTCGGGCGTGCTCGCCGGTTATCCGGTGGTCGACGTCAAGGTCACGCTCTACGACGGTTCGTATCACGAGGTCGACTCGTCTGAAATGGCGTTCAAGATCGCCGGTTCCATGGCGTTCAAGGAAGCCTGCCAGAAGGCGGGCGCCACGCTGCTCGAGCCGATCATGAAGGTGTCCGTCATCGTCCCCGACGAGTATATGGGCGATGTCATCGGCGACCTCAACAGCCGCCGCGGTCAGATCCAGGGCATGGAAGCCCGCTCCGGCGCGCAACAGATCGATGCGTTCGTGCCGCTGGCCGAGATGTTCGGCTACGCCACCGACCTTCGCTCCCGCACCCAGGGCCGCGGCCAGTACACCATGGAGCCGTCCCACTACGTCGAGATCCCGAAGAGCATTCAGGAGAAGATCGTGGATCAGCGCCATGGCGGCCGCACGATCTAAGCCCTAAATTAACTATTGCAAAATAGCGTAACATACTGTAAAATAATCATGTTATGCGATAATGTACCGATCAACAACGAAACGAATTATCTTACAGGAGGATTATCCAAATGGCTAAGCAGAAATTCGAGCGTACCAAGCCCCATGTAAACATTGGTACCATTGGTCACGTCGACCACGGCAAGACCACCCTGACCGCCGCTATCACCAAGTGGCTCGGTCTGCAGGGCAAGGCTGAGTACACCGACTATTCCAGCATCGACAAGGCTCCCGAAGAGCGCGAGCGCGGCATCACCATCAACACCGCGCACGTTGAGTACGAGACCGACGCGCGCCACTATGCGCACGTTGACTGCCCGGGCCACGCCGACTATATCAAGAACATGATCACCGGCGCCGCGCAGATGGACGGTGCGATCCTCGTCATCGCCGCTTCCGACGGCCCCATGGCTCAGACCCGCGAGCACGTCCTGCTCGCCCGTCAGGTCGGTGTGCCCGCCATCGTCGTGTTCCTGAACAAGTGCGACCAGGTCGACGATGAGGAGCTGCTCGAGCTCGTCGAGATGGAAGTCCGCGAGCTGCTCTCCAGCTATGAGTTCCCCGGTGATGACATCCCCATCATCCGCGGCTCCGCGCTCAACGCGCTGGTTTCCGAGTCCAACGATCCCGCCGCTCCCGAGTATGCCTGCATCAAGGAGCTCATGGACGCTGTTGACAGCTATATCCCGACTCCCCCGCGCGATGACAGCCTGCCGTTCCTGATGCCCGTTGAGGACGTCTTCACCATCTCCGGCCGCGGCACTGTCGCCACCGGTAGAGTTGAGCGTGGTCAGCTCAAGCTCGGCGAGGAAGTCGAGATCATCGGCCTCACCGAGGAACGCCGCAAGACCGTCGTCACCGGTATCGAGATGTTCCACAAGCTGCTCGACTACGCCGAGGCCGGCGACAACGTTGGTACGCTGCTCCGTGGCGTTGCCAAGACCGAGATCGAGCGCGGTCAGGTTCTGTCCAAGCCAGGTTCCATTCACCCCCTCACCAAGTTCGTTGGCCAGGTCTACGTTCTGACCAAGGACGAGGGCGGCCGTCACACCCCGTTCTTCAACAACTATCGTCCGCAGTTCTATTTCCGTACGACGGACGTCACCGGCGTCATCACCCTGCCCGAGGGCACCGAGATGTGCATGCCCGGCGATAACGTCGACATGAGCGTTGAGCTGATCACCCCGATCGCTATCGAGAAGGGCCTCCGCTTCGCTATCCGCGAGGGCGGCCGTACCGTCGGCTCCGGCGTCGTCATCGAGACCAAGGACTAATTCCTACACCTAAAAAAGAAAAGCAAGCCTTTGGCTTGCTTTTCTTTTTTAGTCTGGAAACTCCAGCACGTCGATGAATCCGTTGGCGCCGGTGCAGACGATGTCGCCCGCAACGATGACGCCGTCATGAATATACAGATCCGCCTGACAACCCTTAGGGTGGTCGGGATAATTCGTGACGCAGTAGGTGTAACGCTCCAGCGTTTCGCCCAGATACGGCGTCAGATCGAAGCCCTGCTTGAGCTGGATCTCGTTGTAGGAGCGATAAGGCTCTGCCAATTCCCCGGGGAGTTTTAATTGCAGCGCTTCCACCGGCTCCTCGTCGACCTCCCAGCCCAGCGATTGCAGATAGGCGACTCTCTGCTCGTTGGTTTCCGCTGCCAGCGACGGTTCGGCGTCGACTGTTTTCGGATTTCTGTTTCCGAGCAGAAGAACGGCGACAAGCAGGAGCAATACGGCAATCGCGACCAGCAACATATTGCGGCGCTTCGGGACTTTGGCGGTGACGATGAACATGGGAAGCACTTCCTTTCACGCTATCCTATTCCCAAGCGGGCGGCGGTATGATACAATATCACAAAATGGGAACAGGAGAATCGAGAATGGAGCGATTGGACAAGCTGCTGGCTTCGACGGGGCGCTGGTCGCGCAGCGAGGTGAAGCGTCTGGTGCGCGAGGGACGTGTGCTGGCGGACGGGCGTATTGCGGCGTCCGCGGAGGACAAATACGACGCGGAGCGCGTTGCCCTTGTGGTGAATGGCGAGGCGGTGCGGCTGCGCAAATATGTTTACATCATGTTGCACAAGCCTGCGGGCGTGTTGTCGGCCACCGAGGATGGGCGGGGCAAAACCGTGCTGGACTTGCTGCCGCCGGAGTATCAGAAGCGCAGACTGTTCCCTGTGGGACGGTTGGATAAGGACACCGAGGGCCTGCTGCTCCTGACCGATGACGGCGCTTTGGCTCATGAGCTGCTCTCGCCGAAAAAACATGTGGACAAGGTCTATTACACCCGGGTGGACGGCGAGCTGAACGACGGAGACTGCGCGGCGTTCGCCGCGGGCATGACGCTGGGCGACGGCCTGATGTGTCTGCCTGCCGGTTTGGAGATCCTCTCCGCAGGCGCGGAGAGCGAGGCGCTGGTGACGCTGCGGGAGGGCAAGTTCCACCAGATCAAGCGGATGCTTGCCGCTCGGGGCAAGCCGGTGCTGTACCTCAAGCGGCTTTCGATGGGGGCGCTGACGCTGGATGAGAGCCTTGCGCCCGGCACCTGGCGGGAGTTGACAGAGTCGGAGGAAGCGCAGCTTCACAGATGAGCACAACTGGACATTTTGCCCAAGAGTTCCATGAGCAGCTCTCATATAACCTTGATGGTTATTTACGGAATGGCCAAAAAATCAGAAAAAATTTGTGAAAAAAAGAAAAAATAACTTGCAATCATCCTGACCTTCGCTTATAATGTAGAAAAATAGTTGACAGGTTGCACAAATGGCTTATGGATAGATTAGGGAGGGAAGCAATGTCTGGGAGAATGTTTTTGAATGTGGTCGCCCAGTTCAAGGAGATGACGGACATTCGCATCGGCGTGATCGACTCCGAAGGAACGGTCATCGCCTGCACGGATTTGCAGGAGATCGGCAAGAAGTGGCCTCAGTTCGTCCAGCCCATCAACGATGCCGGCGATGAGTGCGTGGTGCTCGAGGGCAAGACCTTCAAGGCGCTGCCCGGCTGGGGCGGACAGTTCGACTTTGCCGCCTATGCCGAGGGCGAGGATGAGGTCGGCCGCACGGCATGTGCCATGGCCTCCGTCGCGCTCAACGGCGCGAAGGGCTATTATGAGGAGAAGCACGACAAGACGTCGTTCGTGAAGAACATCATCTCCGACAATATCCTGCTCAGCGACATCTATATCCGTGCCAAGGAGCTGCATGTGGACGCGGAGATCCCTCGCGGTGTCTTTGTGATCCGCCGCCGGGACGAGCACGCCGACAATGTGACGGTGGAGGCGGTGCAGAACCTGCTGACCGACCGTCAGTCCGGGATCGTGGTCTCTATGGGCGAGAGCGACGTGGTGCTGATCCAGCAGGTCGAGGCTGACGCGGAGACCCGTGATCTGGAAAAGATCGCGGCACAGATCAGCGACGCGCTGCGCTCCGGCGGCGAGAGCACCGTCGTGATCGGCATCGGCACGGTGGCGAACCACCTGCGCGACCTCGCCAAGTCCTACAAGGAGGCGCAGATCGCCATAGAGGTCGGCAAGGTGTTCGATACGGAGAAGTTCATCATCAACTATGAGAACCTTGGCATTGGCCGCCTGATCTATCAGTTGCCGACGACGCTGTGCGAGATGTTCCTGCAGGAGGTTTTCAAGAAGAACCCCATCGACGCGCTCGACAAGGAGACGCTGTTCACGATCAACAAGTTCTTCGAGAACAACCTCATCCTCTCTGAGACGGCGCGCAAGCTGTTTGTCCATCGCAACACGCTGGTGTATCGCCTGGAGAAGATCAAAAAGCTCACCGGGCTTGACCTGCGGGAGTTTGACGACGCGATCACCTTCAAGGTGGCGCTGATGGTCAAAAAGTATCTTGCATCCCGGGGAATCGAGGCGTAAACACGGATTTTCCAAATCACGCGGCTCAGCCGCGTGATTTTTTATGCAAATTTTGGCTTTGTTTCCAATTTGTTTACATTAGTTTGTGTTGCTATTTTTGAAATTGTCCGCTATAATAGCAAGGATATTATGGCGGATTATGGGGCGAAAGCCCGAAACACGAAAGGCGGAACGCGCGGGTGATACGGCTCAAAGATGTGGAAAAGGAATACGAGAACGGGACTTACGCGCTGCGCGGGATCACGCTGACCGTCAACGACGGCGAGTTTGTCTTTTTGGTGGGGCCGTCCGGCTCCGGCAAATCGACCCTCATCAAGCTGCTCACAGGGGAGATCCTGCCCACCAGCGGCCGCGTGGTGGTGAACGGATTCAGCCTGACGAAGATCTCCGACCGGCAGATCCCGCTGCTGCGGCGCTCCATCGGCGTCATCTTCCAGGACTTTCGCCTGATCGACAAAAAGACGGTCTATGAGAATCTGAGCTTCGCCATGCGCGCCGTCGGCGCTTCGCCGCGCACGATCCGCACCCGCATCCCCTATGTGCTGGAGCTGGTTGGCTTGGAGGACAAGGCGGATCAGTACCCCCATGAGCTCTCCGGCGGTGAGCAGCAGCGTGTGGCCATCGCCCGCGCGCTGGTCAACAATCCCAACACCATCATCGCGGACGAGCCGACGGGCAACCTTGATCCGGCGCGTTCGCTGGAGATCATGCGCCTGCTGGGGCGCATCAACGAGCTGGGCACTACGGTTGTGGTCGTGACCCATGAGCGCGAGCTGGTCAACCGCTTCCGCAAGCGCGTGGTGCTGCTGGAGCAGGGCCTCATCACCGGCGATGGCATCAGCTATGAGGCAAAGTGAGGTGAAGTGATGCACAGACACGATTTCGGTTACTTCATCCACGAGGGCGTCAGCAACCTGTTCAGCCATGGCTTTATGTCCTTCGCGGCCATCGGCATCACGGTGGCCTGCCTTCTGATCATGGGAACGTTCACGCTGGTGGCCTACAACGCGGAAATGCTGCTCCAGACGCTGGAGAGCGAGTATGAGATACTGGCCTTCGTCGATGAGAGCTATAACGAGACGCAGAGCCGGCAGGTGGGCGACAGACTGCGGCAGCTGCCCAACGTCAAGAGTGTGGAGTTCATCACCCGCGAGGAGGCCATGGAGGCCTTTGAGGAGCGCAGCCTCGACGAATATATGCGCAACAACATCACGCCGGATATGTTCCGCGACCGTTACGCGGTCTTTGTGGAGGATCTGAACCTGGTCCGCCAGACGGCAGAGGCCGTAGAGGCTGTGGAGGGAATCGGGCCGGGCAGCGTCCGCGTGGACGAGGACATCGCCGGCGGTTTCATTCTGATGCGCAACGTCGCGGGCGCGGTGAGCTTCGCGCTGATCGTGATCCTTCTGGTGGTGTCGGTGTTCATCATCTCCAACACCATCCGTTTGACGACCTTTGACCGGCGTGATGAGATCGCCATCATGAAGATGGTGGGCGCGACCAACGGTTTTATCCGCTGGCCCTTCGTGTACGAGGGCTTTTTTCTCGGCGTACTCAGCGCGCTGATCGCTTTTGGGCTTCAATGGCTGGTCTACGCCACGGTTGCGCAGAGCATCAGCGCGGCGGATACGCTGCAATTTCTGCATGTGGTGGAATTTAAGGACATCTGGCAGCGCGTGGCGATCAGCTTCGGCGTGGCCGGCTTGGTCATCGGCGTCGGCGGCAGCCTGACGGCGATCCGCAAATTCTTGCAGGTTTAAAAGGGGGCGAACGCCCATGAACAAGCATATACTGCGCGCGGCGCTCGCTGCTTTTTGCCTCGCGGCGATGCTGCTGGCGGACGCTGCGCCGTTCTCCGTTGTGTCCACCGCTTCCGCGGTCGTGACCCAGTCGCAGATCGACGCAAAGAAGCAGGAAAAAAAGAGCCTCGAATCTGAGAAGTCCAAGCTGCAGGAGCAGCTCAAGTCGCTGCAAAAGGACAAGAACAGCGCGTTGGCGCAGAAGGAGAATCTGGACGCGCAGATCTCCCTGATCCGCTCGGAGATCAGCAACACCGAGGAACAGATCGAGCAGTACCAGAGCATGATCGACCTGACCGAGATGAGGATCGCCGACACGCAGAGAAAGCACGAGGCCCAGTATGAGCTGTTCTGCGCCCGCGTACGGGCGATGGAGGAGCGCGGCACCGTGTCCTATTGGTCGGTGCTGTTCCATTCGGCGGACTTCGCCGAAATGCTCTCCGCTGTGGACTTCATTGCGGAGATCATGGAGAGCGACCAGCGGGTCATTGACGAGCTGCAGTCCACCGAGGAGCAGCTCGCCGAGGAGCAGGCGGCGCGGGAGGGACAGCTGGCGGAGCAGGAAGCGGTGCGCCGGGAGTTGGCCGCGCGGAACGAGGAGTTGAACACGCAGCTCAGCGCGGCGCGGAACCTGATCGCCAGCATCGCCGCCGATGAAGCGGCGTATCAGAGACTCATCAAGGAAAAAGAGGCGGCCGCCGCGAAGGAGCAGGAGGAGATCGTTCGCCTGTCCCGCGAGCTGGCGGCGCAGCAGGCGTCGCAGGCCGCGACACAGGGCGGCTATATCTGGCCGTGCAGCAGCCACTATGTCACCTCGCCGCTGGGCTCCCGCTATACGGGTATCTCCGGCGCGTCCACGAACCACATGGGCATCGACATCGGCCGCGTATATTACTCGACGCAGATCGTCGCGGCCAAGGCCGGCACAGTCATCATCTCCGGCTACAACAAGTACCGCGGCAACTACGTTGTCGTCAGCCACGGCAGCGGCAATACCACGACCTATCAGCACCTCTCCAAGCGCTCGGTTTCGGTCAACCAGAAGGTGTCGCAGGGTCAGGTGGTCGGCATCTCCGGCGCCACGGGCGTTGCCAGCGGCCCGCACCTGCACTTCGAGATCACGGAAAACGGAAAGATCATTGATCCGCTGAAGTATCTCACCAACTATATCAAGGGCTGGTAAAATGAGATGAAAAAAGACTTCCCTCCATATACTGGAGGGAAGTCTTTTTTGCGGAGCGATGCGATGTTTGGATTGATTTGCTGTCATGATCCGAAAGAGCCTCCATACCGTGAGATCGAGCGTGTTCGTTTCCGAGCCGTCTCTGTCACCGTGGGGGAAACGCTGCGCGCACGATTGTCCTGCCGCGCCGCGGCCCGGACGCTGACGCGGGAGGGAGTGCGCGAGGCGGTATTCCCGACAGAGCCGATTTTCCGAGAGGCCTTCGCAAAATTCGGCATCGTGCCGGTCTCATCCGTACCGCTCTACCGCGCGACGGCGGCGGCTATCGTAAGACGGTACATGATGCGGCGGGGGATCGATTCACATCGTGCTACGGTTTTGTTTGCGGCGGAGGAGGTGACGACGGAGTTCCGGCGCATGGTGGAGAGCTTATCCGCCGACGTGCGCTATATTGCGCTGCGCGTACCGGATGACGGACGGCTGGCTGCCGCCTTGCAGCGCCAACGCGGCGTCGCTGCACAGCGTTCCGGGCAGAATACTCCCGGCTTGACCGTGGCGTTCGGAGCGGTGGAGGCGGAGGGGACTGTCCTGCGCTTTGACGATACGCTGCGCGTCTCATACGACAGCGCCTATCCGAACGCGTTGCTGACGGCGCTCTGGCGCGCCGGGGCGCTGGACGCGGACATGCTTTGCGTGACGTCAGTGGAGACGGAATGAGGAATAAGCAAGAAAAGACTTGCAAAATGAAGATATATCCCGTATAATATCATCTGATGTGCCGGTGTGTTGGAATTGGTAGACGAGGCGGACTCAAAATCCGTTGGGCTTATCACCCGTGTGGGTTCGAGTCCCACCACCGGCACCATTTTTGGAGCTCTTTAAGCCATTTTTGGCTCAAAGAGCTCCATTTTTGTTACTTACCGCCGATCATTATGTTCGTCGGGCAGATGCCGATAATAGCTTGGGCAGACTCGACCTTTGCTGTATTGGCAAGATGCGTGTAGATGTTGGATGTGGTAGAAATATCGCTGTGCCCGAGCCACTCCTGAATTTCCCTCATACTTACACCGTGAGAGAACAGTAAGCTGGCACAACTGTGCCCTTATAGTATAATTACGACAAATCGGACAAGCCCAGTAAAATAAAGGGGTTGAGCCGTTTTGCGCCTGATTATTTGGTCCTTTTCCACCCAAAAATCAAGCCGCGAAAATCGTCAAAAAAAGGGGGCTGTAAAATACACGACAAATTATGATTGCGGGCGGAGCGCCGTTTGGATGGCTACGGGCAATCCTAAAAATGGAATTGTCCAATACCATCATCAGCCATCCGATGGCGTCTCCCGCATCGCAAAGCAGCGTATTCGGCACTTGATGACTGGATGCGCTGAATAGCGACTATAGGGCATTGATTATACGGATGAAGGAGAAAAATATGTGTGTCACTATGACGGTCTGCGCGTGTAAAGGCGGCGTCGGCAAGTCAACGACGACACTGAACCTCGGCGCGGCGCTTGCCTCAGCGGGTAAGCGCGTGGTCGTGGTCGACAACGACGTGCAGGCAAACCTGACCGCTGCGCTGGGCTTTACGCCCGCAGAACTGAAGCACACCCTTGCCAAGCTCCTGCTGACAGCCATCGACTCGCCGGAGGACGTCGAGCTGCACCTGCCGCGGACAATTCTCCATACGGACAGCTGCATAGACCTGATCCCCGCGAATGCGAAGCTGTCCGACGCTGCGGCGCGGCTCCAAGTAATGCAACTCTCGCAGTATGGCGCGATGGGTGAAGCGGATCGCCCCTGCGAGAAAATCATGGCGGAGCTGTTAGAATCCCTGCGGAGCAGCTATGACTACATTATAATTGATTGTGGTCTGAAGCACGAGTTACTGACGGTCAACGCTCTTGCGGCAGCGGACTATTGCATTCTTCCCGTGCAGGCGCATTTTTTGGCAAGCGACAATCTCCCAGATACCCTTGAAATGGTGAAGAAGGTGCGTTCGCGGTTTAATCCCTCGCTGAAGATCGCCGGTATCCTGCTGACGATGTACCAGTCGAGGCCGCAGCTTTGTAAGAGTGTTCGAGAGAGCGTCGGCGAGCTGTATGGCGAGGAGTACCACGTTTTTGAGCGCCCCATCGAGCAGACCATCAAGGTCGCCGAATGCCCTGCGGCTGGCATGAGCATTCTCGACTACGCGCCGAAGAACCCCGCCGCCGAGTCATACCGCAGCCTTGCGCGGGAGGTGATGCAGCTTGGCTAAACAGAACATGAGCGAGCTGCTCAAAAGTCGCATGGCGTCGACCAAGCAGGCGTCGGAGCTTGCCGCAAGCGATGAAGCGTATGAAAAGATATTCTGCGAAGCTCCGCCCTCAACGCCTGCGAAGATCGCAGATCTACCGATAGACCTGCTTGATCCGTTCAGTACGGCGGATATTGGCTTTCGGCCCTATTCACCGCAGAAACTGCAAGCCTTTGCTGAGCAGCTTCAGGAAGAAGGATTGTTTGTTCGCATTATCGTTCGTCAAAAGACCGATGAACGCTATGAAATCCTCGCAGGGCATAACCGCGCAGCTGCGGCGCGTCTCGCCGGCTGGCTTACGATTCCATCGGAAATTGTGGAAGCGGACGACGCGCGCGCTATTACCATCGCCATATCGACCAATCTGTTGCAACGGCTCGATCTCTCCATCGTCGAGCGCGGCAAGGCGTACAAGGCCCTGCTGGAAGCCAAGAATCGGAATGGACAGCATAATGCGGCGAGAGAGACCTTTGGCGACAGTCGCCAAAGGTACAATGCCCGCCAAATTGTTGCTGAGTTCTTTGGTGTGACGGAATATGAGATCCGCAAGGCTGTCAAGCTGACGAACCTTCTGCCGGAGCTGCTGGAAGCGCTCGAGGACAACACAAGGCTGCTCAATCTGGCAAGCGCCGATATCATGGCGGACTACGATCAGGAAACGCAATCTGCGTTCGTGGCGATCTGTGTGGACTATGGAAAGATCGTCAACAAGACGATCATGCGGTACATTGCGAAAAAGTGTCCACCGCCCACAGCAGATCGGCAGCAAATCTTTGCAGCGTGGCGCGAGGCGGTCGCCATCGAAGAACAGCGCAAGTACGCGCCGCCAAAGAATATCACGTTTTCCCGTAAGGTGTTCGCTCCGTATCTGGAAAAGCTCGGCAGCGATACAGAGCTGGAGAGGATGTTCCTTGCCTTCTTGCAAGAGCGGGTAGGATAATCAAAACTGTATAAAGGGCATCAAAGGCCCAGCGTAAACCGTAACGGTTGACGTTGGGCCTTTTCCTATGCCCGGAAATGGAGGCAGTATGCGAAAAGAAAAATACGATCAGTGGAGGCGGTGTGACATATGAGAGCAATCAAGGTCTACCGGCCTCCGGGCAGGGAGTCGCCATTTGAGGCTTTCCTTTCCCAGCAGGACCCGAAGCTCCGGCAAAAGCTCCGCTGGACGCTGTTTCGGCTGGCGCAGGCGGAGCGCTGTGAGCTGAAAGAGCCGCATTTCAAGCATTTCGCGCTGGAACGCTACAGCGAGTTCTATGAAATGCGGGAGAAAAACAAGATCCTCGTCCGTGTCGTTTTTACTTTTTGCGGTGAGGATATTCTTTTGCTCGCGCCCTTCGTCAAGCGGGAGACCCGAGATACGATGCGGGCGCTTGAGCGATCCATCAGTATGCTTGCGGATGTTCGGGAGTACCCGGACTACGCGGTAAATTATCATTTTACGGAGGAGAAGAAACAAACATGAAACGACTGATAACAGGGGGCGTCGCGTGCGCCCTCGCGCTGGCGATGTCGGTCAGCGCGTTTGCCATGTGGGTGCCGAGCAGCACCACCGTGCAGAATCTCAACGGCGTGCAGCAGTACATCAAGGTTTTCACGGTACCGGCAGCTACCAACCCCGAAGCTCTGATCGAAGACCCCTTTGAGTATGAGGGCTTCACCTACACCTTCGCGGAGATCACCAAGCAGGAACACGTCGTCGAGGCACAGAAGGAGCGCACCGAAACGCTGGTCATTGAGACGCAGAAAAAGGATCTTTTGGACGTTCTCGGGGCGTTGGACCCGACCATTGAATACGACAACGGACACTATTCTGGTGTTCTGGCGCTGGATCACACCACCATCCGCACCGAGCCCGCCGGCTATACCTCCGGCAGTTACACCATCCGCGAGACGAAAGAGATCGGAAACCTTGACAGCAATGACATGACTTACGTCCCGCAGACCACGGTGAAGGACGGCAAGACGCTCCAACTGGAGAGCGTGGACTGGCAGGTGCAGAGTACGGCGCTGGTGGACGATGTGCTTGTCCCGTCCCGCTATGTGGCAGTTGCCACTTATTCGGGAAAAGCGACGTATAGCAAGCCGACCACTTTCATCACGACGGCGGATTACAAAGGGCTGGTTTCCTGCGATCTCAAGCCCGAAATAACCTACACCCTGACCGAGACGACGCCGCCCGCGGGCTATGGTGTCGCGGAGCCGGTCCAAGTGACCATCCAGGCGGCACGCACGAACTACGTCACTGTC
>Ga0256407_10009052_pt1 | contig 14367 bp, 11 predicted proteins | sample RumenRJG_04DNA_FD_193489 | JGI IMG/M metagenome (GOLD analysis project Ga0256407, IMG submission 193489) | Bovine rumen microbial communities from Lethbridge, Alberta, Canada - RJG_04 | ecosystem: Host-associated > Mammals > Digestive system > Stomach > Rumen | place: Canada: Alberta... | reverse complement strand
GGAGTTCAATTGCATCGGCTAAGATTCCAAAGAGTTTAAAATATAGTTTTCTATACAAATTGTCCATATCAGCCTCCAAATAACAGAGTTATAACAAATTCATAATAACTCCATTTTGACTGGAATGCAAGGCAAAAGTCTAAAATAGAGTCAAATCGACTTTATTGAGGAGACAGCCTGCATGGAAAATCAGGAAAAACATTTTGGATTGCGCGTAGACGGAACCATTTTGTCAAAGTTCAGATATGTTTGCGGTTATCATGGTCGCTCCGCAAACAGTCAGATTATACAGCTTATGTTGCAGTTCATCGCGGATTACGAAAAGGAACACGGAAAAATACCCTCGGAGGATTTAGGAAGAAAACCCGATTTATCCAAATAACCCCCCGGAGGGATTCCACAAGGGAGGGCCGCGGCCCTCCCTTTGGTCGTTTTAGGGGAGTCCAGAGGGGGAATCGAAACCCCCTCTGGTGTTCTCTCTTTTGGCGGGTACCACCGTTTTCTCTCTCCAAAGAGAGAAAATGGGGGTACAATCCCCTTGCAATTCCTTGACAAAGCCGCCCCACCTATCATAAAATATCCTCACTATGCATTTTGAAGAAAAAAGGAGTACCCCCCATGGAACACAGCAAGAAGAATTTCGATTCCATCGTCAACCTCTGCAAGAACCGCGGCTTCATCTTCCCCGGCAGCGAGATCTACGGCGGCCTCGCCAACAGCTGGGACTACGGCCCGCTGGGCGTCGAGTTCAAGAACAACGTCAAGAAGGCGTGGCTCAAGAAGTTCGTGCAGGAGTCCCCGTACAACGTCGGCCTCGACGCAGCCATCATCATGAACCCGCAGACCTGGGTCACCACGGGCCACGTCGCGAGCTTCTCCGATCCCCTGCTCGACTGCAAGGCCTGCAAGGCGCGTCACCGCGCGGACAAGCTCATCGGCGAGGAGTTCCCCGACGTCAACACCGACGCCATGACCTTTGACGAGATGGACGCGTTCATCGCCGAGCATGAGAGCGTCATCTGCCCGGTGTGCGGCAAGCACGACTTCACCCCCATCCGCAAGTTCAATCTGATGTTCAAGACCGCCATCGGCGTCACCGAGGACAGCAGTTCCACCGTGTACCTCCGTCCGGAGACCGCGCAGGGCATCTTCGTCAACTTCGCGAACATCGCCCGCACCACGCGCAAGAAGCTGCCGTTCGGCGTGTGCCAGGTGGGTAAGGCGTTCCGCAACGAGATCACCCCGGGCAACTTCACCTTCCGCACCCGCGAGTTCGAGCAGATGGAGTGCGAGTTCTTCTGCAAGCCCGGCACCGACCTTGAGTGGTTCGCGTACTGGAAGGACTACTGCACCAACTGGCTCACGAGCCTCGGCATCGACAAGGAGCACCTGCGCCTGCGCGACCATGAGCCGGCGGAGCTGGCGTTCTACTCCCGCGCGACCACGGACATCGAGTACGCGTTCCCGTTCACCGACTGGGGCGAGCTGTGGGGCATCGCCGACCGCACCGACTACGACCTGGGCCGCCATCAGGAGGCCAGCGGCAAGGATCTCACCTACTTCGACCCCGAGACCAACGAGCACTATATCCCCTACGTCATCGAGCCGTCGCTCGGCTGCGACCGTGTGGCGCTGGCGTTCCTCTGCGACGCCTACGACGAGGAAGTGGTCGGTCAGGACAAGAAGGGCAACGACGACATCCGCACCGTGCTGCACCTGCACCCGTACCTCGCGCCGTACAAGGCGGCGATCCTGCCCCTTTCCAAGAAAGAGGTGCTCACCGGCCCCGCCAGGGAGCTGTACGCGGAGCTTGCCAAGGACTTCATGATCGACTACGACGAGACCGGCTCCATCGGCAAGCGCTACCGCCGCGAGGACGAGATCGGTACACCGTACTGCATCACGTTCGATTTCGAGACCGTGGGCGACGAGAATACCCCCGCCGACCACTGCGTCACGATCCGCGAGCGCGACACGATGAAGCAGATCCGTCTGCCCATCGAGGAGGTCAAGGGGTACCTCGCGGAGCGCGTGAAGTTCTGAAATATGTTTTCTTGAAACCGTTTCTTCTTTCGTCTTGCCGAAAGAAGAAATGGTTTCAAACTTCCGTAGAAGAAAGGACGCCTGTCGGCTGCTTTCCTATGATCTGATAATGCTGTGCGCAGTACGCGACGCTGTTTTCCATCGCTGTATTGACACTGCAATGCGCCGCCTGCCCGGCGGCATGACCTTTCTTCGCGCGCAGATGCCTGCGCGGGGCTTGGGATAAAGAAAACAAAAAAGACAGCTTGTTCGTTTGAACAGGCTGTCATTTTTTGAAACCGAACGACGTACCAACTGCCGCCTTGATGGGCAGCGGGGCCGGCCAGTGCCCGGCGGTCGAGGGAAGTCAATTCGACGCCGGACAAAACAGCGTATCGTACAGGGAACGACCAAACAAAAACACATTGGAACTCCCCCGCAAAGGCGCCTTTCTCTTTTGGGGAAGTCTGAAACCGCGTTTTCTCTTTCCAAGAGAAAGAGAAAAGGCGGTGTCAGGGAATCCTCCGCGTTTCGCGGTAATATTCAGCGATGCGGTACCGCTGGTACATCTCCCCCGCCTCCGGGGACAGCGTGTCCGTCAGCACACCGCCCTCCAAATACAGCTCACGCTCGTGCAGCAGCGGCGTCACCGCGCGCATGTCGCGCTGGAGCTGCATAAATCCGGGGCCGCCCCAGCCGCAGCGGTCGAACAGCTCCGCCATCAGGAAGCAGGGCGAGAAGTCGCCGCCGTCGCCGACGAAGTCGGCGCCCAGCACCGCCTTTGCGGCGCTGTTGGCCCAGATCAGATAGGGCGTGGAGTAGTAGTTGGAAAAGCCCGTCAGCGTTTCGAGGTCGAGATCGGCGCCGATCTCCTGATACACCGCCGCGTCGTTGCCGAGCCACGGCTTGTGGTCGCCGTAGAACACCAGCACCGTCGGGCGGTCGAGGGCTTCCAGCTCATCCACGAAGCGATTCAGCTCCGTGATCGTGTCGCTGACACCGTCGAGGTAGTTGTTGAGGATGTTGCAGGCGCCCTCCGACCAGCCGGTTTTCGCGGGGTCGATGGGCCGGATGCCGGAGGATTTTTGCTCGTCGTAGGGGCCGTGGTTCTGATAGGTCACGGAGAACGAGAACAGCGGCGGCTGCTCCGCTGTCCGCGCGTCCAGCTCGCGATAGAGGTAGTCGAACAGCACCTTGTCCGAACGGTGGGGCGCGCTCTCGGGCTTCACCAGCTCGCCGAAGCCGTTGTCGGTGAACACGCTTTCATCGAAGCCAAGGTACTGGTTCACGTTGCTGCGGTTGTAGAACCAGCCGTAGCCCGGGTGCCGGTACACCGCGTCGTAGCCCTGCGCCTTGAAGTAGCGCACATAGCTGTCCACGTCGCCGCGGAAGGAGTCGTGGTGGGAGTAGCCCGTAAGGAAGCCCCATTCGCTGTCCACCGTGCCCCCGGCGAAGATGTTGGTGAGAAGATCCCCCGACACGCTCTTCGCCTCTAAGTCATGCAGCGGGGCGTACAGCGTTTGCACGGCGGGGATGTCCGCGAGCATCGGGAAGTCGCTCAGGTCGGCGAACGCCTCCCCCATCACGCCCACCACGTCCACGCGTTTTTCCGGGGAAATATCGGCGTCGGCGTACTGCGCGAGCACCGCCGCGCCGTTTTTCGCGCTGTAGCCCTCCGGCGGCGCGGGAAACGCCTTGGACACGCTGCGGATGAACGGATACCAGAACCCGCGCGAGACAAAGACCTCCACATCCGACCACTCGTGCTGGATCGCGTCGTAGTTGACGGTCTTGCCGTAGGTCGCGCCGTCCATGTAGACCTGCGCGTAGAGCAGCGGCATGAGCGCGAGACAGACGACAGTCCCGCCGAGGCGCAGCCATTTGTTGCGAAAACCATTGCGCAGCAGGAAAAGTGCGAACAGAAACATCAGTCCGCCGCCGGCGACGGCGTCCAGCACCACCCGCGACAGGTCGAGGTGGTAGTGGCTGATGATGCCCCCCGCCGTGCGCAGCAGACGGAAGTCGGCGGCAAGGAACGGGTCGCCGCGCAGCTGTATTTTATAGTAGTTGATCAGCGCGAAGCCGATGGTGGGGACGGCGGAGATCAGGTATGCCGCCCACGGTCGCCGTGTGAGGAAGTACCCCAGCGCCATGAGCAGCACCGCAGGCAGGATATTCAGCAGCACGATGGGCGGATGGTTGAAGTAGGACTCGTACACCGCCGGGTGGTACAGCGGCGCGTAGGAGCAGGCGGCGAGCCGCAGCGCCAGAAACCCGTTGACGATAGCGAAGGCTAGCAAAATCGCCGCGAGCAGCGTCTGATGGACGATGCGTTCCGTGCGCGTCCCCTCGCCCTTATATACGTTAATGATCCGCTGCTTCATCTTTTCTTGAGCTTGCGGATGTCGTCACCGAAGAACGGCAGGATGCGGTACTCCCCCTCCAACCGGGAGAGGATAGCGGCGCCGTAGCGCTTGCCCAGCTCCTCGGGGTTGAGGTTGGAGGAGATGATCGTCTTGCGGTTTTCGAGAAGCCGCGTGTTGATGAGCTGGTACAGGGCGCTCTGGATGAAGGAACTCATCATCTCGGTACCCAGATCGTCCAGGATCAGCAGGTCGCACTTGAAGTATCGAACGGTATCGTCCTCCTCGTCCGCGTCGCGGCGGAACTTCTGCGCCTCCATGCGCTCGAAGATGTGGGTCGCGGTGTCGTAGACCACAGAGTGCCCGCTGTCGCTGACCACCCGGGCGATGCTGGCGGAGAGAAAGGTCTTGCCGAGACCGGGGTCGCCGGAGAGCAGCAGGTTCCCGCTCTTGGGCGAAAACTCGTTGGCGTAGTCCCGGCAGGCGTCGAAGTTCTTTTCCATGCGCTGATAGGGCGAGATTCCCTGTTCGATGTCCGGCACCCTGCTGTAAAAGTCAAAATTGAAGGTTTCAAAGCTCTGGTGACCCAAGTCCAGCAGCTGCGACAGCTCCGCGATCTGCTCCCGGGCATAGTAATCCCGCAGGCAGCGGCACATGGCGCCGTCCTTCCAGCCTGTGTCGTTGCAGAGCTTGCAGGCGGGCTGGTCGATGAGATAATCCGCCGGGTAGCCGAGGGAGACCAGCAGCTCCCCGCGCTCCCGCTGTAACTTGAGGTTTTCCTCCTTCAGCGCGGCGATGGCGCTGCGGGGGTCCGCGCCGCGGCGAAAGCCGGAGGCAATGATCTTCGCCATGGTCTGGCTCAGCTCACGGTCGATCTCCTCCAAACGCGGCTCCCTGCCGTAGCAATAGCGCTGGCGCGCGCGGAACCGCTCGGCGCGGCGCTGCTTGTCCTCGTCATACCGCGCGGTCGCCCGGCGCAGTATCTTGCTGTCATAAGCCATGGTGCCGCCCCCTTTCAGTCATAATCTTTCATCCATGCGTTGCGGCTCTTGCCAGTCTCTTTTGTCGTCTGGGGCGGCGCGTTCTCCGTGCGCACCTCCTCCGGGGTGTGGAGACCCTTGGTGTGCCAGCGTTTTAAGATGCCGTTGCAGTAGGGCCATTTGAACTCGTGGCACTTGAGCATGGTCTTGTCGTAGGCGATGGCCACCGTCTCCGGCGGGAAACCCATCTCCGCCCATGCGCTCAGGTACTTCTCCTCCCCTGCCACGGCGGCGCGTCCGCCCATGCCCAGCACCTCCATATACTCCGGGAAATGGCTGCGCCGCTCCCGCAGATGGCGGAGATACGCGTCCGCGGCGGCGTAGGAGAACAGCTCCTGCCGCGCCCAGCGGTAGCCCTCCTTTTCAATCTCGTGCATGGTGGGCAGACGACCCTCGCCGTGGCGCTCCGCCTTCAGCTCGGCGCAGTGGTTGACAAGCAGATAGATCACGTCCGCGGGGAGGCCCAGATAGTCGTACAGGCCCAGCAGCTTTCGCACCGACGGTTCGCTGAGCCGCCCCAGCTTCCGCTCCACCTCCCGCAGGAGGCGGGCGAAGGAGGCGTCGGATTCCAGCTTTCCCATCACGTCCTCGCGGCTGTATTCCGGCAGGTCGGTCTCCGGCGCTGGCGCGGGTTCCGGGCGATGCTCCGGCACGGTCGCGGCGGCGGGCACCTCCGGCCCGATGAGGCCCATGGAGCGCAGCGCACTCTCCGCGGCGGTAAACTGCTGCTCGTTCCAGCCCAGCTCCGCGCGGAGCTTTTCGGGTTCCGACGCGCCCCGCCGCGCGAGGCACAGGTACAGCAGCGCCGCGTCGCCGTTGCGCCACTCGATGAGACGGCGCACCGCGCCCGAACCGAGGACGATATTCTCCTCCTGATTGAGATGCAGCACATAGCCGCTCATGCTCCCGCCTCCTTTCGCTTCATAACCATACCATTCTACAATAAATTAACTTTTTCGTAAACAAGAAAATTTCCCTTTTCACGACAACAGGTTTGTGGTATAGTACAAAATGAATCAATAGGTGGAATAGCGCCATTTACAATCCAAACGGAAAGGAACGGTAAAAGTATGGAGAATCGTGTGACTGTCAGCATCTGCGGCGAGGATTATACCCTGGTTGCCGAGGAGGCGCCGTCCTATATACAGAAAATCGGCGGCTATGTGGACAATAAGCTCAGTGAGCTGCAGGAAAACGCCAAGGTGGGACGCAGCGACGCAGCGGTGCTCACCGCCGTCAACATCGCGGACGAGCTGTTCAAGGAGCGCGAAGCGATGGACAAGCTGCGCGCCCAGGTCAAGGAGTACATCGACGAGGCTGCCCGTGCCCGCAGCGAGGCCAGCGAGCTCAAGCGCGAGCTGTTCAAGCTGCAAAACAGCGGCAAGAGGTAAGATATGACCGAGCTGTTATCCCCCGCGGGCTCCAAGGAGGCCCTGATCGCCGCCGTGCAGAACGGCGCCGACGCGGTGTATCTGGGCGTGGACGCGTTCAACGCCCGCCGCGGCGCCCGCAATTTTACCATGGAGGAACTGCCCCGCGCTGTGGCCTACTGTCATCTGCGCGGCGTGAAGGTCTATCTGACCCTCAACACCCTCGTCACCGATCGGGAGCTGCATGCGCTCGCCGCCACCGCCCGCGGGGCGAACGACGCGGGCGTGGACGCGATTTTGGTGCAGGACTGGGGTGTGGCGGATACGCTGCGCCGGGTCGTGCCGGATATGCCGCTCCACGCCAGCACCCAGATGACCGTCCACACCCTCTCGGGTGTGGAGGAGGCCGCCCGCCTCGGCATCAGCCGCGTGGTGCTGGCCCGGGAGCTGAGCCGCGACGAGATCGCGGAGTTGTGCGCCAAAAGCCCCATCGAGCTGGAGGTGTTCGTCCACGGCGCGCTGTGTATGTGCGTGTCGGGACAGTGCGCCATGAGCGCCGTCATCGGTCAGCGCAGCGGCAACCGCGGGCTTTGCGCCCAGCCCTGCCGCCTGCCCTACAACGGCGGCCATCCCCTGAGCCTCAAGGACAACAACCTTGCCGACTATGTGCCGGAATTGCAGGACATGGGCGTTGCCTGTCTCAAGCTGGAAGGACGCATGAAGCGCCCGGAGTACGTGGCGGCGGTGACGGGGATCTATGCTCGGCTGCTGCGCGAACACCGCGGCCCCACGGATGAGGAACGGGCCCGGCTCGCCGCCGCGTTTTCCCGCGACGGGTTCACCGACGGGTACTACACCGGACGGCGGGGGCCGGAGATGTTCGGCGTCCGCCCACCGGGCACGCGCTGGCCGGAGGAATGGTTCGCGGAGCTGCGCGCGGTCTATGAGCGCGACGAGCGGCGCACCGTTCCCGTCACGCTCTCCGCTTCGCTCAAGTCCGGCGCACCCATCGCCCTCTCGGCGGCGGACGGGGACGGACACGCCGTCCGTGTCGACGGGCCTCCGCCGGAGGCGGCGCGCACCCGTGCCCTCACGGCGGAGGAGGTGGACGCGCGGCTGCGCAAGACCGGCGGCACGGTGTTCCGCGTCGAAGACTGTACCGTCGAGCTGGATGACGGCCTGTCCGTCTCCGCCGCCAGCCTCAATGCGCTGCGCCGGGACGCGCTTTCGTCCCTGGAGGCGGCCAGAATCGCTGTACCGGAGCGTCGATCCGGTCATTTTTCATCACTCGATTCGACATCAAATCCCACGGATTTACCGAAACTGACCGTATCCGTCAGTCGTCTGGAACAGATTACAGATAGACTTTTCTCGATAGAACCATATATGGTCTATATGTCTATCGACCGATTGATGAGCGAAAATCTATTGAAATATTTCGACAGAGTTCGATTTTGCGCTGTATTACCGAGATTTTACCGCACTTCTGATGAGGAACGTCTGCGCAAGCAGCTTTCGGAGCTGCAACTGCGTGGCGTCGCCGCGGTGGCCATTGGCAACTTGGGACACCTTGCTTTGGCTCGTGATTGCACTTTGGAAAAGCGCGGCGATTTATCACTCAACGTATTCAACTCCGCCGCGCTGCGGTTTTTGAAGGAGCAGGGATTGGATACGGCTGCCGTATCTTTCGAGCTGCGGCGGGAGCAGATCCGCGATTTGCAGAAGTACCTGCCCTGCGAGGCGGTGATCTACGGGCGCCTGCCGCTGATGATCACGGAGAACCGGATCGTTACGGACGCGGAGGGCGTCCTCACCGATCGTCGGGGCGAGCGCTTCCCGGTGTTGGAGACCTACGGCGGGCGCAGCGAGATCGAAAATGCCAAGACGCTGTATCTGTCCAATCGTGAGGACTGGCAGAATATCGGCCTGAGCTATGCCCGGCTGCGCTTTACCACCGAAACGCCGGAGCAGTGCGCGGATATTTTGCAAGCCCACCGGGACGGTACAGACTGCACCCCTGCCGACATGACCCGCGGACTGTTCTACCGGGGCGTGGAGTAAATACAAATCGTAATTGAAAAAGGGGAATTATACGAATATGCCACATATCGTATTGGCCTCTGGGTCGCCGCGGCGGCAGGAGCTGCTGCGCCGCATTGGGATCACGGACTTTGATATCGTGATCCCCCGCGCGGATGAGACGTATCCCGCGGGTCTGACCGCGCGGGAGACCGTGGCCCACATCGCCCGCAACAAGGCGGAGGCGGCGAAGGCCCTCACAAAGCCGGAGGACATTGTCATCACCGCCGACACCATGGTGTTTCTCGGCGACGAGCGGCTGGGCAAGCCCCATGACGAGGCGGACGCCCTGCGGATGCTCAAGGAACTCTCCGGCAATCGCCACACGGTCTGTACCGGCGTGACGGTACGGCAGGGCGATCGGCTCAACTGCTTTACGGTGTCCACGGACGTCTATTTCCGTGCCGCTGACGAAGCGGAGCTGCGCGCGTACATCGCCTCCGGTGAGCCGATGGACAAGGCGGGCGCCTACGGCATCCAGGGATTAGGCTCGCTGCTGGTGGAGCGTATCGACGGCGATTTTTTCAACGTCATGGGCTTGCCTGTTATGCCTCTTTCTCGTGTTTTGAAGGAGTATTCTGTAGACTTATTGAAATAAAAGGATTAAAATCTATTTTATTTAATAGACCTATAGGAATAGATTATGAAGAATTTTATGTCAAGATATGGCGTATGGATCCTTGGTTTCGCAACTTTTTTTGCGGTGTTGCTGAGCATCATGTCATACTTCAGTTCGACCTCGTCGATTTTGCGCAACGCGGCGGGAATCGTGGCCTCCCCCTTCCGCATCGTGGCGACCGGGATCAGCGATTGGGTCGAAGACAAGCGGCATTACTATCAAACGTACAACGATCTCCTCGCTGAAAACCAGGCGCTGCGCGAGGAGGTCGCGGAGCTGCGCGCCGACGCGCGGCAGGCCCAGCGCGACAGTGAGGAAAATGCCCTGCTGCGCGAGTTGCTGGGGCTGCGGGAGCAGCGCCGGGATCTGGAATTTGAGTCCGCCATGGTGCTGGAGCACTCCGACAGCAACTGGGTGCGGACGCTGACGCTGAATCAGGGCACGAACCACGGCGTCGCGGTCAATAACGTTGTGGTGAGCAGCGAAGGCTATATGATCGGCGTCGTCACCGAGGTGGGCCTCAACTGGTGCACGGTGCAGGCCATCATCGATACCGACACGGAGCTGGGCGCGCTGCTGTTCCGCACCGGGGACGTGGTGATCGCCGAGGGTGATTTTGCCCTCATGCGCGAGGATCGGCTCAAGGTGACCTACCTCCCAGCCGACGTGGCGCTGCTGGTGGGCGACTATATCGTGACCTCCGGCCTCGGCGGCTACTATCCCTCGAACATCGTCATCGGCACGGTGGAGAGTGTGCGCTCCGGCGACAACGGCATCGCACAGTACGCGGTGCTCGCGCCGCTGGTGGACTTCAATACGTTGACGGAAGTATTTATCATCAAGAGCTTTGATATTGTGGAGTAATAAGGAACCGATTTTATGCTGACCAGACAGGAACTCATTATCAAATGGTCGACCTACGCGGTGGTGTCGCAGCTGCTGGTGCTGGCGTACGCGCTGGTGCTGCGCGACTTCACGGTGTTCGGTGTGCATCTGTTTTTGCCGCCGCTGATCGTGGGCGTGGTGGCGTCGACGGAGCAGACCCAGGCGGGCACGATCTTCGCGCTGGCACTGGGAGTGCTGTGTGACCTGACCCTTCCGGGCCTGTTCCCCTGCATCTATACGCTGTCCTTTACGCTCGCGGCGCTGTGCTGCTCGTTTCTGGCACAGAATGTGCTGCAGCCGGGGCTGCCCTGCTCCATTGTCGTCTCGGCGCTGACGTTCCTGTTTGTGGACGCGTTCAATATGCTGGCGCTGTTTCTTCGCGGGACGACGGCCTTCGGCGCGATGGTCAGCGTCACGCTGCGTGAGACGGCGTTTTCCTGTCTGCTGCTGGTGGTCTTTCATCCGGTGCTGACGTTCCTGCATCGGAAATTCATGGTTTAAAGGAGGCGCCGATGGGAGAGAACAAAAAACTGCGATACCGCCTCCTGGTGCTGTGCGGTCTTTTTATGGTCTGCCTCGTGATCTACACCGTGGCGATGTTCGACGCGCAGATCGTCCACGGCGCGGAGTACCGCGCCATGTCGGTGCGCACCAACACGACTCCGGAGCCGGTAGAGGCGTCCCGCGGCATCCTCACCGACCGCAACGGCAAGGTGCTGGTGAGCAACCGCGCGGTGTATACGCTGATCTTTGACCCCACGCTGGTGGAGGACTCCGCGCTCAACGGCGAGCTGCTGCGGCTGATGGCGCTGCTGCGGGAGCAGAGGGTCGAATGGTACGATGAGCTGCCGCTGAGCGCAAGCGCGCCCTACGAATACGATTACGGCGTTCCCCGCTCCGGGATGCTGGTGAAGTACCTCACCGCCAAGAAATGGATCGAGGACGGCATGACCGCGGATGAAATGCGCGAGGGCGTGTCTCCGGAGAAGATCTATGAACTGCTGTGCGCCGAGTTTGATATTCCGGACGAGCTCAGCGCGGCGCGAGCGCGCGAGCTGGTGGGCTTTCGCTACTGCCTCGCCACGGCGAAGCTGGACGGCGACGGCACGTTCCTGTTTGCCTCCGGCGTGGACGTGTCGCTGATCTCCCGGCTCAAGGACGGCGCCTACAGCGGTGTGCGCGTGGGCACCTCCACCGTGCGCGAGTACCAGACCGACGCGGCGGCGCACATTTTAGGCCGCGTGGGCAAGATCCAAAACTGGGACGAGTACAAGGAAAAAGGCTACGCATGGAACGATCTGGTGGGCCTTGACGGCGTGGAGTACGCCTTTGAGGACTATCTGCGCGGCACGGACGGCAAGCGCCTTGTGACCACCAACGCCGACGGCAAGGTGATCCGCGAGGAATACTCCATTGAGCCGGAGCCGGGCGACAATGTGGCGCTGACGCTGGACATCGACTTTCAGGAGCAGGTGGAGGCGATCCTCGCCGAGTCCGTGGCCGAGATGACGGAGGCCGACGGCATCGACCGCGGCGCGGCCGCGGCGGTGGTGCAGATCGGCACCGGCGACGTGCTGGCGCTGGCCTCCTACCCCACGTATTCTCTCAAGACGTTCAATCAGGACTTTGCCGAGCTGAACACCGATCCCCGCCGTCCCATGCTCAACCGGGCGACGCAGTGGGCCTTCGCCCCCGGCTCCACGTTCAAGCCGGCGGTGGCGGTGGCGGCGCTGGAGACCGGCACCATCACGCCGCAGACCAAGATCCGTGATTTGGGCGCGTACCGCTACTATGACATGGTGTACAACTGCTGGATCTACTCCTCCCGCGGCGGCACCCATGGCCTCATCAACGTCACCGACGCCATCACGGTTTCGTGCAACTACTTCTTCTACGAGGTCGGCAAGCTGACGGGTATCTCCACCATCGACCGCTACGCCGCGGCCTTCGGCCTCGGCGAGCCGACCGGCATCGAGATCCCGGAGAACACCGGCACGATGACCTCCCCGGACTACGTCAATTCGCTGCCGAACCAGCGCTGGACGGACGGCCTTACCTTACAGGCCGCCATTGGGCAGGCGTACAACACCTTTACCCCGCTCCAGCTTGCAAACTATATTGCCACCCTCGCCGGCGGCGGTACGCGCTACAAGGCGCATCTTTTAAAGGACGTCAGCCGATACGACAGCGCGGCGCCCACCTACACCTACGACGAGCCGCCGGTGGACACGGTGTCCATCAGCGACGAGAACCTCCGTGCGGTGCTGGCGGGAATGCGTAAGCTGGTCACCGACGGCAGTGTGCGCAGTTCATTCAGCAAGTGCGTGGTGGACGCCGCCGCCAAGACCGGTACGGCCCAGACCGGCGGCAAGATCAGCAACGGCGTGTTCGTGGCCTTCGCGCCTTACGACAATCCCCAGATCGCGCTGGCGATGATCATCGAAAAGGGCGACAGCGGCGGCGCGCTTGCCAAGACCGCCGTTAAGATACTCAACGCGTATTTTACCGCCGCGGACCCGGACATTGTGGGCGAGAACATTCTGATAAAGTGAGGGAGAAACACCATGTATTTTGATTCCAGAAGCGAACGCTGCAAAAAACCCTACGGCGCGGTGAAGTGCGGCACCGAGGTCGCGCTGAGCCTCTACACCGAGCCGTACGAGCAAGTGACCCGGGTCACGCTGATGGCCCACGGCGAGTTCGCCGAGAGCTGGACGGAGGTGGAGCTGACCGCCGTGCAGACTGACGACCGCACCGTGTACCGTGGGGTCTACACCGCGCCCGCGGACGTCGAGCTGGTGTGGTACCACTTCAAGCTGGACTGGGCCGACGGCGGACAGTGCCGCTTCGGCAAGAACGGCTTTTGTCAGGTGGACAACGTCCACGCGTGGCAGCTCACCGTCTACGACGGCGCGACTGAGACGCCGGAGTGGTTCGGCCGCGGTATCTCCTACCAGATCTTCCCCGATCGCTTCCGCCGCGGTGTGCGCCGCAGCGTGGAGGGGCTGGTGGGCAACCGTACGCTCCACGACTACTGGGGCGAGATGATGGAATATCTTCCCAACGAGCACGGCGAGATCACCTGCTCCGACTTCTTTGGCGGCGACCTCGCGGGTATCACGGAGAAGCTGGAGTACATCAAGTCCCTCGGCGTGACTACCATCTACTTAAACCCTATCTTTGAGGCGGCCTCCAACCACCGCTACGACACAGCGGACTATCGGAACATCGACCCGCTGTTGGGCAGCGAGGAGGACTTCCGCACCCTCTGCGCACGTGCCAAAGAGCTGGGGATGCGCATCATGCTCGACGGCGTGTTCAACCACACCGGCTCCAACAGCGTCTACTTCAATGCCAAGGGCTTCTACCCGGCCATGGGCGCGGCCCAGAGCGAGGACTCCCCCTACGCCAGCTGGTACCACTTCTCCAAGTTCCCCGACGAGTACGACGCGTGGTGGGGCTTCAAGACCCTCCCCGCCGTGGAGGAAAGCGACCCGGACTACATCAACTTCATCATCGAGGGTACGGACAGCGTCGTGCGCCACTGGCTGCGCGCGGGCGCGTCCGGGTGGCGCCTCGACGTGGCGGACGAGCTGCCCGGCGTGTTCATCGAGCGCATCCGCCGCGCCATGACGGAGACCAAGCCGGACTCCTATCTCATCGGCGAAGTCTGGGAGGACGGCTCGAACAAGATCGCCTACTCTGTGCGCCGCAAGTATCTGCTGGGCCACCAGACCCACGGCTTGATGAACTATCCGTTCCGCGACAGCCTGATGGGCTATCTGCTGCAAAAGGACGCCTCCATCTTCAAAAACACCATGGAGACCATCCGGGAGAACTACCCTCCCGCCGCGTTCTACGGCGCGATGAACTTCCTCTCCACCCACGATACCCCGCGGCTGCTCACCGTGCTGGGCTACACCGGAACCTGGCCGCAGTCCCGCGAGGAGCGGGCGCGCATGGTGCTCAACGCCAACGAGATCTACAAC
>Ga0256407_10009048_pt1 | contig 14377 bp, 9 predicted proteins | sample RumenRJG_04DNA_FD_193489 | JGI IMG/M metagenome (GOLD analysis project Ga0256407, IMG submission 193489) | Bovine rumen microbial communities from Lethbridge, Alberta, Canada - RJG_04 | ecosystem: Host-associated > Mammals > Digestive system > Stomach > Rumen | place: Canada: Alberta | collected... | reverse complement strand
ACACGACGATGTCGCCGTCCTGCATGACATACTCCTTGCCCTCGATGTGCAGTTTGCCGGCTTCCTTGACGGCGGCCTCGCTGCCGTAGTGGATGTAGTCGTCATACTTGATGATCTCGGCACGGATAAAACCGCGCTCAAAGTCGCTGTGGATGACGCCGGCACACTGCGGGGCCTTGCTGCCACGGCGATAGGTCCATGCCCTCACCTCCTTGGGGCCCGCCGTGAGGAAGGTCTCCAGGTTCAGCAGGGCATAGGCCGATTTGATGATGCGGTTCACGCCGCTCTCCTCCAGCCCGATTTCGGCCAGGAACATCTGGCGCTCCTCGTAGTCCTCGAGTTCGGCAATCTCGCTCTCGGTCTGTGCGGCCACCACCAGGATCTGTGCATCCTCGTCCTTGACGGCCTCGCGCACGGCGTCAACATAGGCATTGCCGTTCACGACGCTCTTGTCGTCCACGTTGCAGACATACATCACCGGCTTGTTGGTCAGCAGGAACAGTTCGTGGGCGATTTTCTCCTCGTCCTTGTTGAGCAGTTCCACGGTGCGCGCGCTGTGACCCTGTTCCAGGGCCTCCTTGTAGCGCTTGAGCACCTCGTATTGTGCCTTGGCCTCGCGGTCACCGCCGGTTTGGGCCTGCTTCTGCACGCGGTTGATGCGGCTCTCGATGGTTTCCAGGTCACGCAACTGCAGTTCCAGGTCGATGACTTCCTTGTCGCGCACGGGGTCGATGGTGCCGTCCACGTGGGTCACGTTGTCGTCATCAAAGCATCGCAGCACGTGGATGATGGCGTCGGTCTCGCGGATGTTGCCCAGGAACTTGTTGCCCAGGCCCTCGCCGCGGCTGGCGCCCTTGACCAGGCCGGCGATGTCGACAATCTCGACCGTGGTGGGCACGATGCGCGCGGGATTCACCAGTTTGGCGAGTTCGTTCAGGCGCTCATCGGGCACGGTGATGACGCCCACGTTGGGCTCGATGGTGCAGAAAGGAAAGTTGGCCGACTGCGCCTTGGCATTCGACAGGCAGTTGAACAGGGTGGATTTGCCCACGTTGGGCAGCCCCACGATTCCACATTGTAATGACATAGTTCTATAGTTTTGTTTTTGTTTTCAGGCCACAAAGGTACACTTTTCCCGTTAGACCGCAAATATTATAATGTGCCGAAATGGGGTGCGGGAAACACTTTTTTGCATTTTAAGCAATAAGGGACCAAAAACTGCGTTATTAAGGATAAATGGACCTCACTAGGCTAAGACATATTGCATCGATAATGCTATTGTTGCTGGGTTTTGCAGTCACGCATGCCCAGGATAACGACATGATTCTGAACCGTCCCTATGCCGACGCCAAGCCGTTCCACTACGGCTTCTCGGTGGGCATGAACTTCCAGAATCTTGCTATTACCAACAATGGCTTTGTCACCGATGACGGTGAGGAGTGGTATGCCGATGTGTCGGCCATCTCACCGGGCTTCAGTGTGAACGTGCTGGCCGATTACCGCATCGCCGAGCACTTCAACCTGAGGGTGTCGCCGGGACTGTACTTCGGCAACAAGGTGGTGCGTTTCCTCAACCATGAGGGCAACCCCGAGTGGGTGGAGCAGTCGCACTACAAGCAGAGCCAGAACGTCAAGTCGACCTATATCGTTGTGCCCGTTGACCTGAAGATGAGTGCCAAGCGCTATCACAACATCAGGCCGTACTTCACTGCCGGCGCGATGTTTGCCTGCGACCTGGCCAAGGACCGCAGCGAGCAACTCAAACTCAAGAACAACGATGTGATGCTCACCGTGGGCATGGGCTGCGACTTCTACATGCCGTTCTTCAAACTCTGCCCCGAGGTGAAATTCTGTTTCGGCCTGAAGAATCTGCTCGACCGCAACCGCCCCGACTTGGAAGACACTCCCGAGTTGTCGCGTTTCACCGAGAGCGTGAGCAAGGTCAAGAGCAATATGGTGGTGGTCACCTTCTTCTTTGAATAAGATGACAACGGACAAGTAAATGATGATCAGTTCATCTGACATAAGACGTTATCTGCTCACGATGGCATTGCTTGCTGTCGTGACGCTTGGTGCAATGGCACAGGCCGATGCTGCCTTTTCACATGCTTGGGTGGGCAAGAATTACTATAATCCCGCAGCGGCAGGTGAGTACAATGCCATCCATCTCACCCTCGGCAGCCGCATGCAGTGGGTCGACTTCAAGCACGCACCCATGAACTTCTATATCACGGCCGACATGCCCTACAAACTGATGAATCAGCGCTTTGGCGTGGGTGTCAAGGCCGAGTATGAGCGCATCGGCTTGTATTCCAATACGCGCATCGGTGCCCAGGTGGCCTACAAGCGCCAGTTGGCCAAGAACACCTTCCTCAGCGTGGGTGTGCAGCCCGGCGTGTTCTCCCAGACGTTCCGCGGCAGGGAGGCCCAAACGATTGATGAAGAGGGCCAGGATGATGCTATCCCCACGTCGGACGTCTCGGGAACGGCTTTTGATGCCAACGTGGGCATCTTTTTCTCCCACCCCAGGTACTGGGCGGGTGTTGCCGTGACCCACGTCACCGCGCCAAGCATTGAGTTGAAGCAGTCGCGCGACGCTCCCTACATCTATGAGTTCAAACTCAGCCGTGGCTATTATTTTAGCGCCGGCGGCAATATTCCGATAAATAATACGTTATTTGAAATACAACCCTCGGGTATGTTCGGCATGTATCAGAAGGCTTGGACCGCGCAGGTGGCCACTGTGGTGCGCTACAACCGCATGTTCAACATCGGTCTGGGCTACCGCTACAAGGATGCAGCCACTGCTTTTATCGGGGTGAACCTCAAGGATGCCTACATCGGCTACGCCTATGACTACCCAGTGTCGGCCATCAGCAAGGCCACCTTCGGCAGTCATGAGGTCTTTGTCACCTATAACGTGAAACTCGAGAACAAGGAGAAAAACAAGAACAAACAAAAAAGCGTACGCTTAATGTGAGAATATGAAGAAACTAATTTTAATACTGTTGGTCGCCGTGGTGACCGTGTCCTGCGGTTCAGTGCGCAAGGGCAGCGCCGCCGGCGGTGAAGTGACTGGCATTGGAGCACCCGTGTTCAACGAGACCACGCCCTACGGCATGGTGCTCGTTGATGTCGGCTCGATGCGCGAGGGACCCAATGAGCGTGACTCGATCTGGGGCATCGACTCAACGGCCCATGGCGTGTCGGTCGATGCGTTCTGGATGGACGAGACCGAGGTGAGCAACTCCAAGTACAAGCAGTTCGTCTATTGGGTGCGCGACTCCATCATCCGTGAGCGCCTTGCCGACCCTGCCTATGGCGGCAATGAGGAGTTCAAGATCGAGGAGGACAAGGACGGCAACCCCGTCACCCCGCATCTGGACTGGAGCAAGTCCATCCCCTGGAAGAACCCCAGCGAGGACGAGGAGCGTGCCATCGAGAGCGTGTACCGCATCAACCCCATCACCGGTGTCAAGGAACTTGACGCAGCGCAGATGAACTACCGCTACGAGGTCTACAACCTCACCGAGGCCGCCAAGCGCCGCCACCGCTTCGACGCGACCCGCCGCGACTACAACACCGACCACGAGGTGGACTACACGGCACCCACCATCAGCAAGGACACCGCCTTTATCGATGACGACGGGCGCATCATCCGCCAGACCATCACGCGCCCCCTGCAGAGTGACTACGACTTCCTGAACACCTATATCGTCAACATCTACCCCGACACCACGTGCTGGGTCAACGATTTTGAAAATGCCTATCAGGAGCCTTATGTGCGCATGTACTTCGCCAACGGCAACTACAACAACTATCCTGTCGTGGGTGTAAGTTGGGAGCAGGCCAACGCCTTCTGCCACTGGCGCACCGAGTTCCTCAAGAAGTCGCTGGGCAACCAGGGCATCTATGTCGAGCCCTTCCGCCTGCCCACCGAGGCCGAGTGGGAGTTTGCCGCCCGTGCCGGTCAGAACAAGAACAAGTATCCCTGGGACGGCGACCTGCCCCTCACTGTCGACGAGGGCTGTTTCTATGCCAACTTCAAGCCCGACGAGGGCAACTATGTCAAGGACGGATACATCATCTCGGCTCCCGTGGGCACCTATGAGCCCAATGACTACGGCCTGTATGACATGGCCGGTAACGTGAGCGAGTGGACCTCGACAGCCTATACCGAGAGCATCGACCGCATGACCGACGACATCAACCCCGAGTACCGCTACTATGTGGCTCAGGAGGATCCCTACAAGATGTCCCGCAAGATCGTGCGCGGCGGCTCATGGAAAGATGTCGTGCACAACATCCGTGCCGACTTGCGCATGTGGGAGTACCAGAACGAGCAGCGCTCCTACATCGGTTTCCGCTGCGTGCGCTCCAAGGTGGGCCTCGTCAAGGGACGCCGCAAGAACTGCTGCAAGGACTGATGCCGGGTCATCGACAAGAAAAACTAATCATTACACTCATTTTTTATAGTTCAAGCAACAATGGGTAAAATCAAGAGATATAAAAAGAAAGCCGGCCGCTTCCTGAAGAGTGACAGCGGACAGCGTTTTTTCAACTTCGCCTATAGTATCGGTGCTGCAGTCGTTATCTGGGGTGCACTGTTCAAGATTCTGCACTTGCCGGGTGGTAACACGCTGCTGTGTATCGGTATGGGTACCGAGGTGCTCATGTTCATCCTCACGGCATTCGACAAGCCCGAGAAGGAGTACCACTGGGAGGAAGTATTTCCCGTCCTGGCCAGCCAGGATCCCGAGGATCGTCCCGACTTCAACACCGGCGGCGGTATCTTCATCGGCGGTTCCGGTGGCGGTGAAGGCTATGAAGGCGGCGAGATCAGTGTGAGCGCTGCCGAGGCCAAGGGCGCCGTGGGCCTGCCCCAAGGCGTCAACCTGAGCGAGGAGGACACCCTGTCGCTGAGCGAGAGCATCGCCAAGATGGCCGCCGCCAGCGACCAACTCTCGCGCATGGCCGAACTGACCGATGCCACCCAGCAGTATCTGACCCAGATGGCCGGCATCAGCGAGCAGATGCAGAAACTCCAGGCCACCACGACTGCCTTGAACGAGGTGAGCGAGACCCTGCTGGGCAGTTACCGTGCCATCACCGACAACAGCCAGAACATCACCGAGAGTTCAACAGGCTATGTGGACCAGATGCAGGCCCTCAACCAGAACATCAGCGGCCTGAACACCATCTACGAGATCCAACTCAAGAGCATCTCCTCGCAACTCGACAACATCGACCGCGTGAACCGCGGCCTGAAGGACATCCGCGACATGTACGAGAAGAGCGCTGCCGAGAGTGCACACTACTGTGACGAGACCGAGAAGATGGCCCGCTACATGAAGCAGTTGAACAGCGTCTACGAGAAGATGATCAAGGCCATGACCGTCAACATGTACAGGCCCATGCCCGGAATGCCCGGCATTGAGCCCGACAGCGATGACCAGAACGCATGAGCCGTCAAGTAAGAGTAACCAACAAGCAAATCCTATTCTAACCGATAGAGACAAGATAGATGGCAACCTCTAAAAATAAGAGCGTCAACCGCATGTCGCCGCGTGAGAAGATGATCAACCTCATGTACATCGTCTTGACGGCAATGCTTGCGCTGAACGTGTCGAGCGACGTGCTCAACGGCTTCAGCCAGGTGGAAGACGGATTGACCAGGTCTAACCGCACCATCACGGCGCGCAACCAGTCGCTGTATGCCCAACTGCAGGCCTTCAACGAGAAGAATCCCGAGAAGGGCAAGATGTGGCTCGACAAGGCGACCCAGGTGGTGGGAGAGACCGATAGGCTCTATGACTATATCGACTCGCTCAAACTGGAGATTGTGCGCCATGCCGACGGCGAGGATGGTGACGTGAACAACATCCGCAACCGCGACAACCTGGATGCCGCCAGCGAGGTGATGCTTGCCGCAACGGGCGGCAAGGGCAAATTGCTGCGCACACGCATCGACCAGTACCGGCAGTTCGTTACCTCGTTCCTCGAGGATCCGGAGAAACGCAAAAACCTGGAGACAGCACTCTCGACAGTGCCCCCCAAGACCGCAAAATACGACATCAGCAAGAAGACCTGGGAAGACTTCATGTTCGACAACATGCCCTGTATCGCGGCCGTCACGCTGCTCACCAAGTTGCAGAACGACGTGCGCTATGCCGAGGGCGAGGTCCTCAACCAGATGCTGACCAACGTCGACCTGGGTGACCTGCGCGTGAACCTGGTCAACGCCTTCGTCGTCCCCGACTCGCGTATCGTGATGCGCGGCACCAAGTACAGCGCTCACATCGTGCTCGCCGCCATCGACACCACCCAGCGCCCCGTCGTCTATATCAATGGCGGACGCCTGGGCAACAGCAACGGCCTGTATGAGGTGGGTACCAGCAAGGCGGGCACCTATGACTACTCGGGCTGGATCGAGGTGCTGGGACGTGACGGCACCGTCACGCGTCGAGACTTCAAGTCGAGTTACACCGTTATCGACCCGCTGGCAACCATCAGCGCCACGATGATGAATGTGCTCTATGCAGGTATCAACAACCCCATCAGCATCGCTGTGCCTGGTGTGCCCGAGGGCAGCATCAGCGCCACGATGACCAACGGCACGCTCACCAAGAGCGGTGACGGCTGGATTGCCCATCCCACCAAGGTGGGTGCCGAGTGTGTCATCTCGGTCACTGCCGAGATGGACGGACAGCGCACCAACGTGGGCAGCACCACCTTCAGGGTGCGCAAATTGCCCGACCCCACGCCCTTCATCACCTACAAGGACGCCAACGGTCAGCCCAACCGCTACAAGGGCGGCAAGCCCTTCTCCAAGGCCCTGCTCATGGCCGCTCCCGGCCTGGACGCAGCCATCGATGACGAAATCCTGAATATCGACTACAAGGTCGTGTCGTTCGAGACGGTATTCTTTGACTCGATGGGCAACGCTATGCCCGAGATGAGCAACGGTTCCCAGTTCTCGGAACGTCAGAAGTCCAAGATTCGCAGCCTGCAGCACGGCAAGCGCTTCTATATCTCGCACGTCAAGGCCACCGGCCCCGACGGCATCACCCGCGACATCTCGCCCATCGAGGTTATCGTGAACTAATAAATGTAACAACACTTCAATAACGAGAATATGAAAACTCTTAGATTGATTATCGCTCTACTGCTCGTCGGTCTTGCCCTGGGTGCCAATGCCCAGGTGACCAAGCGTTCAGGCAGCGAGACTCGCAGCAAGGACAAGAAGGCTGGCAACACCGCCATCACCGACCGTCAACAGTCGTTCTACGAGGTGAAGGAGCCCAGCGATGCCGACCTGCAATGGATGAAGGTGATCTACCGCACCATCGACCTCACTAAGGGCAAGAACCCGGCGCTGTATTATCCCGAGATGCCCAATGCCGATGGCCAGAACCTCTTCTTCATCATCATGCGCCTGCTGGCCAACAACCAGATTTCGGCCTACGAGTACCTTGACGGACGCGAAATGTTCACCGACGAGTTCAAGATCAATGTGGCTGAGCAGTTCGACCGTTTCCATGTCTATTATACCGAGGCCAAGGGCAGCACGGCCAAGAATCCCATCTACGAGTTTGAGGATGCCGACGTCCCCAGCAACGAGGTGCTCAGTTACCTCATCATCGAGAAGTGGGAATTTGACACCCGCAGCAACCAGATGAAGGCACGCGTCGAGGCCCTGTGCCCCGTGCTCCACCGCATGGACGAGTGGGGTGGGGAAGCCGTCAAGTACCCCATGTTCTGGGTGCTGCTCAACGACATCCGCCCCTATATGGCACAGCAGTACATCTTCACCGACGATGACAACAACCTGGCCCGTTACAGCCTGGACGACTTCTTCAAGTTGAACATGTACACCGGCGACATCTACAAGACCAAGAACCTGCGCAACCTGTCGCTCCAGCAACTCTATCCCGAGGAGGAAGCCTACAAGCACGCCCAGGACAGCATCGAGCAGCGCCTGCGCAGTTTCAACCAGGACCTGTGGGTACCGCCTCTGGAAGTGCTGCAGGCACGCGCCGAGGCCGAAGAGAAAGCCCGCGCCGAGGCCGAGGGTGAAGTCACCGAGGGCGAGGAAGGTGCCGAAGAAGTCGCTGCCGACGGCGACAGCAAGGCCGAGGACGAGAAGGTGACCCGCACCACCAAGCGCGGCAGCAAGTCCTCCTCTTCCAAGAAGACTGACAAGGCCAAAGCCAAGGAGAAGAAGACCAAGATCAAGGAGCGCAAGCCCAAATCCAGCACACCCGTCAACACCGGCATACGCTCGGTGCGCAACCGCAAGAGATAAAATAACAGGTTGTTTCATAATCTGGGTTTTAAGAAGTTAGTAAATCAAGCATCGCACGGACCACACACGTTGGTCCGCGCGATGTTTTTGTAACCATTCAGCCCGAATACCCGTCACCCTATTTCACGCTAAGTCGCAAAGACGCTAAGTTTTTTTGATTTTCAGACAATTATCATAGTCAAAACAGGGAAGCGTTTTGATGGATTGAAGCATTTTATATCGTCTGACATATCATCAATAAATTACGTAATGTATTAAATATAAACTCTTAGCGACTTAGCGCCTTAGCGAGAGTGGATTGGCTGAATAGTCAGATGTTTTTTGGGGCCTGTTAAAAAAATATCTACCCAAAATCTTGCCCGTGGAGGAATTATTGTGTAACTTTGCCGCGCTTTAAAACGAAAGGAGGTTGGTTAGCCCATCCTAAGATATTGAAAATCAATACATATCAACCGAAATGGCATCGCTTGGCACGTGGCTCGCTGGCGATGCGTCATCCTGTCAGAGCCGCAAACCGATTAAGAAATTCAATTATTTAACAATACAACAACTAAAACAAAACAAACTCATTATGATTATTGTTCCCGTTAAGGAAGGCGACAACATCGAACGCGCCCTCAAGAAATTCAAACGTAAAACCGAAAAGACCGGTGTCATCAAGGAACTGCGCAGCCGTCAGGCTTTTGAGAAGCCCTCAATCACCAACCGCAAGAAGATGATGAAGGCTGAATATGTGCAGCAACTGCGCGCTCGTGAGGAGTAATAGCACGCATCGGTAGATTTCATAAGCGTAATAGAAGAGACAGAAACCGCCCAAAAAGACGGTTTCTGTTATTTTTTTGGCCTAAAATTTGCAATTCACAAAAATAGTTGCTAATTTTAGCAGCGCAAAGTCAACCCCCGCCAACACAAGAGAGGGGGGAGAGTGTTACCATGCCGAGTATGCCTATGAACGCTACTGTCGAACGATTTCTGCAATATCTGCGCTATGAGCGCAATCTGTCCCAGAGGACGGTGGACCTGTACCGCCGCAATCTGGCCCAGTGGCAGGAGTATGTGACGGCAGGCGTGCGCGACCTGGATCTGGCCTCGGTTACCACCAACGACATCCGTGCTTGGCTCATCGAGCGGTCGTCACAGGGCGACTGCCCCGGCACGCTGCGCCACAAGGTGCAGGCCCTCAGGTCGCTCTACCGCTACCTGATGCGCCGCGGCGAGGTGCAGTCCAACCCGGCGGCACAGGTCGAACTGGCCAAACTGCCCAAGCCGTTGCCCGTGTTCGTGCGCGAAAAGACCATCGACACCATCCTCGACGACGAGATCGACACTGCCGACTTCACCCAGGTGAGGGACCGGCTGACGCTCATGCTGTTTTACCAGACCGGAATACGCCTGAGCGAACTCATCGGCCTGCAGGATGCCGCCGTCGATACCGCCAAGCACGAACTCAAGGTGAGAGGCAAGCGCGACAAGGACCGCGTCGTCCCCTTCGGCGACGAACTGGCCGCGTGGATCGAGCGCTACCGCACGCTGCGCGCCGGCGTCGGTGCCGAGTGCGGCAACCTGCTCGTCACCCTCAAGGGCAAGCCCCTGTATCCCTCGCTCGTCTATCATGTCGTCCACGATTCGCTGGCTGCCGCCGGCGCCACGGGCAAGATGAGCCCGCACGTGCTGCGGCACACCTTTGCCAGCGTGATGCTCAATCACGGTGCCGACATCAACAGCGTCAAGGAACTGCTCGGGCACGAGAGCCTGGCGGCCACCCAGGTGTACACCCATGTGACACTCAGCGAACTACAACACAATTATGAACTCGCCCATCCCAGGGCACTAAAAAAAGGAGGTTATTATGGAAATTAAAATCAATGCCATCCACTTTGATGCAACCGAGAAACTCAACGACTTCATCAACAAGAAAGTCGAAAAACTGGGTAAGTACAACGAGGAGATTTCTAACGCAGAGGTGATTCTCAAGGTAGTGAAACCCGAGACGGCCATGAACAAGGAGGCGTCGGTGCGCCTCAATGTACCGCGCAACGAGGACCTCTTCGCCAACAAGGTGGCCGACACCTTCGAGGAAGCCATCGACAACTGTGTTGACGCACTCAAGAAGCAGTTAGAGAAAGGACGCCGCGACAGGTAATACATCGCGCCACGACACATAATTGAAGACCTATCACGCCCCCTGCCAGCACACCGCTGCCGGCAGGGGGCGCCGTTTTTGCCCTACTGTTTTTAGTTGGTTTTTGCGTTTTTTTTGTCTTGTTTTTTGTAATTATTTATAATAAGTGTTATATTTGCAGTGCGTTGCAATATAACGATAGGATGAGAAACAACGGTGCCATAAAGATTGTTGAGAGTTGGCCGCAGGTTTGGTCAATAGAGTGTTTCTGCTCTCTCTCTCTCTCTCTCTCTCTGCGCGCGCACTAAACGTTTCTTCAATGCCCCGAGCGGGTGTGCTATAGTTGTCAGGCTTTTCTTGCTTTAGGGCAAGGGGAGCCGATAATTGTTTTATAGTAAATTTTTATTCACCTTATTAATAAACTTAACCGTTATGAAAAAGAAACTATTACTCCTTTTAGCGGTCCTGATGACCGCATTGGCGGTCAATGCCGCCACCGACTATGGCTTCTCAGTAGCCGGGATAACTGTTACCAGCGACAACTGTAACAACATCGTGAGCAACTACATCACGAGCGGCACGGTGTATTACGTGCCAAGTTCCAACACGCTGTACATGAACAATGTCACCATCACCATGACAGGCGACTACAACCGTGTCATCAACAACCTGGAGAATGATGGTCTGAAGGTCCAATTCAGTGGCACCTGCAACCTGAAGGCTCAGGATGCCTCCGTTATCCGCGTCAGGAAGAATACCACGCTGTCAGCCCCGTCGGCAAGCACTGTCGTCAACATCACCGGTGTAAACGAGAACGGTATCTGGATGGCTACAAGCAATAGTTTTAGTCTCACTATTCAGGGTCCCGGAACATTCAATATCAAGTCCACCAATAATACGGCTATCGAGGGTGAGGACGATGGTTCGGGCACCCAACTTGATACATGGCACGAGGTGTATTTTGACAATGTGAATGCAGTATTGTCTTCTGGAGGAAACAGTGTCGTCAAGCGTGTTCTTCTCCGATTTAGAGCAGGCAGTAGCGTGAGATTCAAGGCCACCAATAATTCCAGTTATCCGGTGGTTAATTATTGTGGCTGGCAACTTTATGGGAATGAGGCCCTCTTGGAGCCCTACGGAGCCTATTTTAACACTAACAGCGTCTACGATTCCAGCGGTAACAAGGTCTATAATAAAGATGTCTATGTCAGCGACGACTATGTGGCCATCATCAACGCCACCAACTTCCCCGATGCCAACTTCCGCAGTTGGTTATTAGAGAATTTCCCAGGCTACATCCATGATGGCCATGTCAATAACTGGGGAGTCTTTAATCTCAGTGGCATGAATATCTCTAATCTCAAAGGCATTGAGTACTTTACCAATTTGTCATCGCTTAACATCTCGAACAATAATCTGACCTCTGTGGATTTGAGTCATAACACCAACCTGGAGGATCTCTATTGTTCAAACAATCAGTTGACCTCCCTGAATCTGAGCAACCTCTCGAATCTGGAAGTCCTGGATTGCAGCAATAACAAGTTGACGTCGCTGAGTGTGACCTACAAATCCTATTTGAAGACACTCAACTGCAGCAACAATACATTATTGACCACGCTCTACTGCTATAGCGACGACCTGACTACGCTCAATGTGACGGGTTGTACGGCCTTGAAGGATTTGCGCTGCTTCGAGAACGCCAGCCTGACGTCGATCACGGGTCTGGCCGACTGCACGGCCATCACCTATCTGGACTGCGAAGATTGCGCCATCACCAGCCTGCCTGGGGTGAACAACATGACCAACATCGCTACACTGCTGGCCCGCAACAACAAGTTGACCTCGCTCGCGATTAACAACAAGGGCAGTTTGGCGACCCTGAGGGTCAGCGGCAACACGACTTTGACCACACTCAGTTGTTATCGGAATGCCTTGACCTCGTTCAATATCACAGGCTGCACCGGATTGACCGACCTGCGCTGCTACGAGAACGCCAACCTGACGGCCATCACGGGCCTGGCCGACTGCACCGCCATCACCTATCTGGACTGCGAGGACTGCAAGATCTCCGACCTGAGCGCGGTGAACTCGATGACCAATATCCAGAGAATCTATGCCCGCAACAACCAGTTGACCACTTTTGCTGTGACTGGAAAGAGCGATCTGACTTACCTCAGGGTCAGTGGCAATCAGTTATTGACCTCGCTGCAATGCTACGAAAACGCCTTGACCACACTTGATTTTACCAACTGCCCCGCCTTGACCAATGTGTCATGTACCAACAACAATCTGACATCACTCACTGTGACGGGCTGCACATCCCTGAAAGAATTCTTCTGCAACAGAAACCGAATCAGTGGCACGGCAATGACCAACCTGGTCAACAGTTTGCCCACTCGCACGGCCAGCGACCCTGGCACCTTCCGCGTTTTGAGCAACGCCAACGAGAACAACGTCATTACCGCTGCACAGATCGCCGTTGCACGGAGCAAATACTGGAATCCCAAGATGTGGAACGGCAGCACCTGGGTTGACCTGGCGGCCTCGTTGCGCGGCGATGTGACTGGCGACGGCACCATCGACATCAACGATGTTACCCGTCTGATTGATGTCGTGCTGGGTAAGAGTGTAACGTATGACGCGGTAGCCGCTGACTGCAACACCGCAACCGGTAATGGCAGCGTGGACATCAACGATGTCACCGCACTGATCAATTATGTCCTCAGCGGTTCGTGGTAATCCCGCGCCCCGGCTGTCGATGCATAGCATCTGCTGACAACAACTTGTTCCTATAGTTCAACTCGAGGAGTGGTGTCCCGCAATAGGCGAGGCGCCACTCCTCGCAGTAGTTCTTATTATAATATAATGTGGCGCGGCCGGGTGCCCCGCTGGCACGAAAAATGCAGTGCTTTGTGGCCTTGTGGAATAATCGGCTGACTGACTGGTTTTTATCGTTGTTTTCGCGGGGTCGTTGAAAACTTTTTTGAAAAAAAAGTGAGAAAAAGTTTGCCAGTTCAAAAAATGGTCGTAATTTTGCACCCGCTAACGAGAACGCCCCGTATCTCATAGCGCAACGATAGATGCCTCTTTAGCTCAGTTGGCCAGAGCACGTGATTTGTAATCTCGGGGTCGTTGGTTCGAATCCGACAAGAGGCTCAAAGAACATAACACAATGGGTAGATTCCAGAGTGGCCAAATGGGGCAGACTGTAAATCTGCTGCGTCATCGCTTCGGTGGTTCGAATCCATCTCTACCCACATGTTTTGCGGAAGTAGCTCAGTTGATAGAGCATCAGCCTTCCAAGCTGAGGGCCGCGGGTTTGAGCCCCGTCTTCCGCTCAAGAACAAAACTTATTGCCTATGTAGCTCAGGGGTAGAGCACTTCCTTGGTAAGGAAGAGGTCGCGGGTTCAAATCCCGCCATCGGCTCAAGAATGTAGACGCTTCGCCTCTCACTGATTGCGGGTTAAAGTTATCATAGGAGGTGAAGTGATTTACGCAATAAGGTAGAGTAATATTATCATTCAATTTCAATAACAACTTACAGTTATGGCAAAAGAGCATTTTGAAAGAACAAAACCGCATGTTAACATCGGTACTATTGGTCACGTAGACCACGGTAAAACCACCCTGACCGCTGCTATCACCACCGTGCTTGCTAAGGACGGTGACATCGCCGGCGACAGCGTTCGTTCGTTCGACTCGATCGACAACGCTCCCGAGGAGAAGGAGCGCGGTATTACTATCAACACCGCTCACGTTGAGTATGAGACCAAGAATCGTCACTATGCTCACGTTGACTGCCCGGGCCACGCTGACTATGTAAAGAACATGGTTACTGGTGCCGCTCAGATGGACGGTGCTATCGTAGTTGTTGCTGCTACCGACGGTGTTATGCCGCAGACCCGCGAGCACATCCTGCTCGCCCGTCAGGTGAACGTGCCCCGTCTGG
>Ga0256407_10009044_pt1 | contig 14382 bp, 6 predicted proteins | sample RumenRJG_04DNA_FD_193489 | JGI IMG/M metagenome (GOLD analysis project Ga0256407, IMG submission 193489) | Bovine rumen microbial communities from Lethbridge, Alberta, Canada - RJG_04 | ecosystem: Host-associated > Mammals > Digestive system > Stomach > Rumen | place: Canada: Alberta | collected... | reverse complement strand
TGATAAGCCGATGGCATAGATGACGGCCAGCGTGGCAATGAGCGATACGACAATGGCAATGGCAGGGATGATGGTAGCGCGCCAGGTGCCCAGAAAGAGCCATACCACAAGGATGACCAGCACGAGGGCTTCCAGCAGCGTCTCTACCACGCTGGCGATAGAGGCATCGAGGAAGTCTTTCTTGCTCTCCAAATCCTCAATGACGATACCTGGGGGTAGCGAATGGCGTATCTCCTCAATCTCGAGGTCTATCTTTTTGATAATCTCGTTGGCGTTTGAACCTGCCACCTGGTTGATGCTGATGTTCACACCAGGACTGTCGTTCGTCTCGCCAATGATGTTATAGTTCTGCGACCCCAGCTCCACACGGGCTATGTCACCGATGCGAAGCACGTCACCGTCGGGCAGCGAACGGATGACGAGGTTCTCGTATTCCTTCTCTTCCTCATAGCGCCCGCGGTATTTTAGCACATACTGGAACGTGTTCTGACTTTCTGCGCCCAGCGTACCCGTTGCCACCTCCACGTTCTGCTCGTTCAGCACCTGTGTCACGTCGTTGGGTGTCAGTCCGTAGCGTGCCATCTTCAGCGGGTCGAGCCAGATGCGCATCGAGTAGTCTGCACCCATCACATTCACTTCGCCTACACCGGGAATACGGCTCAGACGCGGCTCGATGTTAATCTTCGTGTAGTTGGCCAGGAACGAGCGGTCGAAGGTCGAGTCCGGGCTATATACCGCTATCTGCTTGATGTTCGAAGTCTGGCGCTTGCGTACCGTAATACCGCTCTTTACCACATCGCTGGGCAATCGTCCCTGTACGGTAGCTGCACGGTTCTGTACGTTAACCATCGCCATATCGGGGTCGGTACCCTGACGGAAGAAGACACCGATGGAGGCAGTACCGTTGTTCGAGGCTGACGAGGTCATATACATCATGCCCTCCACGCCGTTGATGGCTTCTTCGAGAGGCACGATGACGCTCTTCTGCACCGTCTCTGCATTGGCACCCGTATATGAAGCCATTACGCGGACGGTAGGCGGAGCAATCTCCGGGAATTGTTCAAGCGGCAACTGAGTCAGTCCGATGATACCCACCAGCACCATTAGTACGCTGATGACTCCGGATAATATCGGGCGGTCTATGAATGTCCTAACGTTCATTACTCTTACCTCTTACTTCTTACCTCTTACTTCAATCCCGTCTTTCAGCAGTCCAGCACCTTCGGCAATGATAGTGTCACCCACGTTGATACCCTCTTCCACTATGTACTCCTTGCCGTTGTTCTGGGGGTAGAGTGTGATGGGGGTAGCCTTTGTCTTGCCGTTCACCACGCGATAGACAAACATACGGTTCTGCAACTCGTAGGTCGCCTCCTGCGGGATGACGATACAGTCCGTGCGATGGGTGGGCAGTAACACGGTGGCACTACCACCATGATGCAACAGTCCGTTGGGATTGGGGAAGGTGGCACGCAGGGCGACGGCTCCTGTTTCAGCATCTACTGTACCGCTAATGGCACTGATGCGCCCCTGCTTGTCATACTCCTTTCCGTTGTTCATGCGGAGACTGACCGCTGGTGCCTTGTTGATAAACGTCTCGATAGAGCCATATTGTGCGATGAGGTCGAGTGCTTGGTTCTCGCTAATGCTGAAATATACATACACCTCCGAGTCGTCGGCTACCGTCACCAGTGGTTCGCTGATATTACTGCTTACCAGCGACCCTACGTGCCAGGGAATCATCGAGGCCACACCGCTCACAGGGCTCTTCACCTCCGTATAGCTCAGGTTGTTGCGGGCATTCACCTCCTGTGCCTTCGCCTGCGCCACAGCCGCTTCCGCCTCTAGCAGGGCGTTGCGCATGGTTTCTACCGACACGTTGCTCACCACGTGACCCTCCTTCAGCTCCGTCTCGTTCTGGTAGTTCATGCGTGCCGTAGCCAATCGGGCCTCTGCACTTTTACGGGCTGCCACTGCCATTTCCAATGCAGCATGATAGGGCACCTGGTCTATGATGAATAACGTCTGTCCCTTGCGCACCGCCTGTCCCTCACCCGTCAGGATGTGGGTGATGCAGCCCGACACCTGTGGGCGCACCTCCACAATCTGGCGTCCCGTTATCCGGGCACTGTACTGTCGCTCCAAGGTCATATTATTCTTGCCCACTACGAGAGTCTCGTACTGGGCTGCATCGTGATTCCTCTGCTTTTTCTCGCCACATGACGATATAATCAACACTGCCAAAAGCAAGGGAAACGTAAGCATTCTTGTTTTAAGTCTCATAAGTCCTGTTTTTGTTGGATGATATCGAAATCGGCTACAAATATAGTCATTTTTCTGCAATTATTCACTATTTTATCGCTAAAATTGCTCAACAGGCTGCCCTATGGTTGCTCATAAGTCTCTCATTGTGCACTCTATCCGAACTTATTCTCCAAGGGTTTGCTCACATCTCTACAAGCGACAAATACAGAAGGGAATTTGCTGTATTCTCTCGGTGTGAGATTACTTTCGGAGTAACAAAAATTTCTTTCGGAGTATTTTAATTTCTATTCGGAGTAATTGAAATTACTTCCGGAGAAATTTTTCCATGCGTTTTTGATATGACACAAACTTGATTCTTGAGTTTAGGAGTCAACTTCACAGGCACGTTGTTACACGTTTTTTAGGAAACATTCAACAAAACATCACTTGCCTGAAATGTGCAGACGAAGACCAAATTCGATGGAAGGTGCTAAGGGATGTTCTTTATAATAATGTTCGAAAGAGGTACCGTCGTGAAAGTAATAGCCCAACGAAGGTTCAAAGTAAAGACCCAACAGAGACGTAATGGCATACTCTGCACCTACGGATGCATTAAAAGACCACTGCCAAGGCTTTTCGTTGAGACACTTCTGAAGCATAGCAGAGCCTGAGAGATAGATGCTGAAACCATTCGTCTTCCAGAACTGCCACGCGAGGCCCACTGGTACACCCAGATAGTGCAACTTCTGTTCACTATGGATATTGGGATAAAGAGATGTGCTGAACTCTGAATAAAGATAGGTATAGTTGATGCCTGTCAACAGTGCCAAGCGAGGACTTAGCTGATAATGTACACTGAGTCCTAAGGAGACTGGCAGACGATGTTTTACCTCATCATCGTAAACCGCAGAGGAGGTATTTGGCCGAGGAAGGCCATTCTCCACAGAATTGTTATTATTGAATTCAGCGACATCTGGATAATCGGACTGCACTATGTTCCTTTGACTAGAAGCAGCAGCAAGTAATCCGCCAGAGGCGTTCAAACCGATAGACCATTGGCTGTCTGTGGAAGAAACTGATGTCTGTCTGATATTGTAATTGGCTGTATGATGATGTTCTTCTGACTGAGACTGACGACTGGTTACCACAGAAGACTGATGGGTTGTTTCCTCTGAAACCTGTTGAGGTACTGTTTCCTCTAAGACTTGCTGAGAGTTTTCTTCTGTCACCTCTTGGACTGTTTCAACGGGACTTGTTTGGCTTATCTCAACAGGCGTCTTGGAAGATACCTTAGTTTGGAAATGATAAGGAATGTCAGCAAGAGCCAATGGTTGGTTCTCGGGATTTGCTTCTTTCATCGTAAGAGCCTCTTGCTTTTGTGACGTATGAGCAACCCGAGGGAGTGATTCTTCCTGACTGAACTGATAGACGAGAAAGAATCCTACGAGGACTAAGACCATAGCAGCAACCCAATGCCAACGCTTGATGGCAACAGTTTTGGGAGCTGGCTCCTCATGAAGGCCCATCTCTCTGCTGATGTCCTCCCACAGTCCAGCAGGTGGAGCCATCTTGTGCCCTTCCAACTTCTGCTTTATATCGGTTGTCCAGTTCTCTTTCATTGTTTGTCCTTCGTTAAATCTTTGATTCTCTTTGCCAATAACTTCTTTGCGTAATAGAGTTGAGAGGCTGATGTGCTCTCTTTGATGCCTAACAGGCTGGCTATTTGCCGATGAGAGTAGTTCTCGAACACATAGAGGTTGAGCACTGTTCTGTAGCCATCTGGTAGTTCGCTGATAAGTTGGTGTAGTTCGTCAGGCGAAATCCGCTCTGTGTCAGGGGTAGCGTCTGCTTCATCTGTCTCGTCAGCAGTCTGGTTCTCTTCCACGAACAGTAGTTTCTTCTTGTTTTTCAAGAACGAAAGAGCCTCGTTGGCTACCACCTGTTTCATCCACGCCTTGAAGGCATTTTCACCCCTATATTCAAAGGATGGAATCGACGTGAATATCTTGACAAAACTATTTTGTAGCACGTCCTTCGCATCGTCCTCCGAAGGCACATATCGGTAGCAGACCGATGAGAGCTCTTCAACGTATAGCTGATAGAGCTGGCTCATCGCCCGTTGGTCTTTCCGCCGTATGCGCTCAACGAGTTGACTGACCATCTTCCTTTATCTTGCGTTCTACTTTAATAATCCAAAAGTACGCAAATCTTGTATGGTTTTACTAACTTTTTTGTTTCTTTAACACTATTCTATACAAGATTGTTGTAGCCATTGTATTATATTAGCAGAATCATCAATTGAAACGAATATGAAAAAGAATCTTCTTTTATTAACGGCCGTCGTGCTGAGTGGCACAATGCTGTCGTGTTCCTCATCATCAGACATTGCTGAGAATGAATTAGGTGAAACCAAAGGAATAGTGAATATGTTATCTGATCCAGAGCCCATCCAACTGACTGCTGAGCAGAAAGAGTTTGCCAACGACAACAACCAGTTCACGCTGAATTTCCTGAAGACTGTCAACGAGGTTGACCAGAGTGGCAAAAGCTTTATCTACTCACCACTCAGTATCACCTATGTATTAGGGATGGTGAACGATGCTGCCACAGGAAAGACTGAAGAGGAACTGGAGCAGACCTTAGGCTTCCACAAAGGTGGCATCCAGGCGGTGAACGAATACTGCAAGAAGTTGATAGAGGGACTGCCAAAAGTAGATAATAAGGTGACGCTGGATATTGCCAATGCCATCTTCCTGAATAAGGACTATACCTTGAAACAACAGTTCCAGCAGGATATGCAGAACTATTACAATGCAAAGGCTGAAGCACTCGACTTCTCATCGCCACAAACGCTTGAGCACATCAACGGATGGTGTAACGACAAGACCAAGGGCATGATTCCTAAGATTCTCGATGAAGTTAATCCTAATATAGTGTCATATCTGCTGAATGCCATCTACTTCAAGGCTGACTGGGCTTCAAAGTTCGACCCAAAGAATACCAAGGAAGAGGTCTTTACCACAGAGAAAGGGAACACCACGCTCCCTATGATGCATCAGAAGGTGCTGATTAGCTATCTGAAAACCAATACCTACTCTGCTGTTATCCTGCCCTATGGCTCTGGTCTTTGGAAGATGACAGTATTACTGCCAGAAGAAGGGGCAACTACTGACGACATCATTAAAGAAGTGGCACAAAGCAGCGTACTGAATAACCGTGGATGGTGTGGAACAGGAGGCGACGTATTCCAAGGCTATGAGGTAGATCTGAAGCTGCCACGCTTCGAGACGGCATCAGATACTGACGAACTGAAGGGTGGTCTTATCAAACTCATGCAGAAGATGGGCATCAAGTTGGCCTTTGACTCAGACTTTGCAGAAATACCCAACATGTGTGAAGATAGAAACCTCTATATCTCGATGATGCGTCAAAAGGCAAAGATTAAGGTTAATGAGGAGGGTTCGGAAGCCGCTGCGGTCACTGTGGCTGGCGTGAATGCAACAACTGCTGTAAGTCCACAAGAATATCCCAAGGCTACCTTCCACGCCAACCGTCCCTTCGTCTATGTTATCAGCGAAGCCTCATCTGGCGTTATCCTCTTTGTTGGAAAATTCACAAATTGATATTATATTTTCTATCCCCGCGCTCACACGGGGACTGTGAAGTCAATGCCAAACTCAAGAATCTCTATCATCCGCTGGTAGCGATTCTTATTTTCAGCTGGTGTGGCTGATGCTTGTCAATGGTGTACTTCTTCAATACGCCAGGGCCACAGCTGCTATTGCCCAATCCCATGACAGCACAATCGATGCTGAGGTAAGTCTTGCCCTGGTCTTGCAACTCGTAATCGTGGGTCTTGGATGCCAGATGTTGGGCAGAGTAGGGCAGGGCTGAGAAGGAGAATGCCTTATCGACAGCCTCAATGCGCAGGGTCTTACCCTTCTTCGTCTTCAGCTCCACCATCGTGCAGTCTTCATGATTTCCTGAGTCCTGAGGACGAGGATAATGGACATACTGCTGAGAGACGGTAGATTTCCACAATCCGATAGGACAAGACTGCTTGCGATCGGGATAGTTGTCCCAAGGGCCACGACCATACCATGATAACTGTTCATAGTCGCGAGGCAATTCAATCAGAATGCCCAAGCGTGGAATTTCAGGCAATGAATCAGGAATCTCGAAAGTGAAAGTGAGTTCATTGCCATCCTGTTCTGTTGTCATAGGAATGATCAGCGTGTCAAGTCCACAGCGCTTCCAGTCCTTGGCGAGCCAATTGCCAAAGCTCTTGTCATTGTCTGTAGGCGCACGGAACACCTGAGGTTTGATAGTAGATATAAGAGGTAAAAGAGAAGAGGGAAGGGGTTTGTTCTTCGACTTCTTGGCTTTGTAGGGCAAAGATTGGGGAACAGGATGCTCAGCCACTTCTCCACACAGCTTTGCAGCCTCGCCATAAACAGTCTGCACCTCATAGTATTTAGGTGTCAGGGTGCGGTCGCTCATCACGACACCATTCATACAGAAAGCATGGAGGTTAGGCTTGTCACCAAAGTCGCCACCATAAAGCACAGCATTATCAGGTACGGTAGCAAATTTTTCATTTTTCACTTTTAACTTTTCACTTAAAGCTATGCCTTGATCCACCCAGTCCCAGATGAAGCCTCCCAGCATGCGCGGATTGGAGTTGATCTCGTCCCAATACTCCTTGAAGTTGCCAAGGGCATTGCCCATACAGTGGGCATATTCGCTGGTAAGAACGGGGCGGGGACCTCCATCGGAGCCTACCCACGTACAATGGTCGCCCGTTCGGTTAGCAATTTCCAGCAGGCGTTCCCAACGGGCATTCTCAGCACGTTCCTTATCGCTGCCTTCAGGGATGCCTGGATTCAGATATTCCTCCATAATACGAGGATAGAAGCGCGAGATAACATCGACAGTAGATGGGTCAGGAAACTCCTCTCCCTTACTTGTGTAGTTGCCTTGTGCACCCTCATAGTGAACAGGACGGGTGGGGTCAAACTCGTGAAGCCAAGCAGACATGGCTGCTTGGTTGGGACCATAGCCACTCTCGTTGCCCAAACTCCAGAAGATAACAGAGGGATGATTCTTGTCGCGCTCAGCCATGCGGATGGCACGATCGAGGAAAGCATCGCCCCAGTCGGGGGTGGAAGCCAAGGTGCCACGAAGTCCATGCGTTTCGCAATCTGCCTCGTCCATCACATACATACCCATAGAATCGCAAAGCTCATACCAGCGAGGACAATTGGGATAGTGGGCTAGACGAACAGCATTGATATGGGCAGCCTTCATCAGTTGGAGGTCTTGGAGCATGCGTTCTTCCGTCATCACACGAGCTGTGTAGGGGTCGTGCTCATGACGATTGACACCACGAATCTTGATGGCTTTTCCATTGATAAGCAGCTGACCATTCTTGATATGAATCTCGCGGAAGCCCACCTGCTGTTGGGTGTTCTCGATGGTTCTGCCATTGAGGTCTTTGAGTTCCAACTTCAAGGTGTATAGGTTGGGATGTTCAGCGCTCCAAAGACGAGGATTGCTTACCTTGATTTCCATGCGGTTGAACTTACGATGACCACGCTGGGGGAACCATTCGTTCATGCGGGTAGCCTTGTGCTGGAGGTCGAGAACCTCGTCTGTTGCGACTGAGTCGCAACCAACAGAACGACCATTGTCCAGCAGCGTGGCTACTAACTGGTAACCTTCGCCCGTTTCACCGTTATATACAGAGAACTGAGGATTGATGGCCAGCGTCCAACCATCCTTGTCTTGAGTGGTGCGCACAGCAACATCTCTCAATCTGACATCTTGGGTGTGATACAGCAAGACGTCGCGATGAATACCACCAAAGCGCCAGAAGTCCTGGTCTTCGAGGTATGAACCATCACTATATTTATACACCTCGATGGCAATCTGGTTCTCTCCTTTCTTGATATAAGGTGTGATGTTGAACTCAGAAGGTTCCATAGATCCCTGACTATAACCCACTTGTTGGCCATTGATCCAAACATAGAAGGCGGCCATGACACCCTCGAAGCGGAGGAACGTCTGACCTTCTTTCCATTCAGCAGGAAGGGTGAAAGTACGCTTGTATTGTCCTGTAGGATTACGCTCCACGTAGGTTGTCCACTCCTTCTTGGGTTCCTTCATCACATAAGGCGGGTCAATCTTGAAAGGATAGCCTGCAGAGATATAAATAGGTGTGCCATAGCCATTTACCTCCCAGTTGGCAGGAACGGCCAATGTCTTCCAACTGCTGGCATCGAAGTCTGTGCGATAGAAATTCTTGATGCGTTCGTCGGGTGTCTTTGTCCAACGGAATAGCCAGTCTCCATTGAGCGACAGCATACGGTCGCCTTTGCTTTCACCAAAGGGAATGAAGTAGGCTCGTGCTGGTTCACGATTGATCTGCAACACGTGGTTGTCTTCCCAATCGTGATGATTCTCAGCGGACGACGATGCGAATGGGAGAAATAGGGCTAATAGCGATAATAGGGGATATTTCATTGTACTTCCAGTTCTTTAAATTCTACATCTTTGGTGTCTATATGGACTGTGTAGGTGCCAGCGTTAATCTGGGTGCCTGTGGTGGTAGACAGCATCTTAAACTTATTGGGTGTCGGGGGGAAGGTGACATCCCTGTCAACCAGTACGGTTCGCTTTGAATCGGTGATGGTCATGCGGGCTTTCACAGCACTACCCGTTGTATTCTTATAGCGGAATCGGAGGGCATACTCTTGACCTAAGCCTGGCTTGATGATGAACTGATTACCCTTTGTGGGTTGGTAAATGCTGGCAGGTCGGGCTTCTGTGTCCTGAGGCATTTCCTCCTTGGGAAGTTTGGCAATGGTATCGGTGTCGAAGGTGTGCCATGAGGCGACCTGTGCTGCTTGTCGCTGTGGCACAGCGAAAGACTTAACATTGGCAACAGCAATGCCACAGATGATAGCTTGGCCAGCCTTGACCTCTGGGAAGGAGATGTGCAAGCGACCATTCTTGGCCTTTGCTGTTACTACACGCTTCAGCGCTCCACAGTAACCTGCCTCAGCCCATGGGTCAAGGTCGTCAATTACCGTTTCGCCATTGATGCCTACGTCAAAGATGCGCATCCCTTCGTAGTCATCCTTTTCGCCACCACCCTTGCCATGCCAAGGTTCTGCGAAGTAAAGCTCAACGCGATATTCTCCGTCAAGAACGGGAAGGTCGTACCACAAACGATGACGCCCGAAGCGGAAATGTTGGAAGAGCTCGTAGCTTTTGGTGCCATGAATCTTCTCTGCGATATGACGTTGGCTGGCCTGATAGGGGTGCATACCAAAGTCCTGACCCCAAGAGTGGCTGTAGAGCGTGTCGTCAGCTTGCCATTGCTGGCCAAACTCATCGACATAAGCATCTCCACCACAATTGATGCGATAGAGGTAATGATAGCCCTCAGCGCCCTTGACGAGGTCGTGGTTCCTATCCGCAGCGGTGGGGAGGATACCCGATGGAGAAACATCGGGAACAGCATAGCGCTGGCGATACATATAGTAAGCAGGGGTGGGCTCTTCCCAGATGGTGGTAAGGCCTTTATAGTTGATGGGACCTATCTTGTCGATGCGACGCAGGGCTCCATCTGGTTGGGTGCGACCTGGGTTGTCGTGCGAAGAGAAGATCCATTGGAAATGGCCACAGACACCCTTGTTGTTTGTTGCGACTGAGTCGCAAACTACTGAAAAGGCTTGTTCAGCCAAACGAACCTTCGTTTCCAATAGCTTGGTAAACGATTCCTCACTATATTTTGCTGCACCATGAAGGTCGATGGTGCGCCAAGCTCCATACTCACCATTGAGCAGTTGCTCTGGACGCTTCAATTCGTTGTCGTAGTTTTCTGCAGAGCCACCATAGGTGCCACTCCAGTTTTGGATGACATTCCAATCAGTGCCTTCGCCACCGTTGCATGTTGTGATGGCACGCTGGTCTTGGCAAGTGGGGTCAAGACTGCGGATGATAGCTGAGCATTCTTCTGCAAACTCACGTGGTAGTATACTCTCGTTCTGCAAGCCCCAAAGGATGACGGAAGGAGAATTACGACGCTCCTTAATCCAACGTACCAACAGACGCTTGAATGTTTCGCGGAATTGGGGCGTGTCGTACCAGATATGGGCAGAATACTGACTCCAGAAAAGCATGCCTTGTTCATCGAAAAGATGCTGATAGAGCAGGTTGTGGGGCTGATGAGCCTCGCGGAAAGCGTTGAAGCCTGCATTACGGATTTGCTTTACTCGTGAACGAATCTGTTCTGGTGTAAAGGCATGGCTATTGCCAAGGAGATGTTCGTATTCGCAAGTGCCATTGATGAAGACGGGTTGTCCATTGAGATAGAAGCGGTTGTCGCCATTCTTCCTTAATACGGGCCACGAGATGTTACGAATACCAAAGGGCGTGCGCACTTCGTCAGTAGTTTTTCTTTCGCGCTTAATCATTGTTGCAAGATTGTAGAGATAAGGATCTTCGAGACTCCAACGATGAACATTCTCTATACGTTCTGCATGACGGAGGACCTTAATCTCGCCAGGTTGCAACGTCAAAGCCGTTGCCTGCCTAAATACTTGCTTGCCAGAAGCTAGCGTGAACTTATTGACGAGTTCGATAGTCTGAGCTTCGTTGGTGTAGTTCTTGACTTCTGTTTCAATAAAGACACTATCGCATTGGGCATTGTTCCAGATGTGAATACCAAAGGGTTCGATGCGGACGTTGTCTGTCTCAATCAATGTGACAGGGCGGAAGATGCCAAAGGGTTGCGAGCCTTCCGAGAAGCCCCATTCGCTGCTACATCCACCACAAACCCAGGGCGAAGCTGTCTGCATGGCAGGATGATTAACGTCTATCTTGAGTTTATTCTCACCCTGATGGAGCGCATCTGTGATATCAAGCGTCCAAACTGTGCGTCCTACGAGTTCTTCTGGATATTTGTGCCCATTAAGAGTAACAGTGGCATAAGTGCCAATGCCTTCAAATTGCAGGAAATAGCGTTTGCCCTCTTGTTTATCAGTCGTGAAGGTTTTTTCATAGGTGGCCTTGCCATGCAGGTTCCCATGACGAAGCTGGCGATAGCCGTAGTAATCATCGAAATTATGGGGGAGGTTAGTGCTTACGACAGAATCGGGAGCCAATGTAAGCCAAGCCTTCCAATCTTCGTTGAGCGATGTGAGGGTGCGACGACCTTTGCGCTCTGGATTTGGGAAACTGACGTTGCTACGTCCCATGGGAACACTGGTGGCGACAGCAATACCACGCTGCTGGTCGTTGTTGACAGCACAATAGAAATGATAAACCACGCCATCGTGCTTGACGACATACGACTTATGGGCAAACATCTCATCGTAAGGTTTAGAAGGAATGATGAGGTCTTCGCCATCCCACGTCTGCCAGTGTATGAGGTCCCGAGATACGGCAAAAGTGTTGAAGGCGTTGTACTTGCGACTGGGGTCGTAGGCCTTGAAGTAGAACATGATGTAGAGATCGTCCATCTTGGCAATCTGTGCGTCACCCGTGATAATACCACCTACTTCGTTGGCAAAAACAGGATTACCCTTATAACGCTTCCACTTCTTTAGGTCGTTGGAGAGGGCGATACCTATGCGCTCAGCCTTGAGGTCATTGGCAGGGTTGATACCCCCTGCGTTATAGAACATCACGAAACGTTTGCCTAATGTTTTCTGTGGGTCGTCGTAGATGGTACTTTTGTATTGAACCAGCTTCTCCCACCACTGCACATCTTTATCGTTGATGCTGAGCAAGGGCTTGTTACCTGATTGCCATTCATGCGCTTTAGCGATGTCACCATCCGTCCATGCTATGCCAATGTTCAGTGGTTCACGAACAGCCTCATAGCCAGTGCCATGTCCACCGATGAAGGTCATCCAATAGTTCTTCTTGTATTTGGAAATACCATAGCTCCCAGCCCATGTCCAGTCGATGAGTGCAGGGAATCCGCCACGCTGGTTCATGTCCCATCCCTCCTCTTTATAAGAAAGGATGCGCCCCTCAGTGTTCCAATGCAATAGGTCGTCAGAAGATGCCAGCCACGTTTCATATCCTCGTCCGTCCAGTCCGTCTTTTCCATTATAAACCACATAAGTCATCATCCATTTGTCGCCAACACGGAAGACGGTAGGGCAGTCAATCTTGTGGTAGTTGTCCGTAGGGGCCACCACCATACCATATTTGTATGGGGTGCGCACCTCGTTGTAGATGCGTTGCATGACATCTTTGCTGATGTCGCCAGCAAAGACAATGTAAAAATGTAATAATGTAAAAATGATAAAAGCTGTTGCCCTTAAGATGCCTTGTCGTTTCATAGCTGCTCGATAATTTTTACATTTTATAATTCTTTCATTCTTACATTATTTCTGGAATAGCCAGTCTACCTCGCTAGAAGGTCCATTAAGTCCACAGTCGCGAGGATTGATGTCGCTCTGGGTGAAACCTGCCACCATTAGGATGCCTTTAGGCAGACGGATGGTGTTATGACCTGCAGGAAGCGAATATTGATGGATATTTACTTTGGGCAGTTGTACGATGCTGATGGCATTGGTGAGGATAGGTTCAGCTTGTCCATACTCGTTGCCCGTAGCATCAATCTCCAGTTTAGGAGCTTTGGCGAACTTCTTGTCATCATCTTTGAAAAGTCCTACAAGGAGCTTCACAGGTTTGTCGCTCTCGTATTCGATACTCGTTCCAACGATGCGGGTGGTATCACGATTCAGTACAAGGGCCTGCAAACCTACGAGTTCTGGTGCAAGACTATCGACGGGGGTGTCAGGGCGGTTCTCAAAGAGGATAGCTCCTTTTTGGAGCGTTGTTGTTTGTTGCTGTGGCACAGCAAAAAGCTTAACAGGGGCAGGCTGGGCAGATGAGATGATGACATCAGTTTGAGCCACAGGGTGCTTCAGTTTATCGATGTGGCCTTTGAAGGCATCAAGTTCTTCTTGATAGACCTTAGCCAGTTCGCTCCACGTTTTCATCTTACCACCATCTCCTCCAACAGGGATACGACGCTGGGCAGTCTGCATGGAATTGGCGTAAAGATACCATTGATCAGTCATACGACTCAGGTCGTACCAGATGCTAAGGCTCTGTTCCAACCATTTCTCTGCTGTTTCCAAATGGGCGATGTCTTTCGTCCATTTGTAGCGAAGTACTTCTGCAGCGGCACGAACTTTCAGCTGGAAAGCTTTGGCAAAAGTGGCATAGCAGAGGAAGTCGTTCCACACCCGCTCATACTCATCAGCATGACGGGTGGGTTTGGTACTAACCGCACCCATCTCGATGAGGGCACGATCACCATGATTCACACACTGGTCGACAATGTCAAAGGGAAGTTCACCCTTGTGGGGTTGTCCTTTATATTCCTTTTCAATATACTCGATGAGCTTCTCGCCCTCAGGTCCACAGCTCTCGTAGAAGCCAGGATAGATGGTGTACTTATAAGGATTCACTAGCTCGCCCATTGTCATACCCAATAGCAATGTCTGGCGATTGCCTTCCGTGATACCAAAGCGACGAAGCAATTTTGGCGCTATCTCGCCAGCCTCATCATAGGCATTGAGCAGATGGCCAGCTGCTGTGGTGTCGATGCCATAGTAATCAGCCAGCTCCTTTTTCCAAAACGACTTGTCTGCACCACGCTGGTCGTTCCAACTATAGCGTCCCCAAGCTTGGTACCACATCCAGTCGCGATCCAGCTGCTTCTCTCGTTCGCCATTGGGTAACTTATCGGCGGTATAGGGCCAGTCCCAGTAAGAAGCTTGTGGATAGAGATGCAATCCCTTAGAGTGATGCACACGATGCATAGCCTGAACGGTCTTTTGGATAAAGGCAGGACTGCTCCAGCGCCAGGGCTCGAGGTTGGCAAGGATATGCACATTATCTATATGTACAGGAGCAGCGGCTGCTAATTGACGATGCGTCTCGCCCCAAGGTCCGCCAGGCTCATAGGTTGTCAGGCTCTCACCTGTATATTTCGACATGGTGTAGATGTTGGGATACAGGGGCAACGACTCTTTGAGAACCAACGGTCCATCCGTATCGTGCGAGCGAAGCACTACAGGAGGGATGTCCGTTCTACCGCTGGCTTTC
>Ga0256407_10009041_pt1 | contig 14383 bp, 34 predicted proteins | sample RumenRJG_04DNA_FD_193489 | JGI IMG/M metagenome (GOLD analysis project Ga0256407, IMG submission 193489) | Bovine rumen microbial communities from Lethbridge, Alberta, Canada - RJG_04 | ecosystem: Host-associated > Mammals > Digestive system > Stomach > Rumen | place: Canada: Alberta... | reverse complement strand
CTCCTTTAGATTGGCGCCTGGAGCATTTCGCCCCAGGCGCCGTGGGGCTTAGAACTCGTACGTCTGGCCATTGGCGCAGATCTTAGTGACAGTCTCGCAGTTCACAGTGCGCCACTGGTATTCGCTAGTCGCAGGCTTCACAAGCTCTTCGACGCAGATGAGGTTCTTGGCCTTCAGCGTGCTCTTGCGCTTGGCAGTAGCTTCAGGCTGAGTGCCCTTGACAGTGGCCTCAAGGACCTTGGAGCGATGGCACTGCATGTGGCGCAGAGTGCCGTCCTTCTTGATGAAGTCGACCGTGATGAACTTGTTGCCGTTCTCGCGGACCAGCTTCTTGACGATCTCAATCTTCTCTTCGTTAGTCATTGTTGTTCTCCTTTTGAGTGGTTGATGGCTTTATTATATCAAGCCGACGTCTCTTCTTTGACTAGAAGATCGAGATTTCATGGATAAAGCTCGATGTCCAAGGCATGCGCAATGTCTTCAGCATTGTCATTGAAGTGCTGGGCGATCTCATCTTCATCGCCGCCATTCGGGAAGATGTCTGACATGTAGTCGTCAAGTTGAGCTTCTTTCCCATTGTCCACGACTGCCTTCAGCAGCAAGCCGGCAGAAGGCATTGATGTGTCGCCTGCGGCAGCTTCAAGCAAGTCGATTGCGTCTTCATATGAGTTGACTATCATTGTTGTTCTCCGTTTGAGTGGTTTGCTGATGGCTTCATTATATCAAATCCAAGCTAGTTCTTTGACTAAGACTTCATTTTATTTTGATTTAATTTGATTGAAACTAAAAGCCAAGCATGCAGAAAGGAGTAAACTGCATGCTTGGCGCTGTTGTCAACCACGACCAACAATCAAAGCGTCTCGTGCTTCTTTATCAGCTCATTGTACTTCGCCAAGCACTTCTGGTAGAGCTCATGCGCGATGAACTTCTCAGCGGCAGCGTCACGGCTTGTGTAGCTGTTCATCGCGTTCTTGATGCTCATCATGATGAACTCAGGGCGAAGCTTCATGAGTATCGTAAAGAAGCCAGTGAGCAGTGCCTGCTCTTCTGCTTCATCCTTGCCACGCCAGAGGTTGTAGACCATCGTCGAGCAGAGAGCATAGAGCTCGTCGTTCTTGGTGGGGATTGCGATAGGCGTCTTGCCCAGCATCATGTCCCGCACATTCTCAAACTTCTGGTTGAGCTTGAGGAATGACATGAACTCAATCCCTTTGGCAGGGCCAACCAGGCCATAGACGATCTTGCTGAGAAGCGGCAGGTTGCCCTGGTACATCTCAACCATCTGCGAGACCTTCTCCCACGAGCGAGGGCTAGGCCAGCCACGCTCAAGGTTCTCCTTCTCCATGTTGAAGAGATGCTCAGGCCTGAACTCGATGAAGCCCAGCACAGATGAATGGAGGTGCGACTGGTATCCCCATTTGAGCCATACCTGGGCGTCAGGCCTGAGCTCGACATGGAGGAAGCGGTTGGCGAGAGCAGAGCTCATCGTGAGAGCGACAGCACGGTCAGTGGCAAGATTGCCAGCAGAGACGATGTACCAGCCATCTGGCACTTTGTAGAAGTCTCCGATCTTGCGGTCAAGTATCAGCTCGTATGCAGCGACCTGAGTAGACTTGTCGCAGGATGTGATCTCATCAAGGAAGATGATGCCCTTGCTGTTGGGGTCACGCGGCCAGAAGTCAGGCGCATTCCACTTCATCACGCCCTGTTCTTTGTCGACTGAAGGAAGGCCGCGAATGTCGACTGGCTCGATCTCAGACAAGCGGACGTCTACGCACTGGATGCCAAGCTTCTCTGCGACTTGGCGGACTATGCTTGACTTGCCAATGCCCGGCGAAGAGTGGATGAGAAGTGGAGGGATCTTGCTGGACATGCCTTTGTTCTCGATTATCGTCTTGGAGTTCGTCTCAAGCAGAGTCTCAAGCTCGTCCATGTCAAGCATGTTGTGCGTGTCGATGTTGATCTTGCTCATTAGTTTTCTCCTTTAATGTGGTTGATGGCAATATTATATCAAGTCTTCTTCGCTTCTTTGACTAGAGGCTTGATTTTTTTTCAGTCATCCATCATTTTCTCATCATCGTTCTTGAACTGCACGACTTCGCCGAACTTCAAGTCGTTCGCATTGCCGTCTTTTGTCAGAATCCAGAGGACTGGCATGTTCACTGGGCTTTCATTGATGATGTCGATGTAGCCGTCTGTGAACACTACCACTGCGTCAGCTTCAATGCCATTCTCATTGATGAACTCAAATGCTGGCAGCATTGCAGTCCCGCCACCGCCTTCAAACTCATAGCCTTCATTCTCAAAGTCGATGACGTCGTCCTCTGTGAAATGCTCATGCTTGTGCACTTCAGCGTCGCAGCAGATGATGTCCAAGTCAAACTGGCCAAATGAGTTGACTAGGCTATGCAGCTCCGTCAAGAACTTCGTCCTGTCTGACGTAGTCGACCCAGACGTGTCTATGATGCATGCGACTCTTATCCTATTGGCATAGCGGCTCTGGAAGTATGAGCCATTGTAGACATGCCTTCTGTTTGGGGGAGTCCAGCGGTACTCGCAGCTCTTGTAGCATTTTGTCACAAACTTGGCGAGCTGCTCCTGCCATTTGATCTCTGGCGTGAGAAGCTGCTTGACAAGCTCTTTCACCATTGCAGGGAGCGTGCCGCGCTGCCTCTCTATGCGCTGCGCCTCAGACACGATGACCTCACGCATGTTGTCCTTGAAGTTCTTTGAGACAGCTGGACGGAAGTCAGGGTCGTCTCCAACTTCGCCATACTTGTCAGAGACACGGACCTTGTCTTTGCCGATCTCATATTCACGCCCACCATAGACATGCGTGTCGAACTGCCCATCATCATCTGAGCCATCGTCTGAGCCACTGCCGCTGCCATTGTCTTGGCCATTGCCTTGGCCTTTGCCATCCATGTTGTCCTGGCTCTTCTGCTTCTGCTTCTTCAAGAGGATCTCATATATCTCTTCTGCGCATTTCCCAGCGCACTTCTTGTCTGGCATGATGATCCACTTGGGGCCTTTGAGCCCATCATTCGTCAGCAGATAGTTGACTTCCATGTCTGTCGCAATGTTGAACAGATGCATGTCTCTGCCGCCAAGGCGCTCAAGATGCATGAGCACAGCATGCCAGACTTCATGCGCAAGCACGAACTTCAGCTCATCGTCTGACAGAGTAGACATGAAGGCAATGTCAAAGAACACTTTGTCGCCATCTGTGGCGGCAGTCGCAAGACGCTTGTCTCTGACCGGGACCATCTCCATGCGGAAGGCAATGCTGCCTATGAATGGATATAGAAGGATGAGGTTGCGCCGGCAGACGCTGAGGTTGGTCAATGCTTTGCGCTTCAGCTCTGCAAGCTCTGCGTCTGTGAGTGTCTTTGCCATTGTGTTCTCCTTTGTCTTCATGGCTATATTATATCAAAAAAGCTAGGCCATTTTGACTAGGCCATGAGATTTTTTTCAGTCTTCTCTCTTAGATGACATGGCAAAATCTTCAGGATGCAGCCGAGGCTCAGGCAAGATGTCGGCCAAGCTGGTTATGCCATACTTCTTGAGCTCTTCTCTAAGCTTGGCCAATGCCCGCTTCTCTATCTTCTGCACGCCCATTATGGACATAGGCTTGGCTTCTATGCCAGGCTTCCAGATCGCCAAGGCTGTCTCTTCAAGAGTCAAGCGCTCTCCATGCCTATGCTTCTCTATAGCTGCCTCTCTTAGGGCTAGCATCTCAATCTTCGCTATATTTTCCATGTCTGTCTCCTCCAAAATTGAAGCTTGGGCAGCTGGCTAATATTCAGGCTGCCAGCCGCCCAAGCCATGTATTGAGAATGCTTAGGCTGCCTGGGCGGCCACATCCTGCACATCGCCAAGGGGCACATAGCCAGGCTTGATGATCTTCATCAGCTCGTCATGCATGAGGTTGCTGATGTTCATCGCCTGGATGGGATTGCTGATGCGATGCGTCGTCACAGTCGTGCAGGCGTTCATGATGCGCCAAGCTGTGTTGTCGTTGTTGTCGTTATAGGACGGCTTGTCGACTTCAGCGAGGACCTTCATGATGTTCGTGTTGCCGACCAAGCCGGTGCGGCCGAGGGCGATGAGCAGCTTGCCGAGGATGTCGTCGGAGTAGGGCACAGTCTTCATGAAGGCGATGTTCTCGCGAGTGGCGGCCGAGTCATGGTTGAAGCGCTCAAGGCCGACTTCGATCTTGGAGTCAAGCAGCTCATTGATGGAAGTGGTGTGCTTCTTCTTGCTGGGCACGACCACGCTCGTCATCATCATGTTGCTGCACATGAGGACCTTGCCGCCACAGCTCATCTGGAAGACCGAAGTCTCGTCATTGAAGCTGCGGAAGCCGACAGCCAGGTTGTAGTCATCGTCAGTGCCGGCTTCAGGCATGACGTCTGCGACGTACATGTAGCGCTCGCCATTGCGGCTGAGAGCGCCACGCTCATTGAAGAGCGTGAGCCCCTTGCTCTCGCACTTGTTCTTGAACTTCTCGAGGATGAGCGCATGGCTGACAGGCACATGCCTGGGGCCATGAGACTCGAGATGCTCATTGGCGCGGATGAAGTCAAGGTCGAGGGCGTTCTCGTCGAAGAAGGCCTTGTTCTTGAGAAGAGTTGCGTTGCTGTTCATAGCTGTTGTCCTTTCAGTTGGTTGGTTGATTTACGGCTTTATTATATCAAATCAACATCTCTTCTTTGACTGCGGTCTGATTTTTTTCTCACAAAATCCCAGCTTCGATCTTCAGCGCCTTGAGCTTTTTCTGCTCAGTGAGGATGTGGCCACGGAGCATGTTGATCTCTTTCGTCAGCTTAGAGCGCATGAACTCATAGGTCGTGGGGTACTCATTGAGCTTGAACTTCTTGCCTTCAAGCTGGCCCTGCATGCCAGCGATGGTGCGCTCAAGCTCATCGATCTGCTTGGCGAGAGCATCATAATGCTCTTCATTGGCGTCATCCCAGGCGCAGCCATCGTCATCCTCAGGCTCAGGCTCAGAGCTGGCAGGCTGCTCAGGCTGCTCAATGCGCTGGAGAAAGCTGATCCAATCACGCTTGAGCGCACGCAAGCTCTGGTGAAGGGCGCTGCCCCGAGGAAAGAGGCCGCGGAAAGAGGGGTTGGAGACGGTGATGAGGATAGTGTTCATTGATTTGTCCTTTCAGTTGGTTGGTTGATTTACGGCTTTATTATATCAAATCAGTGTCGCTTCTTTGACTAAGACTTGAGATTTTTTTCAGACTACAAAGTTGTCGATCTCTTTCTCGGCTTCATTCTTTTCATTGGCTTCAGCTATGGCACGTTGCAGCTGGTTCAGAATCGTCTCTTTGATGCCATAGCGATGCCATCCGATGACAAGCCCCTTCATGAAGTCTATCGTCGGGCGGTCTTCACAGATTTTGTGCTTGATGTCATCCATCATGTCGCCCTTGTAGAAGTAGTTCTGAGGCGAATGCCCCCTAGTGCTAGGGCAGTCATAGACGCGCACATAGGGCTTATACCCATGCTTATGCTCAATTGTAATAGTGGCATAATGCCCAATATACTCTTTGAAGTTCAAGTCCATGAAAGTCTTGTCAGGCGTCATGCATGCCTGCGCAAGCAGGAACTCGCAGATCTTCGCATAGTTTTCAATGATTTTCGAAGTGTCGTCCATGAGCTTTCTCCTTTTGAGTGGTTGGTTGATGGTGACATTATATCAAGTCAGCTGCGCTTCTTTGACTTCAGCATGTAGTTTTGTCGAGAAATTCATCATAGCTGAGCTCTTCAATGAGCTCATCCATGTTCGTGACTTTGAAGTCTTCGCCAGCGATGAAGGCCCATTCATACTTCTTCTCAAGCTCATTGACTATCCATTCATTGATGTCGTCAGCATTAGACTCGACATAGTCCATGTCTACATTCACATTCATTGTGCTCTGGCCAAGTATTCCGGCCAGCTTGTCATTGAACTCGACTTTTGCTTCGATCTTCATTGCTGTTCTCCTTTTTGTTGGTTGGTTGATGGCTATATTATATCAAAAACTGTAGGCCACTTTGACTAAGACGCTAGAAAATCTCAGCAATAGAACCGCATCTTGTAGATGGCTTGCTCAAACATGCGGCGGTTGTCTCTGAAGACCTCCTTCGAGGCTGAGTCTGCGCATAGCTGCAGAATGTCATCAGCTTCTGCTATAGGCCAGTTCCTGGCTATGCATTCAGCCACTTCAGCCTTCGGGCCAACGATGTCCACCTGCGGCTTGCTCTTGTAGAAATTGAATGCCAGCTCTGGGCTATATTCATGCGCATTCTTGATGAAGCTGTCTTGCTCAGCCTCAGTGTACTTGTGTGGAAGCTTGATTATCATGTCGTCCTCCTTATACTCCAATCACCATAGCCTCATTCTCAAAGCAGGCTCTCTTCAGCTCTTTGCCATCATCTGGCTCGCCATATTTGAAGTCTACAGCAGGCCCGCCAATCATGAGCGCAATAGCTCGCTTGAGCTCTTCAACTTTGTCTTTGCTTGTCCCTTGGATGTTGATCGCAAAGACTTCATCTGCGTCATTCTCGCCAAACTCCAAGTCAATGCCATCCTCATAGACAGGCTTGGACTTCATCTCTACAATGCCTGTCTCATCGTACTTCTTTGCAGCAATCTGCAATGCCTGCTCTCCAGTCTTGGCAAGTATGCCAGAGACAATGATGTTCTTGTTCTCGCCATAGTAGATGGTCCAGCGGCGGTCATTCATAGTCTTCATTGATTTCTCCTTTTAAGTGGTTGACAGCAATATTATATCAAGTCAGCTGTGTTTCTTTGACTAGAGTCAGATCATTTCTCTAAGTTCTCTCTTCAAAGCACGGCGTGTGCGAGCCTTGTCCTTCTTCGACAAGATCGTCTTGGTCGACAGGTCGCGTGTGATAAGCACACGTGGCATGTATGGCTTAGTCGTCTTCTTCATCGCTCTTCTCCTTTAAGTTGACAGCAGCATTATATCAAATCTAAGATAGATCTTTGACTAGAAGATGACTTTATTTTCATAAAATATCGTCAAAATAAAATCTCATTGTAGTCAAAGAATGCTGCATAGTTTGATACAATATCCGGTTTCTAGAATGGCGAGCCCAAGCCAATGGGCTTGAGCTCGCTTGAAGGAGAGAGTGAGATCCACTTAGATGTGGTACAGCTTGCCCTTGTAGAGGTAGACGTTCATCGGCACAAGCTTCTGGGTGGCGTCATCCCAGCGCTTCAGATGCGACTGGCGGAATGCGCACTTGACGCCTACAGCCCCTTCTGGGATGACGACTTTCGTGTTGCACTTCACAGCGTACTTGAGCGGCTTGAGGTTGATGAAGTTGTATGACGGCTTGTTCATTGCTTTGTCCTTTCAGTTAGTTGGTTAGTTGATAGCTTTATTATATCAAATTGTTGTCATTTCTTTGACTAAGACTTGAGATTTTTTTCATTGCTTTCACATTAAGATAAAACGTCCTCATGCGCAGTCTATTACACGCTGAACTCTTTTATCTCATCTAGAGTCAATTTTCTCGTCGAGCGCACTTCCAGATAAGCGTATACATGGCAGTTCCAAAGCATGCGCTTGCCGTCTTTCCACTCTTTGAGCTCCCAGTCTGCAGCCTGGCAATTGTCCTTATTCACAGTGCAGTCGAAGTCAAAGCGGCCGATCTCATAGTCTAAGTCAAGCCCATAGTTGCACCAATTCTCTTTCTTGTAGTCGAAATGGAGGCTTTTGCAGATAGTCTTCAAAGCGTCCTCAATCGAGTCAAAGCCATTGCCGTTGTCAAATCCAACATCGCGGCTAGTCCATGATGAGTCGATCTCAAGCGACTCGCCTTTTTCCCAGTCGTCTTTGACAGAAGTGCAGTCAAAAGACTTGACGAAGATTTTCTCATTTGCGTTCATTGCATTCTCCTTTCAGGTGGTTGACATGGATATTATATCAAATCAGCTGCAGTTCTTTGACTACTTCGAGAAAAAAAGCTTGACTTTGTTCCAAAAGCCGGTGTATTCAGAGAGCATGCTGCTAGGCACAAAGAGCTCTTTGACATAGAATGGCTTGTATATCTTCACAAGCACAAAGTCTTCGATCTCATCATAGAAGCCAGATAGCGCAGCGATCATCTCGTCTACGTTATGCATCGTCTGCTTGTATGCTTTCATAGACTCTTTGAAGGCATTGGTGATTGAGTTGGAGTCGAGCTCGAAGTCATCCATGAGTTTTCTCCTTTTAGTTGATTGACAGCAATATTATATCAAACTGGCTACGCTTCTTTGACTAGAAGACTTCATATTTCACAGATCTCCATGTCATTGTTGTAGAAGTACATCTTCTTGGCGTTCAGCATCTTCAATATCCTGAAGCAGTTCTTGCATGGCTCTGAGTTCCTGCAATGGCAGTTCTTGTCCAGCCTGACGTTGTAGAAGCATATGTCTGAGCAGTCCTCTAGTCCAAGCTTCAAGATGGCGGACATCTCTGCATGCAAGCTTGGCTGATAGCTCTTCTCGCCATACTTCTTGTATACAGTCTTCAATGGCTTGCACCAGCCGCTCATGACTCTGCTGTAGTCGTTTATGCCAATCGCCAGGACTCTAGACTTCTTCACAGCAAAGCAGACATTGAACGTCTTGCCATTGCTTGTAGCGCCTTTCTGGAAGAGAGCCTTGGCGAAGTTCACATATCTATGCATGCGATTCTTGACAGTGTTGCTGGCGACTGCCATGCCATGCAGTGGCATGTAGTGGTCTGAATGCGCTGACGCGCGGTCTATTGGCTTTCGTCTCATAGTCTTTGCATGAAAAATGCCGGCGAGAACAAGGAGAAAACTCGCCGGCAATAAACACGCTGAAAGGAAAAAGCGCGTGTTTTGGTTCCATCAACCATATCCAATATTATACACGATCCCAAAAATTATTTACATGCATTCTTCACTTTTTGCTCTTGGCAGCGATCTTGCACTTGCATAGCCGGCCCTCCTTGGCCAGCTTCATGCATTTGCCATAGTGCTTGCAGCTGCCGCAATACTCTATCTGCTCGCATGTCATGTCAGTCTCTCCTTTCAATTCCGTGCTTCTTCATCAGCTCTTCATAGTTCTTGATGATGCTCATGTACTCGTCTTTAGAGCATCCAGTCTTTTCATGCATCCACTCATAGGCATCGCTGGTGAGCATGTTGTACTTGCCACTGGAGCGGAGCTTCTCGAACATCTGGACCATCTTCTTGGTGGGGACTGCTTTCATAGGCATTGTTGTCTCTCCTTCTTAGTTGCTGATGGCTATATTATATCAAATCGCCTGCCTCGTCTTGACTAGAGGCTGCAGCTTCTTCAATTTTTTCCGCAGGCTCCTGTGGCATGACTGGGACCACTTGGTCGACGATCTTCTCAATAGGCCATGGGTCTACAGCCTCATGGTTCTTGCGGAAGAATGCCAATGCCTCCTTCTTGGCTTCGGCTTCATCAGGCGCCTCGATGATAGTCTGGTTGCAGACGCCATTCTTGTAGTATGCTCTCCACTTCAACATTGTCTTCATTGCTTTTTCTCCTTGGAAATTCTCAGGCCATCATCCATAGACTTCTTCGTCTATCTCCCGGATTTCATCCGCCTCAAACTCTGCATAGCACTTCTCAGCCTCTTCTGGGCTGGTGAACACTCCTATGGGCATCCCATTCTTCAGCACTTGCCAGACCATATGCTCTCTCCTTTCTTTATGCTGCTGTAGCCATTCTCTTCTTGGTGGCCATCTTTATCGTATGGCCATAAGTCTTGTAGTCTCCAGTCTCAAACTGCGTGGGGTCTTCAATGTAGCTGCACAGGCTCTTGAAGTCATAGAAGTAGATGGACTCGCCAGTAGCTCCAATCGAAAGCTCGACCGCATCATAGGGGCAGTCAGGCGCCACAGTGATGATGCACTCGCCGTCCTTGTCGCAGATGGAGAAGCGGTCATAGAGGCGCTGGTTGCCATAGCAGGGGCAGCAGTTCTTGAAGAAGACGTCAGAGCCTTCAGGGAAGCTGAACATCTTGGACTTCTCATTGGCCTTGACTACAGCCTTCACACGGCCAAAGAGGTTGATGGCCTTGTTCTTGAGCGAAGTGTCCTTGCAGAACCAGTCATAGAAGTTGTAGCACTTGTCTTTGAAGGCATCCACGAAAGTCTTGCCAGTGAGAGTGGCGACATTGCTGATGAGCAGGTTTTCCATGAGCTTTCTCCTTTTTGGTGGTTGGTTGACGGTGACATTATATCAAATCCAAGCCATTTCTTTGACTGAGATTTGACTTTTATTTCATTATCGCATCAATCTGGGCAGCATGGTCATACGGCGGCGTCAGCTCTTTGTACTTGAGCTTGAGCTCCCAAGCCTTGAGCTCATTGGCGATCTTCAACTGCTTGGCGATCTCAGCGATCTCAGGCAGATAGCGGATGAGCGTAGAGAAGCAGTCGAGTTGGATCTGGGGCATTGTCTTTTCCTTTCAGCTAGCTTGGTTGACAGGTCAATCTTCCGATTCAACCTCAATTTGCTTTGACGAAATGCTGCATCCATACTGGCGCAGTGCAATATGCGAGGAACACCACCAAAACACTGCCTGTGCAGTGATAGCGAATCCCATTGCGATCTTTGTAGAAAGACTATCATTCATGGTTTCTCCTTTCAGCTAGTTTGGTTGACAACTTTATTATATCAAGCCAAGTTCAATTCTTTGACTAAGACGTGATTTTTTTTCAGCCAGCAAGCTCGCCTTCTTCAGTGCACTCTTCATAAGTCTCGCCGAAGTCGTCAGTCAAGAACAGCATGACTTCACGGTCGTCATAGTCTATGCCATAAGCTTGGCACATCTTCTTGCATTCATCAATGCAGTCTTCAATCGTGCTGAACTCTACGCTACGGCAGCGCTCGCCATTCTTGAGGGGAAATTCAAAGTGGTAAGACTTGTTCATTGCTTTATCCTTTCAGTTGGTTTGGTTGACAGCTTTATTATATCAAACTAGCGTCTCTTCTTTGACTAGAGGCTTGATTTTTTTCAGCAGCCGCCTAGAAGATAGATTATGCGCAAAAGCAGGCAGATTATGATGATCGTCCCACATCCACATCCATCATTGTCATTGCCTAATGTCGTCTTGACTGTATCAGCCATGCCATTCCTCCATTGTGATCTGCATCTCTCTGAACTCATCTGCCTCATCTTTGGACTGGAATGAGGCGACTAGCCGGCCTTTGCCTCCATGCATGAGGCCAAAGACTTCCCATTCGTCCTTTCCAGGGGCTTTCCGAATCTTGATGGACTTGATGTTGCCAAGCAATCCATTTAGCTTCACGGCATTCTCCTTTCATTTCATGGCCATATTATATCAAGTCCACTGCGCTTCTTTGACTTCGCTTTGGTCTTTGCTATGTCAAAGCGAAGGCATCTTCTCGATCTTGTGTATGTAGACATGCGGCGAAAGCGCCATCCTGCTGGCAAAGATTGTCTGAGCTTCAAATGCTGTCTTAGCTTTAACCGTCATAGCTGACGCATAGTGCAAGTCAAATGTCACTTTGATATGGGCTTCATCTGTGTTGTCTATGTATGCGCCAAGCACATATGTGACTAGCCAGATTGGATCTTCTTCTTTCTTCTTGAATGGCCACATTGGCAGTCTCCTTATGCCCTTAGAATGTCATTCTACCCATAGAATGTCAATCCACATGCAGTCTTCAAAATTTTTGTCATATGCCCTTAGAGCTTGATATGGATTTTTTATTCTATTGTAGTCAGGCTCTAGCGAGCGAATGCGCCTAAGCACTTTCACTTCACCATACATCTCTTTGCATTCTTCAAGGATCTTGTCTTGCATCTTCAGCAAGTTATCCAATGAGTTGCACGAAGCATAGTCTTCATGGATCCAATCGCCATCTTGACGCTGCCTAATCTTCAATTTTATCATTGCTGTTCTCCTTCTTGGTTGCTGATGGCTATATTATATCAAATCGCCTGCCTCGTCTTGACTAGAGGCCGCATCTTTTTCAAAGTCTTTCTGCTTGATTCCGATTTTGCCCTTCAGGCCTGGCCGGTCATAGAGAATCTCCCTAAGCGCTAGTCCTGCCAAGTTTCTAGCAGTGTACTCAGTAAGACGAAAATGCGTCTCTAGGTTGAACACTGCCCACTTGTGAGTGATGGCCATTGGCCTTAACTTTGGCTTACGGCGGATCTTTCGAATCTTTGGAACTTGCTTGTCCATTGTCTTCACTTTGCTCTCTGCAGCCGGTCCCACTCGATTGCGAACTTCATGTATGCGTTGACTGCTGCGTCGAACGCTGCATATGCAGCAGTGCTTGCGTCATCATCTGCAGGATGGTTTTTCTCCGCTTCAATGACGCCTTGCAGTGCGACAAATATGTCATGGTTCAACTTGCCATCAGGGCTGAGCAGTTCCTCAAGCTCTTCTTCACGGGTCTTGACTTCCATTTCAATGACTGAGCTGATCTTGACCATTATGTTCTCCTTTAAGTTGTTGACAGCTATATTATATCAAACCATCTGCGCTTCTTTGACTATGCTGCCATTTTCATTTTGCATTCTCTGCTGCCTTCAGAGTAGTCGGCTTGCCATGCAGCAAGTATTCAGCTTTGACGACTACTTCACCATCCCAGCCTGCCAGCATCTTCGCTTCTCGCATCCAACGCCGAGCTTCACCAACTGGGATCCGCGCAGCTTCACGATGATGCTCGACGAGATAGTAGTTGTCTACTAGCCGGGCTTTGTCGCCTTTCCTCTTTGGAAAGTAGTTGATCTTGAGATACAGGCGCTTGCCCCATTCATTGGTGAGGCAGATGTTGACTTTGCTCATAGCTTCTCCTTTTTGGCTGATGGCTATATTATATCAAAAACTACAAGCCATTTTGACTAGACTCTGGAAAAATGCATGAAGCAGACAGCTAGAGCTTCTAGCCATCTGCTTCATCATGCGCTTGATGCGCTTTATAGATTCACATCCACGATCTTTTTCACAGTAAGCTTTTTGATGCCTGCTTTGCTGAGCAAGTCGATCCCATCTAGCGTCACAAAGTACCGGTATTCGCAGTCGTAGTCGATGAGGTCGTCATAGAGAAGGTTTGCGAAGAGCATGCTCTGCTCGCCACGCGCAGCCTTCTTCTCAGCTTTGGGGCGCCAGAGAGCGCGGATGATGTCGATGCGCTTGCAGCCTGGATGCTCAGCGACGAACTTCACGACTTTGACGTATGTGCGCTCAGGCGTCGGCTTTGTGTAAGTGTAGTTCCGGCAGTATGGCGCAGTGCATTTCTGGCCGTACCGGAAAGACCAAATGCTGGTAGATGTGGGATTGCGGTGTCTCATTGATTTGTCCTTTTAGTTGGTTAGTTGATTGATGGCTTTATTATATCAAATCAATGTCGCTTCTTTGACTATGGCTTCAAGATTTTTCATACAAGCATGGGTTCCTCGCTATTTCAAGGAACTCCAAGGGAATAGCTGAGTCTGGAAACTACGCACACTCGGAATGGCAACCATCTTCAGTGGTTGCCAGGTTCAAATTATCCCAATATTGCTTATTTGGACAGCCATTGCAGCCCATAAAATGCCTTCTTGTGCATTCTTGGCATTCTTCTGGCGCTTTGCTCATAGTTTTCACATATGTCTCCATAATTTCATCGCAAATGTTCTTGTTGCCCATTTCTTGATCCTTTTTCATTTTCTCATGCAGCATTTTCATCTGTTTGCAGACTCAGCCGACCAGCTCAATGTCTTTTACGACAAAGTACCCATCTGGGCCGAACTCGTCGACAGCTGCAACAGCCGCTGCACGTGCATTTAAAGCCTTCATCATGACAGTCTTCTGAAGATTAAGCAGCGGATCACGCAGGACTATGTAATAGTTGTTGTACTTCATCTTCTCTTCTCTTTTGGTTTAGTTGACAGTGATATTATATCAAATCAGCTGTAGTTCTTTGACCATGGCTTGATTTTTCGCAATCTCAATGCTGTCTCAGCTTTGGATGCCATTCCAGTCAAAGCCAAGAGCTGACACGTCAAGAGAGACCTCTATCTTCACGGGAAGAGCTTTGAGCGACTTCTTGTCTATGAGATACTCCCAGTAGCATGTCTTCCAGAAGTCTAGCGCTTCTTCTCCAGAAGCAAAAAGACAGTCATACACACCTTCCTCAAAGGGAGTGTTGTTCAGATCGCCGTATTTCGTGCCTTCTGCTGTTGTATGCTGTCCAAGAAAATACTTATGCCCTCTGTCGCTAATGAGCCCAACTGTCCAGCCTTTGAATGTCTGTGTCATTGCTTTCTCCTTTAGATGGTGATATTATAACAAATGAAGGAGAAGAATTTGACTGAAGATCACAAGTTTTTCAATTTGTCATTTGATATATGCTCAG
>Ga0256407_10009040_pt1 | contig 14385 bp, 13 predicted proteins | sample RumenRJG_04DNA_FD_193489 | JGI IMG/M metagenome (GOLD analysis project Ga0256407, IMG submission 193489) | Bovine rumen microbial communities from Lethbridge, Alberta, Canada - RJG_04 | ecosystem: Host-associated > Mammals > Digestive system > Stomach > Rumen | place: Canada: Alberta... | reverse complement strand
CCATCGGCTGGCATACATGTGTCCATCCTTTGAATTTCTTGTACCCATATCCGCGAACTTCGTAATCTGTACGGTGGAGTCTTACCCAGTAATCATCTGTTGTGGCCGGCTTGGCTGCAGGAAACTTTCCGAACTGCTCGTCAGATGCCGTTCGATCATGCTGCTGTGCCCATCGCAGATCACTGACAAGACATGCCGTCTCATATTCCACAGCAGCCTCCAGCAACAGCTTCTCCCCAACAGTCGCAGCACTTCCTACGATCAGCAGGACAGCTCCAACAACCGCCAGCACTTCCATGCAGGAAAAACCTTCCTCTGATGTCCTCATGAAAAAAATCCCTCATACCATTGCAAGAGGCGGTTGCCGTACAAAAAGGCAATACATCCTCCCATCGAGAGGAATGGGCCAAAAGGAACACGATCCCCCTTCCAATGACAGCATATCAGGAAGACCGCCGCAACGCCTCCTCCCAGAAATGCCAGGAAAAGCGCCAGCAGCATCATTTCCCATCCCAGCCACAAGCCAAGGACAAAGGCGTACTTCACATCCCCGCCCCCCATTCCCCCACGGCTTGCCCACCGCACAAGAAGCAGGAGTCCGCTTCCAAGGAAAGCCCCTGCCATGCCATCGAAGGGATCTGCCAGCCATCCCGCAAAGTCCAGCCCAATTCCTATCAGCCCCATCACCAGCAAAAATCGATTGAAAATCAAGCCATAGCGAAAATCCATGGCACCGACAAAGAGCATCAAGGCCAGGAAAAGGCATCCAAAAACGAATTGCATCCCCGGCACCTCTGCAGCATAAAGCATCGGCACCAGCAGCATCATTCCCAAAAGCACGATTTTTCGCTCAGTCCAGAGATCCTTCCAATGGAAATGCCGCCCAGTCTGTTCCACGATGCTCACCTGCCAAAGGAATTCGATGTTTTTTCATCGCAAACAGCCCTCATCTGGGATTGCTTTGTATTGTCTCCTGCACCATTCACAAGCTTGATTGTATATGCAGTATCCTTGATTTCCACGATTTCCCCGCCCTTGAGCCTGCACTTCCCCGTGGGAGGCTTCAGCTGGCTGATATCTGTGATATAATCCGATAGATCCTCCAATTTGCTCGGAGACGTTCCTTTCTCGGTCTCATACATGACGATGGCCGCATCCAGTGTCTGCAAGTCGTTCTGCAATTTTGCAGTATTCGCTGTGGCAATGGAATTCGTGAATCTCGGGACAGCAATCGCCGACAGGATGCCCAAGATTGTACACACCACAAGGACTTCGATGAGTGTAAACCCTTTTTCTCCCAGATCTTTCACGCTAAAGACTCCCTTCCCATGCCAATTCCTACAGGATTATGTCTTCATTTAAAGAACGTGGTATGTTTTTGTTCTTTTCTAATGGACTTATTTACATTATACACAATCTTCAAATAAAATCAAGTGTCTCGTGAGAAAAAACATTCAATAAAAAACAGGGAAAGGAACTCACTCCTCTCCCTGCAGACAAACAGGCTTTTAAAGAACTACCTCTTTTCCGCAATATCTCAATACCGCCCTAAGAAAGCTTGCCCCTCTTGATGCCCTTTCCAGTGCTTCCTCACTGGTCAGCATCCTATTCGCTTTTCTCAGCTCTTCCGCCTTGCTGTATGACTCATTCGCTATCACTACCAAATAGTCTATGATCTCTTCTTCACTCTTGAAGCTGAGTTTGTCATCCACCTTAAGCTCTTTTGACAATTCAATAGCGCCATCCACATCCCATTTGGCATTGGGATTGTCTAATATACTATCTGTCTGAAGATGCCACTTTTTGTTGAAGGCATCATATGCTGTCATATGCAAAGGTTGAACCATGTCGCCAATATAATGCGCCAGAGTATCATACTTATATTCGTCGAATTGGCCTTTCTCAGTTGCTCCCTTGGAGACCCTGATGGTATGAAGGATTGCTCCTAATACATAACCATCCTCTATTCCCTGATGCGTTTCCATCATTTCCAGCTGCTTATAGACATCTTCCTTTGTTATGGGTGCTGTTGCATCATAAAAGTGCGCCTTGCTTGCTGTTTGCGTGTAATTGTTTATGTTCATGACATGTTTAGTCACATCCGGAGCACATGCATTGTGATAGCTTTTCAGGCCCGCCGCCCTGGCTATGGCCATATGGGCCTGATCTGTCCATGCATATGCCACATGGCAGGCAGACATGCAGCAAAATGTAAACACTGCAGCCAGTGCCATTCTCATAGATTTCAGACCTCTGGTATTTCTCATATCATTTCCCTCCCTGAATCCTATTTTATCGCTTGTCGTAACCTACTGTCCCGCCTCGTTCATATCCATAATAATTGCCCGATATGCAGTCATCTGCGTTGTCATCGTCAGTTGGCGTAGCCACCGCTACGCCGCCCTCCTCTTCCTAGCATCTGACTACATCTCGAACAATTATTTTTATGTTTCTGAACGAGGTGGGACACTACTGCAAGGATTGACTATCCTTCTGCGAGGATAACCTGCCAATAGAGCCGTCAGAGACTTTTGCCTATTGCTCCAACAATTGCAATTCTTATCAAAATTTATTTTCCTATTGACATACTAGGTTAATTAATATAATATGAATTTGCGCTTGTGAACATCAACAGAATTCTTTCAAATGAGGTGCGCATATGAACGAAACAGCACTGAAATCCTCCCTTGTGGAAACATTTGCCTGGCTTCACTCCCACCCGGAACTTTCCTATGAGGAATATGAGACCACAGCCAAGTTGAAGGATCTGCTTTCCAAAGAGCAGATCCACCTCCTGGATCTTCCTCTGGCAACCGGAGCTGTGGCTGAAACAGGCAGCAAGGACGGGCCGATGGTTGCGATCCGGGCAGACATAGATGCACTGCCCATCGAGGAGGAAACCGGCCTTCCCTATGCCTCCAAGTTCAAGGGCAAGATGCATGCCTGCGGCCACGATTTCCATACATCGGCGGTACTGGGAGCTGCCCTGTTGCTAAAGGAACGAGAAAGCACCCTGTCCGGCAAGGTACGGATCATTTTCCAGCCTGCAGAAGAGGCTCCCGGCGGAGCCAGGAAAATCCTTGAAACAGGCGTCCTGGAAAATGTGCAGGCCATCTTCTGTCTGCATACCTCACCGCTTCTTCCCGTGGGAAGCCTGGGCCTGAGCCCCGGGCCGGTAATGGCAGCAGTGGACAGTTTCATCCTTCGCTTTCAGGGAAAGGGCTGCCATGCAGCCCACCCGGACAGGGGGGTAGATGTCATCCCCCTCATTGCCCACTTCATCAGTGCTGTGCAGACCATCGTAAGCCGCAACACAAATCCCTTTGCGGCAAACCTGCTCAGCATCACCAGAGTGACAGCTGGCAATACCTGGAATGTGCTGCCGGAAACAGCAGAACTGGAAGGCACTGCCCGCAGTCTGACTCCGAAGGACCGTCAGCTGATCAAGGACAGGCTTTATGCACTGGCCCAGGGAGAGGCATCTGCCTTTGGAGCAGAAGTATCTATCAATTGGCATCAGGGGCCGCCTCCCACCACAAACGATGCCTCATGGACAGATTTCGCCCGGGAGATGGCAAAAAAACAGGGCTTTGACTTGCAGGAGGCTCCTAAATCGCTCGGCGGAGAGGATTTTGCCTATTACCAGGAGAAACTTCCCGGTGTGTTCGCCTCCATTGGAACAGGGCTGTCAGCGCCTAATCACAGTTCCAAATTCATAGCTGACCCAGCCGCCTTGCTGCCTGCGGCAAAATACCTGACAGCACTGGCCGAAGGGGCATTAAGGAGACTGACAAAACATGATTGGACAAGGACAGCCAGTGGGCAAAGGATATTGCGGATGCCTACAACTCAAAGGAATTTGCAGAGTACCTGAAGAATAACAACAACGGACTTTGGTATGTACCGGAGACGAAGTAAATAAGAGAGGGGCTGTCGCATGAAGGGTAAAATCCTCAGGCGGCAGCCTCTTTTCCCGCCTGTATCTTGTTATGCAGACATGTCATATTGTGCGCCATCGCCAACAGCATCGCTTCCACGAGGACGTTCTTCCTTCCGCGGCTCAGGAATCTGCGGAAGGAGAGGTTCCCCTTGGCCTGGGCGAACGAGCCTTCTGCCTGTATGCTCCGATTCACCCGGAGTTCAATGCCCTCCGGCGATGTGAGCCGCTCCAGCGTTTTCTTCCGTTGCTCCTGGAATTTCTTCGCTACCTCGAACCGCTTGGAGCGCTCCTCCATCGGCGTCTTGGAGCTTCCCGCACGGATGCAATCGCCTTTCCTGGGGCAGCCCTTGCAATCCGCACATGCGTACTGCGTCTTCTCGCTGACGTAGCCCGTCCTTGTCTTGCTCTTGCGGATGCCTGTGGCTGCCAGCTTCTTCCCGTTCGCGCAGGTGTAGCTGTCCGTTTCCGCATCGTAGGCCATGTTCTCCATGCGCCCGATGTCCTTCCTTGCGCTGCGCTTCTTGCTGGTCTCGTAGTTCGCCGGCTTGATGTAGGCAAGCTGCCCGTTTCCCTCAAGCCACGCGTAGTTCTCCTCACTCTCGTATCCTGCATCGGCCACGATGCGGGGGTACTTCCTGCCGAAGGTTTCTTCAAATTCCCGGAGGAACGGGATGAGCATCGTCGTGTCCGTGGGCTGCGGCCCCTCCGTCACCCACACGACATACTGCGCGTCCACGCCGAACTGGATGTTGTAGGCGGGCTTGAGCTGCCCGTTCCTCATGGCATCCTCCTTCATCCGCATGAAGGTCGCGTCCCTGTCAGTCTTGGAGTAGCTGTTCCGGCTCCCGGCAATGTGCAGCTTGTCCGTATAATCCTTGATGCGGCGTATCGCCTCGTCCGCTTGCTGTTGGCGCAGGATTCTATCTTCGTGCCGTCAATGAAGAGCTGCATCAGCGAGAGTTCACCCATCTCATCAAGCTTGGCATCCATCTGGGCGAAGATGTCCTTGATGCAGGAGGACAGATGGCGCGAGCGGAACCTGGCTATGGTGGCGTGGTCGGGGGCAGTCTTTCCCTCGAGCAGGTACATGAAGTTGATGTCCCGCTTGCAGGCGGCCTCGATCTTCCTGGAACTGAAGATCCCGTTCATGTTCGCGTATACCAGAATGGCCAGCATCTGCCTGGGCGACGCCTGTCTTTTCTCGATGCGAGAATAGGTGCGGTACAGCTCCGACAAGTCCATCCCTCCAATGAAATGGCGAAGCAGGCGGACGGGGTCGTTCTTTGGTATTTGAAACTCAAAATTCAAAGGGAGGACCAGTTGATATGATGCTCCCCATGTTGTATAATCCTTGTGTGTGATTTGTTGGTTTTCCATACTTTCAATATTACACAAACCCCGTGTAGTTTCCTGCTTCACGGGGCTTTTTTGCACCAAAAAGGGGCTGCCGCATGACCATTACATGCGACAGCCCCCTCTTTTTTTAAAATGGTATAAAAATCTTTACAATCGTTCCGCCGCATTCGCGCGGATAAATGCTTAAATTCCCTTCGCAGAACATTTCCAATCGTTTTTGAATATTTTTCAACGCAAAATTTTCTCTGCCGTCGTCAAGTTCAAATCCTGCTCCGTTGTCCTCAACGATAATTTCATTGCCCGATTCTGTTTCGCGCGTCAAAATTAAAATGTTTAAGGGATCAGAATTAAGGTCAAGTCCATGCTTAATGCAATTTTCCACAATCGGTTGCAATGTCAGCGGCGGAATCTTAAAATTCACATACGGCGTGTCGTATTCAATAAATAAATTTTCTTCAAACTGCGCCTGCTCAATCGCAAGATACGCTTTTGTATGCTCCAATTCTTCTGAAAATAAAATCGTCCCTTTGTGAGTAATCGCCATAAAATTTTTTCGCAGGTAATTTGTAAAATCCAACATGACTTTCTGCGCTTGTTTTGGATTTTGCGAACAAAGATAATAAATACTCGTCATAGTGTTGTATATGAAGTGCGGACGCATTTGCAAAACCAAAATGTTCGCTTGCTGACCCAAAATTTCATGTTGTTGTCGTAAAAAATTTTCTATATGATCAATCAAAATTATGACAAACATTCCAAGCGCCGAAATGGTTACTCCAATCGCAACCACCAACGGATTAAAAATTATCGTATGAAAAAGTATCGCGAACATCATCGACAAAGTATTGACCATAAACGCTACATAATACTTTTTCGACAACATTTTTCTGCGTTTTATGACCGCGATTAAATTTATAAACGCCATTATTACCATTTGACCTATTAAGATTGTGTGCAGTTCGTTTCGATAAAAAATATTTTCATCCGTTATATAATAAAAAATCCCCGTAAACTGAGTTATTGCAAGCAAAATTAAAAATACAACATATACGATGAGCACCGAATAAAAAAATTTGCTCTCGCGCCAATTTTCTTCGCAACAATGCAACAAAAAAAATGTGACCATAAATATATTGAGGGGAATGAAGAAATATTCAAAGAAAACCGCAATTCTTTCCGCAATCGCCGCATTTGAACATAATAACGTAAACGAATCGATCAAATATGTAATTACCAATAGCGTTAAAATCGTGAAAAGCGCGATAAAAAATTTTTTGTTCCATTTTTCCATGTCAGGCGTTATTACGGATATGACAATTCCCGCAACCATCAGCGACATCATTATGCCGCAAATAAAAAAATTTACCGCCGCGTACGTAATCGTCATAGAACTTCACCCGAATTTATCAATGGATAACGCAAATTTTTTAATTGAGCATTTACTTTTTCCGCCGTAATAGGCTTTAACAGATAACCGCTCGCTCCGGTGTTCCATGCCTTAAAAGAATATTCAACGTAAGCGGTCAGAAAAATAATATTTGTTCGCGGGTTTATCTCCAAAAAGTTCTTGCAAATATCAAGTCCGTTGGTTTTCCCCATTTCAATATCCAAGAAAATCAGCGAAATTTTCTTTTTTTTGGCAAATTCAACAGCTTCAAAAGGTTTGGTAAAACCAAAAACATTTGCGTTCGGCAAAACTTCTTCGACAACGGAGAGCGCGCCTTGCATAACAATTTTTCTGTCGTCGAGAATAATTACGTTTAATTCGTCATCGCCGCCAAACAAAATTTTTAATAAATCGTATTCGTTTACCTCAAGCGCTTTGCAAATTCTTTTAATCATAAGCATATCCGGCAAACTGTAGCCGTTTTCCCATTTAGCGATGGCTGAACGCGTAACGAAAATTTTTTCCGCCAATTCATGTTGAGAAATCGATTTGGAAGTTCTTATTTTTTTTAAGGTATCCGCAAATTTTTTGTTCATTGTAAAATCCTCAAAAATTTTTAGTTTTTTTGTAACTGGTCAGTCGCCCGCTGTTGATAGGGCGAGCATGGGCGTTCCAGCGAAGAGCAGATTCAATGCCTCTCACGCAGTTCTTCCCCGCTTTTTTGCGGTGCTGATGAATGAGATGAATGTCGCGAACAGTCTCGCTCCTTCTTCCGTGCGGAAGCATCCGCTTACCTTCAGCTTCACTTTTGAGGGGCGCAGATCACGCTCGGCTTGGTTGTTGTCAAAGGGCGCGTCAAAGGAACGGAAGAACAGGCAGACGGAATCCTTGAGCCGCGCCATGCGCTCCACGAAAGCGTTTGCCTTTCCCCTGGCCTTGCGTCCTCGCTTCCCGTCCGCCGCCCCGATGGGCGGATGCTCGATGCGGCCCACTCCCCTCGTGCTTCCAATACGAGAGCCAGCAATCATGCACGGCAATGCCACGGTAGCGCGGCAGCACCTGCCCCTCGTCCATGCCTCGCTTCCCACGCGAGGAGCTTGCCGTCAGGCAGGTTGTGCTGGCCGTGGACGCGGTGTGCAGATATTGGAGCTTCCCGCCTGCCCGAATGCCCGTCTCGTCAAAGTTCACAACCGGGCTTCCCAGGATCTGCTCCCGCAAGTAGTCCATGGGTGCCTCCAGCTTGGCGGCGCATGCTTCTTCGGCCCGTCGGAAGAAGGCGGCTTGCTGCTGTTTGAGCTGTTGGCGCGGATCTGCGCAGCGAGTGCGGCAACCGTTTCCTCCAGCTCGGCGATTCTGGCGGCTTGCCGCTCGATGATGGCATCGCGTTTCGCAATCTCGGCTGTGGCCCATTCCATGAGGCGAGTATTTTCCGCTTGCAAGGACAGCACCATTGTTTCGAGTTCTCGCTTTGTCATCAACCACACCCCCTTGCTCTTTATAATATATATCGTTGATGGCAGGAAAATCTTAAGCGGTGATAGGGTATGACTGACCAGTTACGTTTTTTTAGTTTACATACAAGGTACGCTAAAATCAAGAGTTTTGTTTGAAAAACGTTCCAATTCAGAACACATGTTGACAGCAATCAATGTATAGTGTATAAATGTATTATAGATATAGGCTGAATTGGTGGTAAATTCTATACTCGCGAAAGAAAAAGTATTCCTGTTTTGGATTTTTCGTCCTTCCTGCCCATCAACTATTCCCTTCTGGCCTCGAACGATGATGAAAAGGTTCTCGGCCCCTGCAACCTACATCATGATATCCGAAGTTGCCGACATAACTTACCATGAATCCATGCAGACCCAGGTCTTCCCTGAAAGCAGAGGTGGCGCATAGCGCCGGAGGGATTTTATAAAAAGGCCTTCCAAAACGGACACGGCGAAAAAGAATTTTTTCTTGCAAATAAATGATTTCCGCCCTATAAGTGAATAGGGAAGTTATAATTTAGGCTCTCGCAGGAACACAGAGAAAAAGAACTTTCATCCATTGTTTTGAATTTGTCGGCAGCCTGGAAAAGAACGGTTTTTAGGTATACTACACTTTAAGGAGGCAAACAGATGAAAAAAAAGTTGTTTTCGAAGATGGGTTGCGCGCTTTTGGCAACAGTCGCGCTATGCACAGCCGGAGGGATGAATACCGCTTTTGCGGCGGAAACGGTTTTCGTGGAAAGCGAATTTGCTCCCCTCAAACGCGTAGTGCTGACACAGACGGAGGTTGTGCTCGGAAAGAACACTCTAAAATATGTTGATGCTAACGCTAAGGTTCCGGAAGTGACGGATGAATATATGAAGGCGTGGGCACTCGAACGGGAAAATCTGAAAGAAGTGCTGGAAAAATACGGCGTCGAAGTGCAAAGACCGCGTTTGCTCACGGATTACGAGAAAATGCTTGGAAATGTTGAGAACGGTTACACAGAAGCCGCAGGTATCAGCAACTTTTTTGCAAGAGATCCGTTCATAACGATCGGTAATCATATTATTGAATGTGCATTGTTCTCGCTCTATCGCAGACTGGAAGTTCTTCCGATTAGACCCATTTTACAAAAAGAAGCAGAAAAAAGCGGTTGCTATTATGTGTCAATACCGCAAGCGGATATCTCGGAAGGCAATGATTCAACGGTCGGGCCGTTTCTTGAGGGCGGCGACGTGTTGGTTTACAAGAAAACCGTTTTTGTGGGAAATTCGGGACGAGCTACCAACCATGCAGGTGTCGTATGGCTCAGAAACTATTTGAAACATTTCGGTTATAACGTTGTCGAAGTCAAGATAGATAAGGATATTTTGCATCTTGATTGCATACTGAGTTTTCCGAGAGACGGTTTAATGATTGTATGCGAAGAGGCTATGCCCGAAGGTTTGCCGACGGAGTTAAAATCGTGGGACAAAATCACCGTCAGCAAAGACGAAGCGCAAGCGTTGGCAACCAACGGACTGCCCATTGACGATCACACCTATATAACGGATATTGCGTTCAAAGATACCGTAGGCAAGGAATTGGAGAAACGCGGTATAAAAGTCGAATATATAGATTATAAATTGTCGAGATTCGCGGGGGGAGCTTTCCGTTGCAGCACACAGCCGCTCCTCAGAAAATAACGGGCAAATATGCGGAGTTCGCTTTTGTTGATATAGAATCCGATCATTTTCATCAAAATAAGATATAAATTGTACTATCCAAGGTAACAAAAATCTTTTTGTTTCAGGCTGTGGGGCTATCCCGGATTTTGTGTCAACCTCCCAAGTGGTGTAAAATGAGAATATCACTTGGGAGTTTTTCGTAACACCATAGAAGCAGTATTTCCCAAAACAGAAATACAGAACTGCATCATCCACCAACTTCGTAAAGACAGCTTCCGGAATAAAAAATCTGCACGTTCAAGGATTGCTTGACGTGCAGAGAGAAATATGTTTGTTAGCATCAAGGGCTTATGGCTCTTGCCTTATACCAATTTTATGGCATCTCTAAAAACCCATAAAAATTTTTGATTCAGATGATATAATAGGCATATCAAACGAGGAGGGGCGAACAGAGATGCAGATTGGACTTTTTGACAGAGAAAATCGAATGGAAAAGCTCAGCAAGTTGGGGGATTCTCTTGTTCGATTGAACAAAATCGTTGACTGGGAGCAATTTCGCCCTGTTCTGACCCAAGCACTGAAAAAAGAATCCAAAGGTGCGGGAGGCCGTCCGCCTTACGACTGTGTTTTGATGTTCAAAATCCTCATCCTGCAACGCATGTACAACCTGAGCGATGATCAAACAGAGTACCAGATCAACGACCGCATGAGCTTTATGCGTTTTCTTGGATTGGGTTTGGAAGACCGTGTGCTGGATGCCAAAACCATTTGGCTGTTTCGAGACACATTGACAAAGGTCAATGCGGCACAGGCACTCTTTGATAGATTTGCAACCCAGTTGGAAGCAGCGCACATCATAACTCGTACAGGCACCATTGTGGATGCAACTTTCATGGATGCACCGCGCCAGCGCAATACACGCGACGAGAATGCTTCCATCAAGGCCGGAAATATTCCTGAAGAATGGCAGAAGGAAGAGCATGCGGCAAAACTTCGCCAAAAGGATACGGATGCCCGTTGGACAAAAAAGAGGAATGAACTGCATTATGGATATAAAAACCACGTAAAGGCGGATGCAGAAAGCAAGATGCTTATGGGCTACACGGTGACAAGCGCCAATATCCATGATAGTCAGGTGTTGGCTGACCTGGTGGACGATAAAGACTATGTGCTTTATGCTGACAGTGCCTATTGTGGCGAACCCATTTTTTCTGTATTGCCGGAAGGGTTGGAGATTCAAGTTCACGAAAAAGGCAACCGTCATCATCCTTTGACAGAAGAACAAAAAGAGCACAACAGAGAAAAGTCACGGATCCGCGTAAACCTTGAAAACGGAATTTTTAGCGAAAAGAGAAAGAAGTAATGAAAAAATTATTTACGATTGACGATTTTATCATCGCCTTTATTTCGGCGCTTGTATACGGCCTGGGCTTTGAAATTCCCATTCTTCTCGGCTGGGGAATATGGATAGCTTTAGCGCTTTGCTTAATGATCGGCGGCGCGATTGACGTGGTGACAAAAAAGATTGTCTTCAACAAAACCGTACAAAAAAGTGCGACGAATAAGGCGTTGGTCTTTTTTGCGTTGTTTGTCATTTTTATTATAGGACAGTATGTCGCGTTGCAATTAACGGGGTTATCCGTTAAGGATTATTTGGTGGAAAATTATATTTATTCGATTCTGCCTTCTGTTTTGGGATTTGTATTTAGTATGGTATCTCGTTGGTATCATATCAGAAAAATTCGCGTTCGTTACGGTGACGGCAGCCAAGGATTTTTATACGACGATATGTACACGTGGGAGGAGATTGAAGAATTCAACAAGCAGAATCGGCAAATGAAAGGCGAATATGATACCAAATTGGCGGTGAAAACGAAAACCGGCGTATATGTCGGTTACAAACTAAAGAAAGGCATTGTTTATTCCGGAATTCCTTACGCAAAGCCGCCGGTCGGCGAACTTCGCTGGAAAGCTCCCGAGCCGTTGCCCGAATCGAATGAGGTATTCGAGGCAAAATATTTTGGCGCATCCGCTATGCAGGTTGAACACAAAGGTTCCATCTTGAAAATCCATCGGCAAAGCGAAGATTGTTTGACGCTAAACGTTTGCGTCGGCAAAAAAGATACCAATGATAAAAAGCCCGTAGTGGTGCTTTTTCATCACGGCGATTTTTCTTACGGCGGGTCTGCCGATCCGCTGATGTATGTTGAAAAAACAGCCGACACGTATTCTGACTTCATTGGCGTAAGTTTTAATTATCGTCTTGGAATATTCGGATTCATTGATTTTTCCGAAGTCCCTGGCGGCGAAAATTATCCCGACGCTTTAAATCTTGCCTTGCTGGATCAAATTGCGGCGCTGAACTGGATCAAAGAAAATATTTCCGCTTTTGGCGGCGACCCCGACAACATTACGGTAATGGGCTTTGAATCCGGCGCAATTTCAGTCAGTCTGCTTGCGGCTTGCAACCGCGCAAAAGGCTTGTTCCAAAAGGCGTTTCTATTTTTCGGCAGTCCCGACTTTTGTTACCTTACGCCGGACGCCGCAAGGACGTTTGCCAAAAAACTTTTGGAAGAAACCGGGGCAAAGTCAATGGACGAGCTTCAACGGCTCTCAAGCGAACAATTAAAAGACGTCAATCAAAAAATCGGCTTGCACAGAGTGGCTCCGACTTGCGACGGAAAACTTATTCCGTCAAATGTTTTTGACGCTTATAAAAACGGTGCGGCTGACGGCATAGAATTTATTGTCGGAATTCCAAGCAATGAGGGACATGTCTATAAATCTTTTATTGGCGAAGAAAATTTCGAGGAAATCGTGTCCGAAAACATTGAAGAAACTTTATCGTCGTACCTTGACGCCGATACTGCCGCCTCCGTAAGAAATTACATTGAAAATCGGGCAAAGAATACAACCGAACTTGAAGCAAAAGGGGAACTTTTTGAACAATGGAACGCCTTGTCAATGTATCTCAGCGCTATGCAGCTTGCGGCAGGCGGAAATAAAGTTCATCTGATGTATTGGGACGTAAAGCCGCTGATTCAAAATCTTGGCTCCGGCACAGTCGATGTGGTTTTGGCTTTGTTCGGCAACAGCAAAATTTCACAAATGTACGGCAATGTCCTTGATCCTGCCATTTCCGAAATACTTCAGAGTTTCTTGAAAAAATTTATAAGCGGCGAAACGATGAGCCTTTACAACAATGAAATCAAGGGCGTTAAGGATATCGACTGGAAAGAATTTCCCTACGCGCTTATTGTTTCAAATAAAAATTTTAAATGTGCACCGATTGAAGACAAGCTGGATAAAATTGACGGACTATGGGAATTTATGAAGAGGAATGGCGCGACTTTCGCGCGAGAATAAAATTATGGGAGGTAATCTAAATGAAGAAAACTGTTATTCTTGGCAACATCATCACTGTTGACGACAGGAGGCCCTTTGCCAAGGCGGCGTTTGTCAAAGACGGCGTTTTTGCCTACATCGGCGACGCTGACGAAGCGAAAAAGCTTGCGGGCGCGGACGCAAAAATCCTGGATTACGGCGAAAATTTTGTTTATCCCGGTTTTCTTGAAGCCCACGCTCACGGCGCTCTTGCGGGGGACCGCGCGATCGGGCAGGCCAATCTTTCGCAGGTTCGTTTGACCGACTATGATAAATACCGCGAAATTATCAAGGATTATATCGCGAAAAATCCCGATAAAGAAGTTTATGTGGCGGCAGGTTGGATTCAAAATGAGGAATATAAAACCAAAGCCTATCTTGATGAAATTTATTCCGATAAGCCGTTGATGATGAACACAATCGACGGGCATTCTATGTTGTTTAACACAAAGGCGTTGGAATGGGCGGGCATTGACGCGGCGTACGCTAAAAAATACGGCTACGATCAAGTACACGTGGATGAAAACGGCGAGCCGGACGGTTATGTTTGCGAAGGACCATTATATGAAATTGTGCCTAAGCTTCCCCGATCATTTGACGACTTCAAAAACTATTTGCTTGCGTGGCAGGATATCGCCATACAAAACGGATTTACGGCTGTAGCGGATGCCGGAGTCGAGCTTCTCCACCCCAGCGTTACCCAGGCGTACCATGAGCTTGAAGAGGAAGGCAAGCTGAAAATGCGCACTTACGCCTTTATGATGGTTCCCGTGAACCCCGAAAGTCCCAAAGCGGAGGTTGCCCGTATTGCCGCAGACCGCGCAAAATACAGCAACGAATATTTTCACGTAGTAGGCGTAAAGGCTTTTTTGGACGGCGTAATCGAGGCGCATACCGGCTGGCAAATTGATGATTATCTTGATACGCCCGGTTATCACGGCTTGGAACGTTTCAACGACCACGACAAAATGGTTGAGCTTATTGTTGCGGCAGATGCCGAAGGGCTATCGGTACACGTTCATTCCATAGGAAACGGCGCAACGAAATTTATGCTTGATTGCATTGAGGACGCGGAAAAAATTACCGGCGATATGGATCAGCGCAACATTTTGGCGCATTTGCAATTTGTCCGGGAAGAAGATTTTCAGCGTATGGCAAATACCGGCTCCGTACCGGCG
>Ga0256407_10009039_pt1 | contig 14386 bp, 10 predicted proteins | sample RumenRJG_04DNA_FD_193489 | JGI IMG/M metagenome (GOLD analysis project Ga0256407, IMG submission 193489) | Bovine rumen microbial communities from Lethbridge, Alberta, Canada - RJG_04 | ecosystem: Host-associated > Mammals > Digestive system > Stomach > Rumen | place: Canada: Alberta... | reverse complement strand
CAATAATTTCTACAGTGAGACCTTCTAAGTCTTCAATTCTTCCATCTAAAGCTCCAGGATCATCAGTAACTATATTGATAATTTCTTCCCTAGGCATTTCTAATAAATCTTCAACTAAATTATCAAAGAATGTAACACCTATATCACCAGTATCATCAACTAAAGTTGTTGGAATCATAAGAGTGGTTCTTGGTTCATCAAATGTTTCACCACAGAAATCACACATTGTTTCTCCATCAAGTTCAACATCACCAATAGTATTAGAACAATGCGGACATTTTCTGAGAAGTAATCTTTCAGAGACAATATCCTGAAGAGTTCCGGTAACACGAACGTTAACATCATTATCTTCTATTGCTTCAATTTCTTTTGGAACATAAATTGCTTCTTTGAGTTCATCAAATGAAGGTAAGTTCATTAACTCTTCATCGCTTGGTTTAACAATAGCAGTAGATTCAGCAATATTTAAAGTCAATTGGTCATTATATAAATCTATCCTAGGATTTTGAATTTTAATAGCTTCTCCTTCATCAAATTCTCTTTTAGCATTTTCTCCCCACAATGATACTCTGATAGCTTGAGAATTATCAGCAATTTCTATATTTCTTAGTAAGTATTTACTACCGTCATCTCTTTCTAATTCACGAACATCAAATACCTCAAAGATTCTTCCAACAACATAAATATTTTCATCATATTCGTCTAAATCTGAAATTTCACGATATTCATAAATCATTTTTTCTAATGTCTCGAATGATGGTAAAAATTTAGCTTGATCTTCTGATAAACTAATAACTCTTGAAGATGAGCCAATGTTTAAACTAATTGAATCCATGCTAAATCTTACTCTTGCATTTTCAAGCAGATATGCATTTCCAACATCCAAATCAACATTGGTTTTGTCATCCCATAATGATAATTGAATTACTTCAGTACCATCAGAAAATGATGCTGAACGAACTTTACCTTGAGAACCATCGGATGGTCTTTCAAAAGTCCTTATATCGCCGACAGACATTATCCTACCCATTACATCAACATCAATATTCTCTTCATCACCCAATATAACTTGTTCTATTTGCATTGGCTGTAATTTCTCTTTGATATTGTTGAAAATTAATTCATCATCTTCTGATAAGTTTTTAGGATTGACAGATATTTGAGTTGAGAAATTTGTATTAATAGAATGACCCTCTTCAGTATATTCATCATAGACAACAGTTCCACCAATTAATTTTACAATATCTCCTTTTTTAATTTCAATATCTGCACTTTCTCCCCATAAAGTGACCCTAATGGACCCAGTATCATCTGTAATATTGAAATTTCTTAATTGGCCTTCACTTTTATCAGATTTTCTAATGAATTTTCTGATATCCTGCAACTTAGTTACAACACCAATTATTGAAATATCACTGTCTCCGTCATCCAAATCACCGATTTTTGAAACCTCATGCTCAAATTCTGGAACATCAAAGTCCCCTTTAATTATTCTTCCATCCCAATGACTTAAAGATTTTTCATCGTTTCTTTCTCTTACTTGAGCTTGAAGAATTTTTACGGTATCGCCATCGTTTAATTCAAGAGATTGAATTAAATCAACATTATTATTCCATAAAGTATATGAAATTGTTCCAGATGCATCCTGAAGTTCCAATGATGCAACTTTTCCATCCTTACCATTCTTATTATATGTTCTAACAGGAGGAATTCTAGTAATTCTTGCAATAACATTTACTGTTGTATTGGCCTGAACATCTTTGATTGGAGTAATTTCTTCAGTATATGTTGGATAATCTGAAGGATCAGCATCAACTACTTTTTCAAAAACAGATCTAGGTCTCATTGAAGCTTCAAGACCAGAATAACCATCTTTAATATCAACTCCACCAACATGGACAATATCTCCTTCAGAAATATTTTTTAAATGTTTGATGTTTTCTGTCCATAGGACAACACGAATTTTTCCTGTTTTATCTTCAACATCAACATTACACACTTTTCCAGAGTTTCCTTTACGTGTTTTAAATGATCTTGGATTGCTGATTGTTTTAACAACACCAGTGAAAGATTTGTCTTTATCACCATCTTCCAGTAATCCAATATTGTCGCTGGAATATTCTTCCCTTTCGGTTAAAATTTCGTTTTCGCTTTCAACATATCTGCCAACAATTTGATCAGCGAAAGTTTCTTCATTCATAAAAGATACATCTGAATTTTCTTTTTTGAGTTTATTCATTTCATCCAAAAATTCATCTTCACTCATATAATCTTTAATCTGATTATATTTTTCTAAAAGTTCGTTAGTCATTACAACTTTTTCAAATGAAGAATCTGCATCATCAATAGAATCTTCAGATTTTGAAATATCAGCTGCACCAATATGATTCTTAACAACTTCTTTTGCAATGTCTACCTCATCCATAAAAGGCAAATCTTCAAAATTTGGACGAATTTGCTCTATTTCATTTAAAAATTCTTCTTCAGAGAGTATATCTTTGACTTTATTGTATTGTTCTAAAATTTCTTTTTCCATACCAAACCCCTCATAAGAAAGTTAATTATTATTTTGTATTTTACTATAATATAAGTAATGTGGGAGAGCATTTGACAAGTAATATTTTATAGAAAAATTACTTAAAATGCATTAAATTTTAAATAAATAAATAAATATAAAAGTGATGATTCTTAATATGCATTAGGATTTTTCTTTACAACGGTTTTAATCATTATACCTAAATCCAAACCCATGTGCCAGTTTTCTACATATTCTATATCAAATTCTATACGTTTTTTGATTGAAGTATCTCCCCTACAACCATGGATTTGAGCCCAACCAGTAATACCTGGCCTAACCTGATGCTTAACCATATATTTAGGAATTTCTTTTCTGAATTCATCAACAAAATATGGCCTTTCAGGTCTTGGACCTACAACACTCATTTCACCTTTCAATACATTGAAAAATTGAGGCAACTCATCGATACTTGTCTTTCTTATAATGTCCCCAACCTTAGTTTTTCTAGGATCATCTTTTGTAGTCCATTCTGATTTCTCATCGCTAGGGCTTTGAACCCTCATGCTTCTAAATTTATACATATTAAAAGGTTCACCATGATAGCCTATTCTTTCCTGCTTGAAAATAATAGGCCCTGGAGAAGTCAGCTTAATTGCAATAGCTGTGATAATCATTATTGGAGAGGTTATAATTATAGCTATAATAGCAATAATATAATCAGAAAGATATTTTATAGTTTTATTAAATGCATCATCCAAAGGAACATACCTTATATTAATAATCGGAATATCTTCAATCATGTCAACTGATGGCTGAGCAGGAAAATACCTTATATAATCAGGAATGATTTCAGCTTTTATTCCCACGCGTTCACAGCTTTCCACCAACTCATTGATTTTATAATAGTATTTTAATGGAATAGCTAAAACGACACGGTCAAAATTATTGTTTTCCAAAATTTTATCCAAGTCTTTAAATGATCCAATAATTTTGCTTCCTTCAATTTCCATTCCGACATGATTACTTCTTCCCAAAAATCCACTAATGTCAAAACCCAAATAAGGATTATTTCTAATTTTACGTGCGAAAGTAAATGCCAAATCATTATCCCCAACAATAAGAATATGTTTAAGGTTTTTATTGTCCGTGCGTATTTTTTTAAGAAAGCTTCTGATTATGAATCTTTCTATAATACCAAATATCGTACCGATAATTCCTAAAAGAAACAACATAATTCTTGAGAAGTTAGGTTGATTTAAAACAAATAATATAGCAACCAAAACTACAAAAGCTACAATATTCACTTTAATTATCTGGTTAGCTTCAGAAAAAATCGTTCTATAAGTTCTACGCGGTTTATATAATCCAAATGAGAAATAAAGGATAATATAAACAGGAATGACAACAAATATCAGAAAGAACAAATAACTTTGGATAGGCAAATGCCCTCCAATAGGTCCAAAAATTGTTGTTTTAAAACGCATCCACCATGAAATAGCTAAAGATAATGATATAACAAGCATATCTATTAAAACCATTGCATAATTTAGCCACTTTTGATTTTCTCTTATCATACATTAACCACGAAAATTAGTTAATATATTATATGAATTTTATTTAATATTTAATTTTTCTTTTTAAATATATTTAAAAAAAGTTTTAAAATGCACAATATAAAAATTCCAAAATAAACAAATAAATTAGTAAAAATATTCGATTCGCAAGATAGATGCTTTTTATAATAGACATACATTGCACGATAGAATTCATAAATTAGCTTTGGTCTTTGTTTTTTGCTACTGGCCCCTTTTAAATGAGTAATCTTATCTTTTCCATAATAAATTATTTTCCATCCTGCCTGTTTAATCCTATAACAGAAGTCTATATCTTCACCATACATAAAAAAGGTCTCATCTAAAAGGCCTATATCGTCCAATACTTTCTTACGGGTAAATATAAATGCCCCAGTCAAGCAATCGATTTCATAAACACCATCATCATCCAAATCATCCAAATTATAATCATCAGCAACACTATTGGTTGGAATATGAAACAATCTGAAAAATGAATTTTTTACATTTGGAAAACTTCTTTTACATGCCTTATCTAAAGTATTATCCTCCAAAAGAACCTGACATCCACAGGCTCCCACATCAGAGTTATTCTCCATATAATGATAAATATTTTCTAATGTATTTTTCCAGACAATAGTGTCTGAATTTAAAAGCAGTACGTATTTAGAATCAACAATCCTTAATGCCTGGTTGTTGCCTGCTGCAAAACCATTGTTGTGTTCTGACGCAATAAATTTAACCCTCCCATCAAAATATTTCCTCAGTTTTGATAAACTGTCGTCCTTGGATGCATTATCCACAATAATGATTTCCACATCAAAGGGATAGGAATAATCTAAAATTGAATTAACAGTATTTTTAGTTAATTCAAAGGTTCCGTAATTTACTATAACAACAGACAAATCCATATTAATTCACTTTTTTAAAAATTTTAATGTGTTTATGATTAGTTTGTATTCCAACCTGAAATAATTTTTTAAATTTGATTTTTTAAAATTAACCTTATTTACTTTGGATTTAGTGTTTAATCCTTCTTTAAGACCTTTTAAATAAGTTGGACCGAATCCTTTCCTTAAAAAGAATAGATATTTTATTAAAAATCCAAAAAATAGAAATATAAAATTTATTATCTTTAATGGGATAGGAAGATTCTTATAAACTGTCCATACATTATTTCTAGCGGCTATTTTTACCTTAAACTCATTATATCTGCTGCCACTTGTTGCACTTCCAATATGATAAACGATAGCATCAGGATCCAATAGATTCCTATAGCCATAAATTTGTGAACGGATAGCCAAATCAACATCTTCCATATATGCAAAATAATTATCGTCAAATAATCCAATTTCATCAAAAACACATTTTTTATATAATGCCGCTCCTGCACAGCTAGAAAATATTTCATTTACCTGAGAATAATTATCCGAATCCTGATTTTCACCAATCTTTTTAGTCCACCCAAGAAGGTTGTATTCATCTCCTGCATCATCAATAAGCTTTTTATTATCAGCCTGAAGCATTTTCGCCTGTACCGAAAAAACGTTTTCATCCCGAATTAGGTCCACCATCGATTTGATTGAATCCTTTTGAATTTCAGTGTCATTGTTTAAAGAAAAAACATAATCATATTTGGCTTTTGAGATTCCCTGATTGACTGCAGGGGCAAATCCTAAATTTTCATCATTTTTTATAACAACAACAGGAAAATTAAAAGAGTTATTTTGAATATAATCCAAACTGGAATCAGTGGATCCATTATCAATAATGATTACTTCTCCAATGAATTCACTATCATGATTAAGTGACTTGAAATAATTTTCTAAGAATTTAACACCATTATAATTAGGCGTGACAACTGAAACTTTCATATTATCTAAATTGAATTTTTGAATTTTTTCCACAATATATAATATAGTTTAGGATTTAATAAAAATAACTTAATTTTAATGGTGAATTTTTTATCGCCTTTAAACTTGGAGAGCTTTTTAAACAAATCCAACTCGTTCATTTTTTTTATTACTTCACCATAATCATAATCATTGTAAAAAAAGTAGTTCATATTGCCAAAAATAGCTCTTGGAATTCTTGATGTATAAATTAATTCCGCCAAATCGCTACGATTTTGATTTTTAAAAAATAAAGCCAAATCCTCCAAGACCGGAATGTAATCGAAACGTTTAAGTTTTGAAGTACTTATTAATGAATCATGATGCTGAATATAATAATATGTTATTTCATTGGAAATTTTTATTGAATTGCCGTAGCTTAAAGCCCTTATTGCAAAATCTGTGTCTTCACCATAAGTGACATCCTCACGGAATTTAAGATTATGTTTTTTAATTATATCCGTTTTATAAGACAACTGTACGAAATTGAAAGGAACTTTCATCTCCAGCTCCAGTCTGATGAAATCATTAGCATCGATTTCTTCAAATTTATAATAATGGATGTTAGATAAATTATCGTTTTCTTTTTTTACCATCTGAGTTAAACTAAAGTCATAGCCTTCATTATATAATTGGGATAAATGATTTGTTAAAATATAGTCATCACCATCAACAAACACAATATATTCACCGCGAGCAAGCGAAATTCCCTTATTTCTTGCCGAACTTACGCCCGCATTTTCCTGATGAATTATCTGATGGGGCAGACTCAATCCCTCAAAGGTTTTTTCAACAATGTTTAAAGTATCATCTGTTGAGCCGTCATCAATTACTATTACCTCATAACCATTGAAATTTTGATTGATAATTGAATCCAATGTCGCTTTGATATAATTAGCTTCATTAAAGACTGGCAAAATCACACTAACTTTAATATTCTCCATTCTTTTCACCTTCCTTTAATGCAAAATCCACAACACGTTTGGATGAATTGCCGTCGATTTCATCGAATTGTGTTTTTAAAAAGGAATCCAAATTTGAAGTATCAACACCTTTTTCAATGCATTCAATTAACTCTTCTGTTGTATGAACAATTGGGCCTGGAAGATCATTTTTATAATTCAGATAAAAACCACGTTCGTTAGACAGATAATTATCCAAATCATAAGCAAAAAATACAATTGGTTTGTTTAATAGGCCAAACTCTATCATTATTGATGAATAATCAGTGATTAAAATATCAGCTAATAACATCAATTCCTGCTCATTTTTATAATCGCTGCAGTCAATATAATCCCCTTCAATTTTTATATCTGATGAATAAAACTTATTTATCTTAGGATGGAGTCTTAAAATCAATGTGTAATCATCAGATAATCTTTCATTGAATTTAGCCAAATCCAAATAATTAAAGACATTGTTGAATTTTTCATTTTCTCTGAAAGTAGGAGCATATAAAATGATTTTTTTATTTGAATCCAAATTGTACCTTTTATAAAAATTCTTCTTCAATTCATCCACATCATGATTTTCAAAATAATAGTCTGCCCTTGGAAGGCCTAAAGACCTTATTTTAGATTTGTCAATCTGAAAAGCTTCACTATAAAAATCTTCAATATTTTTTGAAGTAACGATTAAATAATCAGTATTTTGAGAAATCATTTTAAGCATTGAAGCGTTTTCCACACTCCCACCAAATTTCTTAAATGCACCAGGGGCATGCCATAATTGAATAACTAAGGTTTTTTTATTAAAATTCATGAAGGCAAAAGGAAAAAAATTATCATTTAAAAAGATATATTTGGATGTTGCTAATTTTTTTAAAGAGTTAACTGACAATTTATCCTTATAATAGAAATTGAATTTGAAATTTCCTCTTTTTTCAAATTCATTTTTAATATATTCCAGATTGCCGCTGAAAGATTCATTGGAATCTATGATAAAAGAAATCAGGTTATCATCTATAGAAAATCTGGTGAAAACATTGAATATCTTTCCAAAAATTTTATGTTTCAAAAACATTAGTTTACCTCCTAGTTTTTAATAAATTACCAGATAGGTACTTTAAGATTCCACGATATCTTTTAATATTATTAATATTCTTGACAATACCTTCATAATCATCTTCCAAAATAGGTTTGGTTAAATTATTATAAATTCTTTCATTAAATCCTGGAAGAACTTTAACATCTTTTTTAAGAAGTTCATTGGCTGATGAAACCAGTTCCAATTTTTCACTATCAGGAATGTCACTCATAATTAAGCTTGTAATCCAATAGACAAAATGCATATTAAAAATATCCGTATAATATCTGCATAAGTTAGAATCAATTAAAAATTCCTCAATCTTATAATATCCTTCAACCATTTTACCCAAATATTTTTTATTCCTAATATGAATTGTTGATTTGTCACCTTCAACATTACGAATGAAATAATTGTAGCTGTAAAAATCATCCAAATAAACAGTGCATGAAGATTTGAACAATGAGACGATGAAGAAATAAAAATCCTCTGCAAGCATTGACTCTAAAAATCGAATATCATTTTCAATCAGGAAATCTTTTTTAAATAACTTACACCAAATAGCTGGATCTATAGTAAAAAGGCGTGTGTCTTCAGCAATGTCATTTATTACGATATTTTCACCACGAAATACCGTTTCCACTTTCACTTTTTCTTCAGGAAATACCTTATAATAATTTGTAATTACCATATCCGCATCATTTTCAATAGCGGCATTATAAAGAACTTCAAATGCCTGAGGAACATATGTATCATCATGATCAGAAAAAATAACATAATCAGAATCAGCCAAATTTAATCCAAAATTACGGCCTTTTCCTGGAAATCCGTCATTTTCATCTAAAAATATTGATTTTACATTTGAAAAACCATCATTAAATAAATGGAGTAAATATAAAGTATACTCATCATCCGAACAGTCATCTACAAAAATAACTTCAATATTTTCAAAACCTATGCTTTGATACATTATTGAATCAAAAAAAGCATTTAGAAATAATCCTGAGTTATATGTTGGAACAATTACACTTACTTTATATTTAGCCATACTATCTTACCAATTTATTTTTAATTCTTGAAAATAAACTTCTATTATTCATGTTTTCCTGTATTTTATTTAATCTATTCGATTCCAAAACCGCTTCATCAAATTGTTTATTTAATATTAAATCCACTAATTTATCATATCTTTTTTTAAAGTAAGGGTCTTCGGAGTAATAATCATTAAATATGTCATAAGCCTTGACAAATAATTCTTTTTTATCAGTATCATCAATTCCGGACAAAACAATTGTATACAGCCATGATGTAAGATGGCTTTTAAAGATTATCTTACCATATGAGGTTTTATTTAAATTGACAAGCATCTCGTCAATTTTATAATAACCGTTTAAAATAGCCTCGATATATTTTCGATTCCTTACATGAATTGTGGATTTATCCTTTTCACTATCTCTTATTTTGTAGTTATAAGAATAAAAATCATTAAGATAAATTATTCCATTTGCCTTGATGCATGAATAGGATGCAACATAAACATCTTCAGCCAGCATTCCCTCTAAAAAATAAATATCATTTTCTATTAAAAAATCCCTTCTAAATAATCTTGTCCAAATTGCAGCAGGAACCCTGAACAAGTTTTTGTCCTCATCAATGCTTAAAACTTGAATTTCACCGGAATCCTTATAAATGGATTTGAAAGGAACTGATTTATCTGGATAAACTTGATTAAAATTAGAAATCAGCATGTCATTTTCACCTATTTTATCGTACATTGCCTCAAAAGCGTTATCGGCGTATGTATCATCATGATCCGAGAAAATAACATAATCTGCACTTGCCAGTTTTAGACCAATGTTTCTACCCGTTCCGGGAAAGCCGGAATTTGTACTTAAAAACTCAACCTTTACATTATCATAAGATTTCTCAAATTCTTTTAATAAATCTAAAGTATAGCTATCATTTGAATTGTCATCAACAAAAATAACTTCAATATTTTCAAATCCAATACTTTGAGACTTAATAGATTCTAAAAACTCATTTAAGAAATCTCCAGTATTATAAGTTGAAATAATAACCGAAATTTTATAATTTAACATATTAATCCGTTAATTTAGCAAATAATGATATATATTCATCACACATTTCATCCAATTCTTTAAACTTGATTTTTGAAATATTGGAAAGTTTGTTTTCATAATCATTATGGTTTATATTAATAATTAAGTTATATATCTCTTTTATATTTGTATAATCGACAAGCCATCCGGCATCATTTGAATTGATTCTTTCTTTTAAAGCTCCCAAATCACTTGCTATGACCGGTAACCCTGCCATCCAGGATTCTGTTAGAGTATACGAATAAGTTTCTGGACAAGTGGATAATATTAATGAAAATGAAGGTTTGATTTCCCCCACAATTCTATTAAAATCCTCACGTTTATATCTTCCATGGTTAATTCCATAACTGTTTAAATTAGGAATGGTGGTTCCCATAAAGTGGAATTCCATCTTATTATTTTTATCATAATCTTTTAGTTGTTTTATAATTAATGAACCCTTATGCGGTGAAATATGGCCTGGAATTAGAATTTTTATTGGATTTGAAGTTAACTTTGCTTCATAAGAAGATTTATCTATTTTCAAACCATGCTCAATTACTTTAAAATTATCCAAATCCGGATAAATTTCATTATATAAATCGATGACACTTTGAGTTGGAGCAACATTAACATATGAATTTTTCAAAAGATTCATACATTCTTCGCGCCACCTTTTAAGTATGAATTCATTGGATATATCTGAATTATGAGATATTCCGCTGCAATTTTGGCAATTAAACTTGCAATATTGGCAATCGCTATCCACTAAATGAATGGATGGACAGATATAATAGAAGTCATGTAGATTAACAACAAATGGAATTGATTTTTTTATGATGACATTGATTAAATCAAAACTATGATTAATTAAATGATTAATATGAACCAAATCTATTCTTAATTTTGAAAGGATTTCTTCATAAATGATGGCCAAATCATCATTGGAAAATAGCTTATCAAAATTGCCTAGTGAAATGAAATTATCATCATTATCTATAACTGAAAAATTAGTTTTAAAAGAAATTTTATAATTAGCAATCTTTTCTAGATTATCATTAAACCACCATAATTCAAAATCTTCACCATCAGAAGTTAATATAAAAGCATTATACTCATCAGGCAAATTATCAATAATATCCATATTTAAAAAGCCTGTACCCCCAACAGTGCCTATCTTCTCATGCAAAACAAAAAGAATACTTTTTTTATCAGGTATGTAAAATTCTGACAAATCTTTATTTTCGACTTCGATCCGCCTATTTTCATTAATTCCATATAAAGCATAGTGAATTAATGGATTGATATCAACATCACAATAGTGATTTTGATAAAAAACACCGTCAAAAGTATCATTAGGTTTTTTCCCCTCACTATAACCAAAAAAAATGTAATGCAATAAAGGATCCATTCCGGATGAAGCAACTTTCGGATACTTTTCTAAATAGAATTTATCATCAAATAATTTATTTTTGCGAATAGCCTTATATCCTTTAATAATTTCAGAAGCCTTAGATTTATCCTTGACTTTATAGGAAATATATTTGCTTGGAAATTTAGCAAAAATTTTATTTTTAAAACTCATAATCATCCATTATTATAATTTCAAGTTTTTCTAAAAATTCAGATACAAAATCATCAACAATATTAATATTGTATTTTCCATTTGAATTTAAATCATTTAAAGAAACTACAATATCATAACCGTCAGTACTTAAATCAGAATTATTTACAATAACTTTAACAATATCTCCACGAGCTATAATATTTTCTAAATCATAATTATCTGTAAATGAAAGCAAAATATCAGCAGAATTTCCTATATAATGGTTTCCCATATCAGAAATTATTTCAACAGTAAAATCCAAATTATTGAAATCTTTTGAAATTTCAGAAATTAACTCCAAATTACTATCATCTTCATTAATTATGGTAATTTTAAGATTTTTTTCTGTGAAAAACTTTTTAGCATGAAGTTTGTCAATGAATAAAGATTTTGATAGATACTGCCCCCATTTGTTCCAAAATACAGAGTAGTTATGCTTATCATTTTTAAAATAGCTTTTACTTTTTACACGAGTACTTGATTCATGATGGAATAATAAAGCATTTCCTGCAAATAAAGTTTTATAACCATTTTTATGTAATTTCAAACAAAAATCAACATCTTCAAGGCCATAAACATATTCCTCATCAAGTCCTGAAAGCTCATCATAAACTTTTTTATCAATTAAGTTAACGGCACCGGTTACTGCTATACAGAGATTGTTTCTAGTAAGTGATGAATCAAAAATATCCAATTTAGAATCTGACTTATTTACTGCATATAAACAGCAGGGATACATTCTTTCAGCAAAAATATCACCACTATGCTGTATTCTATAGGACGATTCCCTATTTGTATTATAATAAAATGGAAAAATAAGTTTAGCACCTACAGAAGCAACATCATTATAAACAATAGTGCCCACCAGTTCATTTAACCATCCATAAGTAGGCTCTATATCATTATTTAATAAAAGCAAATAATCCCCATTGGCAATATCTGCCGCATCATTATTTCCTTTAGAAAAACTGACATTAACATCATTTTCAATAATTTTTATCGGCAAATCGAGGCTTTTCAAATATTTAACTGAATCATCTTTCGATGCATTATCAACAACAATAATTTCATAATTAGAATAATTAGTTTTAGAATCAAAATCTTTGAATAAACGTTTTAAATGGTTTAAACCATCCCTGTTTAAAATTATAATTGACACCAATGGTTCTTCATCAAATTCATAATTAGATAAAAAGGCCAGATTTGTTTCACAAATTTCCTCTTTTCTTCTTATTGCATACGCTTGCTGAATTAATTTACCTTCTGATTTACCATAAGCAATATAATGGAATAAAGGATTTAAATCTGCTTGTTTTACATCAGGATACGTATTTAAATAAAAATCCGGGTCAAAATTAAGAGACGGCAATTTACCTTCCCGATAACCTTTTGTCAAATAGTGGGTTAACGGATCACCTGAAACATCATCATATTTTTTATTATAAAAATCCTCATCAAATAATCCTGAATTACTAATTTTTGCAAAGTATTTATGATTTTTTAAAGATGATTTTAAATTAAAATTTGATGAAACAAGCATATTAACAATATTTCTACCCATTCAATCACCGTTATTTCTAAAATTTCTAAGTTTTTTGGTTAATTTCCACGAACTGGAATTCCGAATAGCATTAATTTCTCTGTCCCAATGATTTCTTACTTGGTTTAATGCTTCAGCTTCATCTCTTAGAGCATCAATATCATTGAAAAGTAAATTAATTTCTTCCTTTGTTAAAGTATTTTTTTCATTAATGTTTCCTTCAAGAGATCTGATTAAATTTCTACTGGTAATATAATCATCCAATTCAACCTCATGGTGATAATCATCAACTTTTGTCCAGTAATCATTAATCCAGATGTATTCTGATGCAACTGATGGATGAAAATTATTTTTCCACATCAAATATGTGAAGCTTAGCTGGTCCTGATTAGTATAATTGATAATTTCCTTCCACCACTGTTCCATTAATGAAACTATTTCAGGATCATTATGTTTTCTAAAAATCGCTCCAAGTGAAGGCAAGCCATAATGAAGAGGCATTCCTTCATTTCTATATTTTTCAACCTGTTTCGAAATTGTGTAATTTGAGTAGCGGGGAAATTGAATTGAGCTTAAAGCTTCATCAAAGATGCAATCACGTTCCGGATGAACAACAGTCAACATGGAAGAGTTGATGTATTTATAAACATATTCTCGAATGCTTCCAACAAGTTTAAAAGATCCATCTATCCAGAAACTGTATTCATTGTCTGGAAAATACTTATTTGGAAAAATTTTATATTGTTTTGCAATTCTATTATCATCAAGAGTGGAAGGCTCCATTTGAATAATTTCCCATGTTTCAGAAGTCAGGCCAGGATTTTGTGTAAAACACACATATCTGGTATTTTCATCAACAAATTCAGGTTCCTTTAGTGAATCGTATCCTCCTGTAAATGCCGTATAAACAACTAGTTCGTTATCCTTAATATCTTCAATCAATTCTTCATTTACTTCAAGAGATGGTTGAAATAAATCACTTAAAATAAAGCTATTAACATTTGATTCATATCTAGTTCTCACTACTTCGTAAGGATTTAAATTATCATTCATAAAAATCAGCAATTAATAAATTGTATATTTAATATCTTTTTGATATTAATTAAATTTATCTAAAAAATTATAATTTAGTGGA
>Ga0256407_10009038_pt1 | contig 14387 bp, 14 predicted proteins | sample RumenRJG_04DNA_FD_193489 | JGI IMG/M metagenome (GOLD analysis project Ga0256407, IMG submission 193489) | Bovine rumen microbial communities from Lethbridge, Alberta, Canada - RJG_04 | ecosystem: Host-associated > Mammals > Digestive system > Stomach > Rumen | place: Canada: Alberta... | reverse complement strand
GCGATACGTCCCGGTATTACCGGTATGTGGCAGATCAGTGGCAGAAGCGAGATTACAGATTTTGAAGAGGTCGTTAAGCTGGATACGAAATATATTCAGAACTGGTCTTTGTTACTGGATCTGAAAATTTTGATAAAGACTGTTACAACTGTAATAAAACGCAAGGGAGCCATGTGAATATAGTTTAAAAAGAAAGCTCCCATCAGGGAGCTTTCCCTGCAAGAATAGTAAAAAAGCGGTCTAATTTTGACTCTTTACAGTATTTTAGTTAACAAAGTATTAGGCAGCTCATTAGGAAACAATGTACTATGCCATCTGATACGTGGAAAGATTTCTTGTACAGTTCAATCAAGATGTGATATCAGAATAGCGTACGTCTGAATTTACAGTACAGTAGCTCCCCATGAAAACCCCGGAAGAGATATTAACGGATATAATGGGTTGATTAACTGTTAAAAACCTCCTTAAGTAATGATGTAATCTGGTGATTCCGTGATTGCGTTTTTCTAAGTATTCCCGCAGTGGAACTCTGCTTCATCGACAGTAATTGCGTTATCGTGACTGCTTTTCATGACAAGCAGCATTTCCTGAAATCATTATATCTGTGTACGCTATGGGCAGTTGTATAACATCCTCCAGTTCACAGATCAGATGTGTATTGCGGTCCGCATGGTTCACTTCAAATATACGTCAGAGCGCATTGTAGTCGTGTGCTACTACGCCTCTAAATTCCAGAAACATCCGTCTTTGCTGGATGCCCGCTGTGTCCGATCTGGCTTTTCTGACCAGCGCAAGGAGACTTTTGGACGCGTTTTTCAGACATTCGCTCGGCAAAAGCGTGGAGTTGTTTCTGGAGTTTTGTTAAGTTTTAATTTCATCTTATGGATTGTTTCGTTAAAACTACAACGGTGCATATGGATATTAGTTTCAAGAACATCTGTGTCATGGCCAGTGAATCAGCATCCTCAAGGTCCTTTTCATCGCGGGATGCCTCCCTTCTTGGCTGTATGATTATTTTAAAGGTGATTGCGGAATATACATATTTTCGGCGCGCGAAGAACCTCTATAGTGACTGTGGAAAAAACAAATATAAAGGATTTTGAGCATTAAAAAAGTTTGAATCCCGGAGGTATAAAAGAGAAGACATTTCTATGACCCGCGGAAATGTGCGATATGCTTATGTACACTTTTCTGACGAATTTAGTTTCCGAAATTCTGGAATTTCATTTCAAAATAGATTTTGAAATTCTTTGTTTTGATGAATCAGCGTAAGGAATTTTGAACAGTTACTGGGTTAATAGGTAACTGTGATTATGGATGAACACAAAGATAATAGAAGGAGGCCAGATAGTGGCGGAAAATAAAAAGGGCAAGGCCTTCAAGAGTAAGCGTAATATTTTTATAATCGGAGATAGAGAGATAATAGGGTCAACCCCGAAGAATCCAGTAAACAAGCGGGATGGGTGATGATCCAGGATTTGACATTTCTCCATAAATTCCCTTTTTGGGTCGAGAGAAGCGTCCGATGGACATCGGAAGTCTCGTAAAGTGGAACAGGTTTCTTGAAAGTTCTATTTTGACCCAAACAAAAAGAAGACGGGGAATTTAACAGGATGAAAGTCAAATGCCCTTGTGAGATCCAGGTCTCATTTAGGGCTATTTGACGTTCTAAAGGAATTTATTGACCGGATAGGAATAGTGACAACCATAAACTCGGAATCTGAAATTAAAGAGCAAATGGTTGTCTAGGGAAAATGTAGTTTGTTGAATGTTACTTTTTGAATATAACCATACGGAAATCTGACGAACCAATCCAACCAATTTGTTGATCAGATTTGCGAGGTTATGATGATTAAGAGGATATCCCACTATATACTCATGCACATTATGAATGTAAAAGTACAAATAACGACCTCAGCGTACCGAACAAAGTTCTTGCAACCACAAGATATATGGGAGGATGGAGTCTCCAACCACTATATCTATGTAAAATAGGGTGGTTTTGCTTATTAACCATATTGCACCGAAATAGGGAAGAGAAAAATAGGGTGAAAATCGGGATTTTTCCATAGATATTGTATGTGAGTATAGACTCAACCACAATATCTATGGAAGAGTCTCAGGGCGGTTCTGAGAGGCGATTTTTGATCACTCATGGTGGAGAAGAGGCGAAAATGAGCCAAAACCACAACATCTTGTGGTCGATCCGATATCCCACTCATAGATATATGGAAGAAATGGTCAATTAGCCTTGTTCCCTCAAAAAGAGCCTAAAATGACCCAAAAACCACAATATCTTGTGGTTGAGTAGAATCTCTGCTCATAGATATATGTAAGAGAAGCTGAAAAACAGAAAATCAGCACAGATTGTCAATAAAACCCCAAGATGTTGTGGTTGAACAGAAATTGCTCTCATAGATATATGGAAAGACTACAGAAGGAGAAGAATAGAACTACATGACGATAATCAAACGCATACTCTCAATCTCCGCCGGACTATCCTTGTGTGGCCTTCTGTTTATTTCATCAACCCTACTCGGTATCTTAACCGATAGGCAGGAAGATGCCAAGGAATATTATATTAACGCAGGAACGGTCGGCATTGATTTAACTGTGGATACCGGTTCTGATGAAGCGATAGAAGTAAAGCCTAATCAGACAACACCTCTCAATATAGGAGTGACAAACACAGGTACTAAGGATTGCTACGTATTCGTAAAGCTCATAATCCCCGAACTATCCGGCCATCCAATACTGTCCATCACACCTACCGGAAACTGGATGAATATTGAGAATCAGAGTAGTGATGGGTATAAGACTTCTGTTTACCAATATGTGGTGGACGGAACAGGTAAGGCGCTGGAGAGTGGAGCTACTACTCCTGAGATGGTTAGTAAGGCGAGGTTTTATGACTTTCGAGAGTTAACCGACTTCAGCGGCGAGCTGAGGATTATTGCTTATGCCGTGCAGACTGATGGATTTGATGGGAATGCGGATGCAAGTCAAATATGGAGTACTACTGTGCAGGCGGTTGGGGAGTAGATAGTGTGGGCATCGGCGAAGCCGCAGAGGTGGGTAAGCATAACAGGGTGAAGATCATGAACACAGGAGAGCTAAAGAACTCACTGTGGTTAAAGAGAAGACTGTTTGGGAACCAAGGATGACAAGGATGAGAAGACTACAAACATGATGAGAGTTAGAAGCACCTTAGCAAATATCTACACAGTGTTCTGTATTGTACTTATTGCTATAGGAATCATAAGCCTAATCGCTGTATTGGTTGGAATCCGCCCGTTTGTGATGATCTCGGAGTCCATGCATCCGGAAGTGCCGAAAGGATCACTCGTCCTCTTGGACACAAGAAGCAAAATGGACGATGTAGCCGTGGGGGATAACGTCGCTTATCTCCTTGGCAAGGTCGAAGCTATGCATAAGGTGATGGAGAAAACTGATACGGAGCTAACCGTGCAGTCCTTAGCTGATGAAGGGACGAGTGTTGTTACCCCATCAACTTATCTAGGTAAAGAAGTACTGTCGATACCACAAGTCGGTGGTTGGATCAGAAAGGCATTGGATTATAAGTGGATTGTGATTGTGATGGCAGGTGTTCTGATTATTGCGGGGTGTATACCTCGGAAGAAGGTTGATTCCCGTCAGACAGTTCAGGAACAGAGCTGAGCAGAACAGCCGGGCGAAGCCCGTGTGGACATCGCCGAGCGAAGCGAGGCCAGATCAAGATAGGAAAACAGATAAGAGATCAAGGGTTCTTTTGAACTGTAGTACCTTGCGTGCGTCAGACTGCAAGCCGCACACCAAGAACCAGTTTGGTGATCAAGCAAGAGATGTTAGCAGATTTTGAGGAGGATAACAGCATGTCAAACGAAACAGATAAGCTGAAAAAGATAAAGAAGAACGTACTGGGTAGGTATGAGTGGGATGAAGAGGCTGGAATAGCTCTTATAAATGACTTCATGCAACTCAGTCATGTGGCTGAAAGATTAAAAGATTCAGATAAGCAGGCATATAACGCATTTCTTTCTTTGCTGAAAAGCAAAGTGGAACTTGAAGAAGAATGTGTGGAGCGTGGAAAGCGTCTTGGCAGATTGGCCAAAGAGGAATCTGCGCTTCGGAAGGCTGATAAGTCGAAAGATAAGTAATCTAATTGATGAGATGCTTGTAAGTAATCTGGTAGAGGATGACCACAATGTGGTTGAGAAGTAATCCAGGAACTACAGGTTGATTACTTACCATGACAGGCGGCTCCGCCGATGACCACACTGATTAAAAAGAAGTAGGAGATTAAAAAATACGATGAACATAGCAGTAGCAGGAACAGGATATGTCGGACTTTCTCTGGCGGTTCTATTGTCGCAACACAACCATGTAATGGCTGTCGATGTGATCCCAGAGAAGGTTGAGAAGATAAATAAACGGATCAGTCCTATCCAAGATGAATATATTGAGAAGTATCTGGAGGAGAAGGATTTAGACCTGACTGCTACTACAGATGGTGCGAGTGCGTATAAGGATGCTGACTTTGTGATTATCGCAGCTCCTACTAACTATGATCCGAATAAAAACTTCTTCGATACGAGTGCTGTGGAGTCAGTGATTGAGCTGGTGCTGAGGAGTTCATCTTCAGCCACTATGGTCATCAAGTCCACCATACCAGTTGGGTATACAGAATCAGTTAGAAAGAAGTACGGAACCGATAGGATATTGTTCTCTCCAGAATTCCTGAGAGAATCAAAGGCATTGTATGACAACCTTTATCCATCACGCATCATTGTGGGTACAGACGAGAAGAATAGGGATAAGGCTGAGACTTTTGCAGGGTTGCTAAAAGCCGGTGCGATTAAAGAAAACATCGACACACTGTTCATGGGAACTACCGAGGCAGAGGCGGTTAAGCTTTTTGCAAACACCTACCTCGCTCTGCGTGTGAGTTATTTTAATGAGTTAGACACATATGCAGAAGTGAAAGGGTTGGATACGGCTGCGATAATTCGTGGTGTCAGCCTGGATCCACGCATCGGCGACTTCTACAACAATCCGTCATTTGGCTATGGCGGATATTGTCTACCTAAGGACACAAAACAGTTGTTGGCTAACTATCAAGATGTGCCGGAGGATCTGATACGGGCGATCGTGGAGAGTAATAGAACAAGAAAAGATTTTATTGCAGATAGAGTGCTGAAGCTTGCTGGATATTATGACTACTATGGTCGTGGGGATTTTAGTGCGGCAGAGGAGAAGAGTTGCGTAATCGGCATCTACCGCTTAACCATGAAGAGCAATTCAGATAACTTTCGTCAAAGCTCTATTCAGGGTGTCATGAAACGGATAAAAGCGAAAGGTGCGACTGTAATCGTTTATGAACCAACACTGGAGAATGGTAGTACGTTCTTCGGTAGTAAAGTGGTGAATGATCTGGCGGAGTTTAAGAATCAGTCACAGGCTATTATCGCGAACCGGTATGACACAGTATTAGATGATGTGGCTGACAAAGTGTATACCAGGGATTTGTTTAGGAGAGATTAAGATGATTATTACAAAAACACCATTCCGTATGTCTTTCTTCGGTGGCGGAACAGATATGGAGAGTTTTTTTCGAGAATACGGAGGAGCAGTTCTGAGCACAACATTTGATAAGTATTGCTATGTTAATGTACGACATTTGCCACGGTTCTTTGACTGGAAGAACGAACTTTCATATTCAAAAACTGAGCGGGTGGTAAATACAGAAGATATTGAACATCCTGCAATTCGGAATGCTATGAAAATGCTTGATATGCATGAAATCCGCCTCATGTATGAAGCTGATCTTCCTGCTCGTTCAGGACTTGGGACGTCTTCTTCCTTTGCTGTTGGAATGTTAAATGCATTCTATGCATTGAAAGGAAAGTATGCGGACAAAAAGAAATTAGCCGATGAGGCTATCTATCTTGAACGTGAACTATGCCAGGAAGCAGGTGGATGGCAGGATCAGATTGCCGCTGCTTTCGGTGGCATGAATCGTATCGAATTCAACAAGGACGGTACATATGACGTCCGGCCTATCATCATCCATCCGGATCGAAAGAAGCAGTTGAATGATAACCTGCTGATGTTCTTTACAGGATTCACAAGATTCTCCTCAGAGATGCAAAAGGCGAATCAAGCTGGCTACGATGAGAAGATTAAGCAGCTTCAGCAGATGTATACTCTTGTAGATGACGCAGAAGCTGTGCTTGAGGATAAGCACAGCGATTTAGACGATTTTGGACGTCTTCTCGATAAGACATGGAGATTGAAACGGCAGACCGGTGGTGCCATTACCACAAATAGTATAGATGCTCTCTATGAGAAAGGAATCCATGCTGGTGCACTCGGAGGCAAACTTCTCGGTGCCGGCGGTGGTGGTTTTCTTGTGTTCTATGTGCAGCCAGAAAAGAAAGAGGCTGTCATGGAAGCAATGAAGGATCTGCTTTATGTGCCGTTCCACTTCGAGGATGGTGGAACACAGGTTATTCATTATACTCCAGAAAGTTATGAACCGCAGAAAACAAGTAGATTTGAGATCTATGCATAGTCTCATGTGAATAGGAGAAAACGATGAAAGTATTAGTTACAGGTGCTGGAGGCATGGTTGGATCTCATATGGTAGAACTGTTGTATAACCGTGGAGATGACGTTATTGGTGTTTGGCACAAGAATAAGAAGAATGTTGACCAGGTTCAGATCCCCATCCAATTTGTTCAGTGTGATCTTCGGTATGGATATGGTATCGAGGAACTGATTATGGATAATCTGCCTGATCAGATTTATCATCTTGCGGCACAGTCATATCCAACGGTTTCATGGGTAAGCCCGGCAGAAACAATTGATGTTAATATCAATGGGCAGGTTGCTGTGTTTGAGGCTATAAAGAAGGCGAGAAAGTATAGAAAGGCATCATATGATCCTATAGTGGTAGTTGCCTGCTCAAGTGCTGAGTATGGACAGACTTTGAATGAATTAGAGGATCCGTTTGTGAAGGAAATTGCTGAACTAAAGCCTCTCCATCCATATGGAGTTTCCAAAGTAGGTCAGGATCTTTTGGCATTTCAATATTATATGAATGATCATATTCGATGCATTAGGGCGAGGATATTCAATTCGACGGGAACACGGAAAGTTAATGATGTGACTTCAGATTTCACAAAGAGAGCAGTAGAAGCCGAGAGGACAGGGGTATATGAACTTCGTTGTGGAAATCTTGAAACAAAGAGAGCGATCATGGATCAGAGAGACCTCGTTCATGCGCTGATGCTTCTTGCAGAAAAAGGCAAAGCAGGAGACGCCTACAATATCAGTTCCGAGCACATCTATCAGATGGAAGATATCGTGAAGATGATCGAAAAACAGATTGGACATGAGTTGGAGAGAAAGGTTGATCCTGCATTAATCAGACCTACCGATGAAAGAATCATAGTCGGTAATGTGGAGAAACTGAAGGTGGATACAGGTTGGAAGCAACAAATCCCAATGGAACAGACCATAGCTGATATGCTTGAGTATTGGAGAGAATTTCTGTTATAAAAGGGGAATGAATGATGTCACTTAATAGAAAACCCTTTATGAATACATACATGGATTATGTTACTAAAGCCGAGGCAATTGAACATATCGAGTATTGTATAAAAAACAGAAAAATAGGTCAGGTCATTACTCCTAACGTCGATCAAATTGTTAGGATAGAATGGGATGATTATTTCAAGAAGATTTGCGAGAATTGTGAGTTGCTTTTAGTTGATGGACATCCACTTCTTTGGATCGCAAAATGGTATGGGCAACCATTCAAGGAAAAAATACCCGGATCTGATTTGGTTCCAGAATTATGTAGCATAGCAGCTGAAAAGGGATATTCTGTTTTTCTGTTAGGAGCTGGACCGGGGATTGCAGCGAAAGCCGCAAGTAAACTAATAATAGATTATCCAGGGTTAAAGGTTGCAGGGGTGTATTCTCCACCATTTGGATTTGAAAAGGATCAGAAAGAAATAGACAATATTAATAAGATACTGTTTGATTCACATGCGGATATGTTGTTTGTAGGTATGGGTGTGCCTAAACAAGACATTTTCATATATGAGAATATGAGAAAATACAATATACCAATGTCGTTTTCAATTGGCGGTACAATAGACTTTCTGGCAGGAGAACAGAAAAGGGCACCAAGATGGATTAGTTCTATTGGGCTGGAATGGCTCTATAGGTTTTTTCATGATCCTAAAAGAATGTTTAAGCGATATTTTGTAGATGATCTTGCAATAATTAAGCTTGCGATAAAATATAAGAATATAGCAAAGGTAAGACAATAGTGAAGAAGTATTATATAAATGGTAGAGCATTTACTCAAAGATTAACTGGGGTACAGAGGTTTACAAGGGAATCTATCAAAGAATTAGATAAAATATGTACTGCAGGCGAAATATATATCGTCTTACCCAAATGGGCTGATATAGAAGAAGAATCGCTTGAATATAGAAAAATTAGAATTGTTAGATATGGTACATTAAAAGGAAATCTATGGGATCAAATTTCTTTTTACAATTATGTAAAGAGACAAAAGGGCGTAATCATTAATCTAACAAATGTAGTAACAATAAGGAAACCCGATATTTCGACTATACATGATTTAACGTACGTTAAATACAAACAATATCACACTACCATTTACGGCAAGATTTCTGCCTTCTTTCATGGATTGCAATTTAGAGCAGCGATTAAGAAAGGCATGAAAATATTAACGGTTTCGAATTTTAGTAAGAAAGAAATAATAGAGTATTATAACTATAAAGCGGATAAAATATATTGTGTTGGTAGTGGCTATGAACATATTCTGAAATGCAAAGCTGATTATGACATTATTGATAAACTGAGCTTAGCTGGTACTAGTTTTATTTTTTCATTAGGAAGTATTGAAAAGAATAAGAATTTTAAGTGGATTTATGAAGTGGCAAAGAGAAATCCCGAATATATATTTGTGATTGGGGGTGGAAGTGCTAAAAACCATGCTGAAGAACTAAATCCCGAAAATATAGAGAATATATTGTTTACAGGATATATATCGGATGATGAAATTGCTGCGTTATATATTCGATGCAAGGCATTTATTTTTCCTTCGACATATGAAGGCTTTGGGTTGCCTCCTTTAGAAGCATTAGCGTTAGGGTGTGATGTAATTTGTTCATCGGTTGCAAGTATGCCGGAAATATACAAGAATTCTGTACATTGGATAGACCCAACAAAGTATAATTACAATATAGATGAAGTATTGTCATCTAGTACAAATGGAAAAGAAGAAATATTAAACTATTATACTTGGAAAAATACAGCAAAGAGAATATATGAGGCAATACACTCATGATGCGCAGAAAGGAAAGTAGTTGTTATTTATGAGTAAAGAAACAAAAATAATAGCAATGTATCTGCCACAATATCATCAAATTCCTGAAAATGATAGATGGTGGGGTGTTGAAGGATTTACAGATTGGGTCAGTGCGAAAAATGCAACACCTCTTTTTAATGGACATATACAACCTAAAGAACCATTAAACGATAACTATTATGATTTATCAAACGTTGACGATATACGATGGCAGGCAAATTTAGCAAAGAATTACGGAGTCTATGGTTGGGGAATATACCATTATTGGTTCTCTGATGATTTAAAGCTGCTGACGAAACCCGCAGAATTAATTCTTCAGAATAAAGATATAGATATGCCGTTCTTTTTTGCATGGGACAATGGATCATGGGTAAGAACCTGGAGCAAATACACTCATTACGCTAATACATGGTCTCCTAAATTTGACAAAGATACTAAGGAAAAAACTAATGTGAGTGAAGACAATGGTGTGTTAGCCGAACTACAATATGGGAATGAAAAGAACTGGGAATATCATTTCAATTACCTTTTAGATTTTTTTAAGGATGATAGATATATTAAAATAGACAATAAACCTGTTTTTATTATTTTTAATTACTTTCAAAAGGAAATTCTGCAAACTATGTGCACCCACTGGAGGAAGCTTGCAGTAAAAGCGGGTTTTTCAGGCTTATACTTAATATCGAGATATAATATATTTGACTCGATGCCTGGTTTTGATGGATTATTCACATACGAGCCAATGTTTTCTGGATGGCAAAACAAGAATATTGTTTCGAGAATTGTGGATAAGATTAAAGAACAGACAAATAGACAACAGCTGAAAGAGTATGATTATGATAAGGTATGGCAAAAATTATTAGCATTTGCAAGAAGTAATAAAGGCAAAGATTTGTACCATGGCGGATTTGTTCATTATGATGATACACCTCGCAGGGGTGAGAATGGCAGAATTGTTCTGAAAGATTCGGCAGAGAAGTTCAAGCATTATCTATCAGAGTTAATAGATATATCATCAGAGCAAAATAAAGAGTTTGTGTTTATCACAGCTTGGAATGAATGGGGCGAGGGGGCTTATTTAGAGCCGGACAAGGAAAATGAATTTAAATACTTGGAGGCTATTAGGAGAATAATGAGACGTGAAGAAGATAATTAAAATAATAATAGATATACCTGCATTATTGTTATCCTTGGTCTTCAACTATTATACGATCAGGGCGTTCTCCTATGTTTTTAAGAGAGTATACGCATTTGCAATGATGAGGACCTTTGGTGAGTATGGTAATAATTTTAGGTTGGATTATCCTTGTACAATTATAAATGGGAAGCATATTACAGTTGGTGACAATTTTGAAGCCAAGAAACGGCTATATATAGAGGCGGTTATTAAGCATAATGGGATTTCATTTAAGCCATCTATAGTTATTGGAAACAATGTATCAATCAATAATGATGTTCATATTGGATGCTGTGATAGTATCACAATTGGAAATAATGTCCTGATCGGAAGCAAAATTCTTATCACTGACCATGATCATGGAGATACTACACTGAAAGATTTACAATGTTCTCCTGGAAGTCGCATTCTTAAATCAAAAGGACCAGTTGTTATAGAGGATAATGTTTGGATAGGAGAGGGTGCTGTTATTTTATCTGGAGTAACAGTTGGCAATAACAGCATCATAGGAGCGAACGCAGTTGTAACTACAAATGTGCCTCCCTTTAGTATAGCAGTCGGAAATCCTATTCGAATTATTAGGAGACTTCAGAATGAAAGTGAGACTATCTGATTCAAATATATTCAAGTTCCTATTATTTCTCTTTATAATGTGGGGAAATGTAATCATTGGAATAAAATGGATAGACCCTGTTTTAGCTGTGATGAATAAGGTGAGCAGGGTAACAATGATTTCAATCATAGCATTAATTGGTTTATTAATTATCAAGAGAAGTAAAGGTACACACAAAAATTCATTAATAAGGGATTATATCTCTCTTGTTGTTGTGGTCATTGTATACTTGATTACTGGAGAAAACACACTTGTATTTACAATTGGTCTTATAGTTGCCGCAAAGGGAGTCAATTTTGAAGAAACTTATTTGATATACTTCAAAGCGCAATTACTGGCATTATTGATTTCTGTTTTTACATGTTATTTGGGATTATCTCAAAATATAGTGTCATATTTTTCGTATGGTGTGGGTTATTCATGGGGGATGCATCACGCAAACAATTTAGCATTTATGGTCGCTTCCTTATATTTTGCATTTTCTTATCTTTTTATTAGAGAACGAAGAATAGTTCAGTTTATACTGGCGGTGGTGCTTATTGCGATTGTATGGAAAATAACCGTATGCCGAACGGTCTGTGCTTTAATCGCGTTGTATCCAATAATTAATTTGTTTGTTCAATTGTCAAGAAAAACAGGATCATCCAAGATACTAAAATACCTAAAACAGTTTGTCCTTGTGATGGCTATTCTATCAATTGTTATTTCAGTATTCTATGTCCAAATTAATGGTGGACTTAATTATGAAGGTACATTCCAGTCGAGGTTCGTATTTGGATATAAGTTATTACACAAATATGGTGTTCATCTGTTTGGTTCTCAAATTGAGTATATTGGAACATATGAAGCTCGTAAGTTGGGAATTGAAACAGTATTATTAGATAATGCATATTTGACGCTTATAATTAATTATGGAATTCTTGCGACAATTATAATGGTTTATATTTTGCTTAGAAATATGAGTAAAGCATATAGGGAAAAAAATTTTGATATGCTAACAATAATGCTTATCTATGTAATATCCGGTATTTCTGAAAATGGTATGCTCACAGTAATAGGAAATGTTTCCCTGTTGTACTTCTACTGCAATACTAACTCAAATTATCTAGTTAATAAGAGAAATCAAAGGGTGCCTGTACCGTTACAAGCACAACTATTCAGAGGCGTTGCTAAAAAATATGAAAGAAATTGACTATAGCAGTAAGATAATAGCAAAAAACTCGGCACTTTCTTTTTTATATAAAGTGGTAAGTATGTTGCTTTCATTTGTGAGTGCACCATTGCTATTAAAGTGCTTGGGAGAAGAAAAGTATGGAATATGGGCGACCATAGGATCACTGATTTCTTGGATTTATTATTCGGATTTAGGAATTGGAAGTGGACTGCGAAATAAGCTGTCAATTAGTCTGGGTAAAAAGGACATTATAGCAGCGAAAGGTTATATTGCTGTAGCCTATTTGTTGCTGACAGTTATATCTGTTGTGCTTTTTTTGGCAGCAAGCATCATTATAAATATAGTTGATGTCTCAGCTCTATTAAAAATTGAAGCATCAGATGAAAATATTAATTTCTGCCTTGTTGTTGCGTTGTTTTTCTCATGCCTCAATTTTGTCCTTTCTCTGGCAAACAATATTGCATTTTCGGAACAAAGAGCAAGTTTGGTCAGTTTCTTTAATTTGATTGGACAAGCTTTATTTGTGGCGACACTCTTTATTTACTACAAGTATGGATTAAGTTTGATTCTTTATATTGCAATAGGGGAAGGATTTACCCAGGCAATTAAGAATGTTATTGAAACAAAATATGTGTTCGGTAAATATCCAGAATTAAAAATAAGATTATCTGATGCGAAAAAAGAGTATTCAAAAGGAATTCTTTCTTTTGGTATTCTTGTATTCATTTCACAGATTTCATCGTTGATTCACAATACTACAGATAATCTATTGATATCATATTACTTCGGCGCTGCAGACGTTACACCATACAATTTTTGCTTTAAGTACTTTAATTTAATTAACACAGTCTATTTAGTATTATTGACACCGTTAATTTCTGCATACGCTGTAGCAAATGCTAAAAAAGATAGTGCATGGATCAAAAAAGCAATGAACCGAAGTACGCTATTGTTTGCTGTGTTTATGTTAGGCACGATTGTAGCGATATTTGTTTTCAGACCTTTTGCCCATTTGTGGGTTGGAAAAGAATTGGAATATTCATCGGAGTTGATTTTATTTACTGCGCTCTATTTTATTTTACTAATGCTCTCTCATAATACAACTTCATTGCAAACTGGAATGGGCGATTTGAAAATGGCAACTCTTGCAGTAGCAGTGGGGGCAATTCTTAATATTCCTGCATCAATTGTTTTTGCGGTCACATTAAAATTTGGTGTCACGGGAATTGTTATGGGTTCTGTTACAAGTATGATACCGGTAATCATGGTTGGTCTATATAAATATATATATTATTACAGGAAGGTCAATAACCATGCAGAAAACCGAGAATAAGTATTTTATATTTGATAGACCGAGAAGTTTATCTATAAAGCAGATTGTAAAGTTATTGTTAAATATAATTCAAAGAATTTGGTATAAAGTATTATTCTTAATCATTAGACCTCATAGACAGCAGCCCACAAAATATGACGTTAGTATTTGTGCTATTTTCCGTGATGAAGCGGCATATTTAAAAGAGTGGATAGAGTTTCATATAATAGCCGGAATTGAGCACTTTTATTTATACAATAATTTTTCGGAAGACAACTATAAAGAAATACTACAGCCATACATTACTAGGGGAATTGTGACATTAAAAGATTGGCCAGTAAAGCAGGGGCAATACAGTGCATATAAAGATTTTTTTGATAATGATGCTATTGAATCAAAATGGGTCGCATTAATAGATATTGATGAATTTATAGTGCCAGACAAAATGAATACTGTAAAAGATTTTCTTAACAGATTTGATAACAGACCATGTGTAATTGCCTATTGGAAGGTTTTCGGATCGTCTGGAATAGTAAGCAGAAATATAAAACGATTTGTAACAGAAGATTTTACGGTATGTTATAGAAAGTATATTGATATTGGAAAAGTTTTTTTTAATACAAAATATACGTATAGTCTTGAATGTGATAAAGGGAACAGTATGCACTCTATGTGGGCATTATATAGAGGAATAAAGCTCCC
>Ga0256407_10009036_pt1 | contig 14388 bp, 12 predicted proteins | sample RumenRJG_04DNA_FD_193489 | JGI IMG/M metagenome (GOLD analysis project Ga0256407, IMG submission 193489) | Bovine rumen microbial communities from Lethbridge, Alberta, Canada - RJG_04 | ecosystem: Host-associated > Mammals > Digestive system > Stomach > Rumen | place: Canada: Alberta... | reverse complement strand
ATCATTATCTGAGATATAAAAAACTAAACCATTAGTTGAAACACATATAACATCAATTATATATAATGAATTGAAACGAACATCTTTTAAACCTATCACTTCATTATCATTTATTATTGAAAGTTTGTATAATTTTCTTTCATTTGCTGAATATGTATTTTTTGGTTTAAAAATTAATTTTCTTTTTTCTTTTAATAATTCAGTCATTTCATTTAAAGAAATTAAAGAATTTATTTGAAATTGACCTTCTTTTATAAAATATACTTTATTTCCATTCTTACCTTGTTTTATAATAGTTTGACCATGTCTAATAGTTTCACTTTTAAATAAATTAAAAAATTTAACTTCAAAAATATCAGATTTAATTTTTTTAAAAATAGGAAAAGTATGAATGAATTTTATATTATTTTTTCTTTTTCTATATTCAACATCTTTAAAACATTTATTATATATATCTCTTGATAAAGTAGCAAAAACACAATTATTTATACAAATTATAGTTTCATTTCTTTTATTATCAATACTATATAAAGCTTCTACATCAATAATATCACCTTTACCTTTTTTAATTATTTCTACATATGAATAAATTATTACTAATTCTTCTTTTTTATTTGCATTACAATCTTCATTATCATATAAAAATGTATATTTAATATAATCTTTTACACTACAATTTTGTTTTATATTTTTATTTACTATAATTTCTTCTATTTTAATAAAATAATCTACAATATCTTTTATTTCATTTTGATTAAAATTAAATAAATTTATTTGTTCAATTGGTATATTTTTTTCTATTGATTTTTTTAAATAATGTAATTTTTTATCTATTTCTTCTTCATCAAATGTATAAATATTTTTATTTCTTAATATAGTTTTTTTTAAAAGTTCTTTTTCATTATATAAATGTAATAAAATTAAATGTTTAAAATAAACAAGATAAGAACATTTTATTTTATTTTCTTTGGGTAATAAAACAGATAAATTACCAATTAATAATATATAACATTTTTTTCCTTTATCACCATATCTATATACAATAGTATTTTCTTTTTTTTTTTCACATTTTAAAGCAATAGCTATTGAAAATAAAAGATGATCTAATTCTTGTTCAATTTTTAATGAATTAATAAATTGATGAAGTGTTTTCAAATAAATTTTTATAATTAATAATTCATAATTTTGTCTTAGTGATTTTGATAAAATATAATATATAGCTTCATAAGTTTGTTCATTCAATTCCATTAATTCTTCTGGTTTTATTTCTTTTAATGGATTAAATTCTCTGAAATCATCTATTTTTTTTTTTATTGATTTTGCTAATGATAATATATAATTTTCAATATTAGATGAACTTGTATTAAATGAAAAATTTTTTTTTTTTGGTGGTGATGTTATTATTATTTGATTATCTTCTTTTTCTTCAAAATAATTTGTTTGGTAATTCATATAATTAAAAGTTAATTTTATTTTTTTTAATTAATATTCTGTTTAACATATAAAAAATAAAATTATAAAAATTTTTAGTTCATTTCATTATAATATTATTTCAAAATTAAGAAAAAAAATTTTTAATAAAGAAAATAATAAAGTTAAAACAAAATGAAAAAAAATAAATTTTCCTTCATTTAAAATTAAAAAAAATAAAAAAAAAACAAAAAAATGAAATCATTAGGAATATCAGAAATAGGAGAAATATTAAAAGGAAATTCAACAGTAAAAGATCAAATAAAAAGCAACTCAAATTTCAATGAGCGAATATGCCCTCCTCAAATGACAAACACATTTTCAAATTATCAAACAAGAAAAACAAATGATATAGAAAAAACAGATGAAAATATAAGAATAAATCACTTATACATAAATGAAGAACTTTATATTGATTCTTTAGATAAATACAGACATAAATATTGTGAATATGGAAATGAATATGATTTAATGAAAGGAAATCAATATTTAACTTTAGAAGAAAAAAAAAAAGCTTATAATGGAGAAGAAGATAAAATTTATTGTGGTAGATTTCCTCATTTAGATTATTGTGGTTGTAAATATCCTTGTTCTATTATGTTAGAAAAAATTCATCCTATTGAAATTATTGAAAATATTTTTTGTGGTCCAATTGAATGTGCTTATAAAACTAAAGAATTACTTCATTTAAAAATAAAATATATTTTAAATGTTTCTTGTATTACTTATAGAAAAAGGATTAAATATTTTAAATATTTTGATATTTATATTAATGATAATAGTACTGAAAATGCTATTAAGTTTTTTAAAATTACTAATAGATTTATTGAAGAAGGTGTTAGTAATGGAAATAAAATTTTAATACATAGTGAAAATGGACAAAGTAGATGTTTTGTTTTTATTCTTGCTTATTTAATTGGGAGAAAAGGATTTAAATTTGCTGATGCTTATGATAAAGTTAGAGATAGTTTTAATCATGCTGAACCTAATGATAATTTTTTAACTCAACTTAAACATTATGATTTAGAAGTTAATGTATAAAAGATAATATATTTTTTTTGTTTATATTAATTTTTTTTGTTATATTTCTTTATTTTTTGTATAATTATCTTATTCTTAATTAAAAATAAGAACTTTTTTATAATATATTACAAATAATATTAATTAAAATAATTGAATCCTTTTTCATAATCAATCCTCTTTAATTTTAAAATTATTAATATTATTTTTTATTTTTTAATATGCTTTTAATAATCCATTATATAAAATTAATATTTTATTTTATGAAGTAATATACCTTTGATTTTATTAATACACATTAAAAATTAACTTAGAAAAATTTGCATTCCCAGAAGAATATTCATCAAATATTTTAAAAATTATCTTATACTTTTCCTTGAACATTACCAGTTTCATTTTTATTACCTACCCACTTTTCATAATAGATTTCATAATTACATCTTAAAAACCCAAAATTTTTGGATAAACTTCATTATCACATGCAGGACATTTAATATCAGAAAGATGATTTAATATATCAAAATTTCTTACGCATCCAATAAGACAGTATACTATTTATCTTTGGCCTCATATTCATTTCCACATATTGCTTGAATACTCAATCCATTTCCTACTGTTCTATAAAATGGTGCATTATCATCAAACTCAATTATTTTCGTATTGTTTTTAGAAACTTCAATAGTATTTAGGCCAAAACCTCCTCCTCCAGTTAAAACAGTTATACAAATTAATGTTACAGAATTAGTTATTCCATATGATTCAAGAGTACTTTCATCATTCAATGGCTTTTTAAAAATTAAATCAAAAGAAGACATAACTTTGCCTGTTTGATTCACAATTATTTCCTTCAATTTTTTAATTGTATAATCTTTTTTAACTCTTATAATAATTAATTCTGGGTAAAAATGATTCTTTATTCTTATATCAAAAAATCCATCAGAATCTTTTTATTATTTATTAATAATTGATTAATTCTACCAGAAGATTTAATAATATTACAGCAAATAGGGCATCCAAGAGATTCTTTTTTAATAAATCATTATAATTATTAATATATTTTAACAAAGTGTATCTCCACATGTAAGAATATATGGTTTTTTAATTCCATTATTATATTGATTTAAGCAACATTTGCATCTATGATTTTCCATAAATAAAAATATATTTTTTAAATTGTATTATTTTAAAAAGTAATTTTCATAAAAAATAAATTTAACAATTCAATTATAAAAAAATAATGGATACATCAAATTGTAATTTTACAGTTGGAGAAATAGTATGGGGAAAAATAAAAGGTTATTCTTGGTGGCCAGCAATAATAACAGGAACTAGAGATGATAACAAAGAAAAAAAATATATATGTAATTTTATAGGAGATAATAGTCATGCCTCTTTAATTAAAAAATCTATTGCAAAATTTGAAAAAGAATTAAATAATTATTCAAATACTAAAAAAAAAGATTTATTATTAGCAATTAAAGAAGCTAAAAATTTATATTATAAAAAAAATTCAAAAATTCAAAATAAAGAAAAAGATTATAATGAATCGAATAATATAAGTGATGAAGATGAAAGTTTTAATTCACAATTAATGAAAAAAAAAAAAAAAAAAAAATAAAAGAAAAAAAAAAAAAAAAGAGAATATACAAATAATAATCATACTATTCCAGTTAAAAAAGCATCAATATCAAAACAAAATAATTTTTTAATTCCAATATATAAAGGTAAAGATAAAGAAAACTCAGATGCAATTAATAAAATTATAATTTATTTACTTTATATTACAAAGAATATTCAAAATAAAAATTTTTCTATTCTTGAAGAAGAAAAAAGTATTTTTTCTAAAGTATTAGAATTTTTAAAAGATTATAAAATGAATGAACCTATAAATTTTTTGAAAAAAACAAATATTGGAAAATTAATAAAATATATAAATATAAATGTACCAGAAGGAGAATTTAAAGAATTTACTAATGCTGTTTATTCAAATTTACAAGATCAAGTTGTAGCCCAACTTTTTCAAAAAAATAAATAAAAAAATTTAATTAAATAATTACATTAATTTATTTTTATTTTATATACCAACTTCAATAAAATATTATTCTTAATTTTAAAATAAATTCACAATAAAATAAAATGTTTATTACTAATTTTGATTATATATCACCAGATATTACTTTATATTATAATGGTTCAAGTAAACATTCTTCAATTTTTTCTGGTATTCTTTCTATATTTTTAACAATGTTTGCAGTTATTTTTGGATATTTTATTTCAATGGATTTTTTATTTCATAAAAATCCTACATCATTCTATTTTAGGAAATCATATAAAAATATTCCAGTATTTTCATTAAATTCAAATAATTTTTTCCATTATGTAACATTAATAAATAGTAAAGAAGAATATGCAGATTTTAATTTAAGTCATCATTTTGTTTTTGGTTTCCAAAATATTAATTTAACAAATATACAAACATTCAATAGTTTAGAAAATGAAACTATTTGGATTTATGAACAATGTCAAGAAGATGATTATAGTGAATACAATAAATTTTTTTCATCAGATGAAAAAACTATTTTGGAACATTCATTTTGTATTGCAAAAATGAATAAAAGTGGAATAATATATTCAAAATATGATAAAGAATTTGAATATCCAATTTTAGGTCATGGGGTTTCAACTAATGAAAATATAGATTATGCCATAATTATTAGTCCTTGTATTAATTCATCATATACAAATAATTCATGTGAAAGAATAGATATTATAAATGAAAAAATAAAATATTACTTATTTTCACTTCATTATCTTAGTTTTTATATTGAAATTAATGATTATAAAAATCAATTTGTGTATTTTCCAATGAATGATTCAGTTAATATTTTTCCTTCTACTTATATTTCTGTATATGTAGAAAATTATTATCCTGTTGAATTAAATACAAATGATGGAATAATTTTTGATAATAATGTAGTAAAAACAAAATATTATCATAATGGAAGAGTATCAAAATATATTGCAAATAAAGAATATTATGCTGGATATACATTTAAATTAGAAAATTTAGGTGAATGTTATAATAGAACATATAAAAAATTGCAAGATATTGCAGGAGGGATTGATGGTATTATTCAATTATTTATTTTATTTTTTCAAATATTTAATTCTATTGTTTATCATGATTTTCAAGTTATAAATGATTTTAATAAAATTATAGAAGAAAAAGTTGTTAAAATTAAAATTGCTACTTTAAATACTCTTAAAAATGAATCTTTTTCTATGAAGAAAAAAAAAAATAAATTACAAGAATCAAATTTAAATTTTATTGAACCTTATTCTTCAATTAATAATCCTAATTCTATGAATGCTACTGATAAAAATATTAAAATTAATACTTTTTTAAAAGTTAATGAAACTAAAGTTTCTCATGAATTAGGAGAATTTAATCATAAATTATCTCAAAATTTTAAAGTTATTACTTGGCCTCAATATTTTTTTAATCAATTTAAATGTATTAGAAAAAATGTTTATATTAAAAATATTGAAGGAATGAGAGAAGAAATGTTAAGTGAAGAAAGAATGTTTAAAAATTTTTTCTATATTAAAAATTTAAAAGAAAAAGTTTATTTGGGAAATAATTTTATGAATAATATTGAGCCACTTTCAAATATGAAGTCATTAAAATCTTTAAAAATACCTATATAATAATACTTTTTTTATAATAATTTCATTAAAAAAATCAAAAAATTTAAAATTTTTTTTCACTTAATATAATTTGTTAAATGTAAATTAAATAAAAGATTGATTATAATCTAAATTATTAAGGGAAAAAAATTTATTTAATTCATAATTAAAAATAATTTTAAATAATCAAACTTTATAATTTTAAAATGAAATATTCTTTATTAAATAAAAAGCAAAATAGAGAATCAAATTTAAAACATCCTATATCAAAAAATTCATATATTTTAATAAAACCAAAAATAAATAATTCAAACAAAGAAACTAAAAATAATATAGAAGAAATAAATTCCCAAATAAAACCAAGACAAGAGAATTCTTTAGGAGAATTAACAAAAAATTTTATAAATTATATTAGAAAAAGTGGTAAAAATACAGTAAATATAAACGAATTAGTTAAAGAATTAAAAGTAAAAAAAAGAAGAATTTATGATATAACAAATGTCTTAGAAGGAATAGGTTATGTTCAAAAACATGCAAAAAATGAAATATCATGGATAAGAACAGAAGTCTTAAATAATTATTCAAATTCTCGTTTATTTAATATGAAACAAGAAGTTAATAATAGAAAAAATGAATATAATGAATTAGAAAAAAATAATAAATTACTTGATAAAGAAATTGGTAAAATTAAACAAGAATTTAATTCAATTTCACAAAAAGATGATTTTAATAAATATGGTTATATTACTTTTACAGATTTAAATAAATTATCTGATAATGATAAATTTGATTTACTTGTTATTAAAGCAGTTAAAGGAACTTCTATTGATATTATTGATCCTAATGATGCTAAAAAGTCTTATTTGAAAATTAAAAATGATATGGAAAATGGGAAAATGGAAAAAAATGAAAATTTATTATCAACACTTGAAAAAGAACATCATATTTTTTTAGATTCTCCTAATGGAGAAATTATAGTCTATAGAGTTACTAATGGAGAGTTAATTACTTTTTGTGTTGGTAAAAATAATTCTGGAGAAAATATTAGTTAATTTACTTTTTTTATTTTAATTATTAAATATTTTAAAAAATAAATCATAAATGTCTTTTTTAACTTTTAAAATATTTTTAATCAAGTTATTTTGAATCATTAAATTTATTTTTGATTTTTTTTTAATATGTTTATTTAATTTACGAATAATTATTTTATTTAGAATACAATTATCAAATATCTTTTAGAATATTTAAATTATTATTTTTATAATAAAAAAATGATATTTTACATAAAAATCAATCTACTTATATTTTTTTAATAGGTTAATAAATTTTTTAAATTATCAATTAAATAATTTAATTAATTTTGTTATTATAATATGATAAATATTTAAGTTTTTAACATTATATCAAAGAACATTCTGTTTTTTATTAATTATTAAATATAAAAAATCATTAGTATTGAATTCTTATAAAATGCAAAATCAAAATTTGATTATCAATCCAAATTTTTTTGAAGAAAAAATTTATAATAATTTAGATAAAGCATATGATAATATCCAAAATTTATTAGAAACATTAAAACAACATTTAATTTTTTATAATCATGATTCATATATAAAAAGTCAATTTCAACTTCAAAAAATAGAAAATGAAAATACAGAAACTTCAAATTCAATTTTAAATAAACAAAGAGGGCGTCCAAAAAAAAAAATAAATAACTTCAATTCACATATTCATTCAAAAATGTCTTTTGATAATATATGTCAAAAATTAAAAGTTTTATATCATCATTTCCTAATAAATCTAGTAAATGATTATATAAAAACTTCATATAAAGGATTTCAAAAATTTCGTGTAAGAAAAGTTTCAAGTGAAATAACTCAAAATGTAACAAAAAAATATAATAAATATTTGGCAAATATAAATTTAAAGGATTTTTTTTCTAATGAAATAAGCAATAAATACAAAAGATTTTCTGGAAATAAAAATGAAGAAAATATTAATAAATTATGTTTTTTTAAACCTAAATTAAAAGAATTATTAATGATGAATTATTATGATGTGTATAAAAATCTTTTTATCTATGGAAAAAGATCCGAACTTAAGCTTAAGTATGGAATTACTGAAAAAACTTTATTATTTAATGATTGTATAAATAAAATTAGAATTAAAGAATCAGAAGAATATGTAAATAGATTAGAAAATGTTGCAAAAGGAAAATTAATGAATTTATTTGAAAATGGTAGGGAATTTAATAATAACTTTTCTTCTGATTTTTCAACAGAAAATAATCAATGTTTAAAAAAAAGAAAAATTGAATTTTAATGTATGTAAATTGTTTATTATTTAATATTTATTACGTCATTAATAAATATTTTGGCATATTATTTATTATTTAAAAATTATTTGTTTTGAAAAATAATATTATTTCTTAATAAAATAAGGATAATCACTTACCTATTCAAATTTATAAAATAATTTTTTCTTATATATATTATAATTTGTTAAAAAGTAAAGACTTTAAAAATAAAATATTTTTAAATTGAATTATTAATTAATTTTTATTTTTTAATTCAATCAAATAAATAAAAATAAAATAAAAAATAAAATAAAATATAAAAATAAAAATAAAAAATAAATAATAAAAAATAAAAAAAAATAAAACATCCTTCCATAATCATTCAAAATACTTCACTATCTCAATAAGAAAAATAATAAAAATAATGCAAAAACAATATAAATCCAAAATAATAAAATATATAAAAACATAAATTAAAAATGTCAAAAGAATCCTATGAACACAAACTATACAAACACTGTGAAGAAAAAGAAGCAGATGCAGTAGCCTGGGCATTTGTAAACAAAGAAAAAATGGTAAAATTTCCTTTTAAATTCCCAAAACTTTTACCAAACGAACTAAGAGCAAATATTCTTTATGCAGGTTTATGTCATAGTGATGTATTAACAGTTCGTGAACAATGGGGTCCAGCAATGTTTCCATTAGCTCCAGGTCATGAAATAGTAGCAGAAGTATCTGAAGTAGGAAGTGAGGTTAAAGACTATAAAAAAGGTGATTTAGTAGGTTTTGGTACAATGAGAGATTGTTGTCATAAATGTAAATATTGTAAAGCTGGTGATGAAGAATTATGTACTGGAGCTGAAGAACCTTTTACTTATGGTTTTCATTGGGGTGGTTATGCTACTGCTATACAACAACCAGCTGAATTTTTCTTCCATTTACCTAAAGAATTTGATATTAGTAAAGGAGCTCCTTTATTCTGTGCTGGAGCTACTACTTATAGACCTATGAGTTTATATTTAAAACCAGGAATGAATACTGCTGTTATTGGTTTTGGTGGTCTTGGACATTTAGCTGTTCAATTTTTAAAGAAATTAGGTCATGAAGTTTCAGTTTTTACTTCTACTAATTCTAAAGAAGCACTTATTAAAAAATTAGGTGGTGATCATATTATATTATCAACTGATAATAAACAAATGGAAGATGCTAAAGGGAAATTTGATTTTATTATAAATACTGTTCCTACTGCTAAAGGTTTTGATAAATATTTTGCATCTGTTGCTAAAGGAGGATATTTTGTTCAAGTTGGCCAACCTGCTTTGGATGATTCTAATATTGGTTGTACTTGCTGGGATCTTGTTGTTAAAGAAGTTAAATTAGTTGGTTCTTGCGTTGCTCCTAGACATACTATTAAAGATATGGTTAAGATTTGTGTTGATAAAAAAGTTTATCCTATGGTTGAAGAATTTTCTTTTGAAGATTTTCCTAAAGCTTTTGAAAAATTAGAAAAAGGAAAACCACAATTTAGATGTGTTGTTAATTGTGGTGAATATGCTAAGAAACACGGTTTGTTTAAATAAAATTTTTTATTTAAAATTTTTTTATTATTTTTAAATTAAAGAAATATTAGGTTTAAAAATATTTTTTATTTTATATTATATTAGTTCCTTGTTTTTATTGTTAAATATTTTTTTATTATATTTTTATCAATAACAAAATAAACAAAAATATTTATATTTTTTAAAAATTAAGATATAATTTTTTTAGCAATTACAAAAGAAAAAATATCTGGTATAAGATTTATAATATCATTGATTTTCTCTATAGAAATATTTAATTCTTTTCTCTCAATTCCATTTTTAATTTCTTCAATAATTGCTTTTTCATCATATTTTAAAATATTTTTATCAGTTTTTAAAGAAACATAATGTTCTAATTTCTCAATATTTTCCTTACCATATACTTTTTCTAATTCTCTTTTTAATTTTTTTATTTCCTCAACTTCTTTAGGTAATAAATGTTTAATTTGATAAAGTCCAAGATTACTATTTAATAAAGCTTCTTTTTCACTTATATTATTATTATCTCTTATTTCATTATTTTCAACATCTTTTTTGGTATTATTATTATTATTATTTTGTTCATTTTCATTTTCATTTTTAATAATATTATTTCCTGGAGTTTCTTCTTCTTCTCCATTCATAAAACTTGATAATATATTTATATATCGATTTACATTATAAAATTCTTCATCTTTCTTAAAATGAATATTTGGATTACTTTTATTATTGTTTATTTCTTCTTTTGCTATTTTAAAATAATTTTTTAAATCATCAAATGTTTTATCTGATTGTTCATATCTTGGTTTTCTTTCTATTATATTTTCACCTGATTTTTTATTTAAAAACTGTTTTAATTCTAATTTTTTATCTTTTGACATATTTAATCCTTTGTCACTTTCACTATGCTTTTCATTTACTTCAATTGATTCTTTATTATTTTCTTTCTCTATTGAATTTATTCCAATATTAGTTTTTGTTTTTTTTATTTCATTATTATCTAAATTTTGAGATGAAAAATTTTTTTTTGTTAAATCATTTGTATTAGTTTTTGCAATTTTGTTTCTTTCTTTTTTACTATTTATCTAAAATATTATAAAAATATATTTTTACAAAATCTTTTATATATTTATCTGTAATTTTTTTATCATATTCAACTTCTTTTAAAAGAATAGCACTTCTATTTTTCATAATAGGCATATCTAAAATATCTTTAATCCCAGGTCTTTTATCTGGATTAACATTTAAAATCATATAAACTAAATTTTTCAATTCAGTACTAAAATTTTTATCTTTTATCTTCATATATTGTCCTTTCATAATTTTAATCATTAATTTAGGAAGAGAACTAGCATCAAAAGGATATTTTAAAGCAATTAATTCATATAATAAAACACCCAAACTCCAAATATCACTTTTAAAAGAATAAGGTTGATTTTGTACAATTTCAGGAGAAATATAATATGGTGTTCCTATGAATGTAACTGCTTTTTCCCATGTTGTATTTAAATTTTTAGAAATTCCAAAATCTCCTAATTTTACCATTGAACTTTTTGTCAAAAAAACATTTTGTGGTTTTATATCTCTATGTAATATTTTATTTTTTTGAATATAATATACTGCTAAACATATTTGAGTAAACCAATCTAAAATTTTGTCTTCTGGAAATTTTTGATTCATTTTTAAGTTATGTTTTATTTTTTTTGATAAATCTTCACCATCTGCATATTCTGTTATTATGTTTAATGTTTCTTTTGGTTTTTTTGCAATGAAAACTTCTTTTAATTTTATGATATTTGGATGGTCTAATTTTTTTAATATTTTTGCTTCTTGTAATGCTTCTTTTTTTTGTTCTTCATTTAATTGACTTATTTCTATTGTTTTCATTGCATAATATTTTTTTGTTGAATTTGAAATTACTAAATATACTTTTCCATATGAACCTTCTCCTAATAATCCAATATATTTATATGTTTCAATTTTCCTTTTTTTATTCTCCATAATTTATTATTTAATTATTTTTATTTTAAAACCTTAAAAGAAATATTAATATAAAAAAAATATTAATTGAAATTATTCTAAATTAACACCAAAAAAGCATATAACAGCAGTAATATCATCAATATTCTGTCTAATTTGTGGTCTATTAGCAACACCTCCTCCTTCTTTATTATTCCCTCCTTCTTTTTCCTTATCTTTACTACTCATTTTCTCCAAAATAATTTTTTCTTTATAAATATTAATTAACTCCCATCTATTCCTACATTCCTGAACTAATTCTTCAACAATCCTTTGTCTTTGCCAAGTAATTTCCTTTTCAATTTTTTCAAAAACATACCCAACAACTTCAGGACTACTCATTACATCCCAAATCCCATCACTACCAATAATAATAAAACAATCATTCTCTTCTAATAACTTATAAGAAATTTCAGGTATAGCACTAACCCCAACAGTATGTCCAAAAACATCACCAAGACTTCTACTAACAGCTAATCCAGGACCATCATCACTTTTAGAATAAACTCTAAAAGGTCCAAGTCCATGTTCTCTTTCTACAGCAACATAACCTCCATTTTTTTCTATTCTATCTTTTTCATCTGGTCTATTTGCTTTGTGATCAATACTCATTTGATATACTATTTTTTGACCTTGTTGATTATGACCTATAACTGCTCTAGAATCACCTAAGTTTATTATGAATGAATGATTGTTTACTATTAAAATACATATTGCACATGTTCCACTTCGTTCAAAGTCATTTGATTTTTTTTTGAATTTTCTTTGTATTGTTGTAAAGAGTTTATGAAAAAATTTTTCTGCTTCTTTTCTTTCTTGCATTTTTTGAAGAGTTTCTTTTGATTTTATTAAAGCTTTTCTTATTTCTTCTTTTGCATATATTGAGGCTTCACGACCTTTTATTCCATGACCATCATATACTGCAAAATAAAAAACATTTGGACCTAATTCACGAGATATTATGTCAAAGGAATCTTGACCTGCTTGATCTACATCTTTTTTTAAACCATCTTTTGTAAAACCAAATATATGTTGTCTAGTTTAATATAAAATTATTGTTTGTTAAATTTTTTTTTACTGGTCGTCTTGAGCTGTTTTATTTTTGGATTTTTTTTGGTCTGTTTTTGAAAATATATTATTTACTTGTCCCATTGTTTTATTTATATTATATTATTTTTTAAATTTGAAAAAAATTTTAATTAATTAATTATATTTATATATATTTTATTATTAATATTTTCAACATTTTTAGTTTATAAATGAAGAATTAATAAATTAATAAAAACTAAATATGGAATATAGTAATTATAATATAATATTACTTTTTTCAAATAGATAATATACAAAATATGAATTATCCAAATCCTAATATAAACAATAATAATCAAGATGAATATAAAAATGGAGAATTTATTCCAGGTCAAGTAATCCCAGGTCAACCAATAGAAAATATCCCAATTCCCCAAAATAATATAAATCCCCAAATTAATAATCAAATTATCCCAAATAAAAATATAATATCTCCTGAAAACATATCATTAAACATAAATAATATCCACGAAGCAATAATGGAAAAAATAAATAAAACAAATCAAATGGTAATAAAACAAGAAATAGAAATAGGAGAAGTAATAACAGGATGTGAAACAAAAAATCGATATAATATATATTTAATAGACTCAAATAATGAAAAAAATTTAATTTTCAAATGTAAAGAAATAAGTTCATGTTTAATGAGAAATTGTTGTCCAGGAAGTACAAGATCATTTAAAATGAAAGTAATTCAAACTTTATCTAATAATTTATATGGTAGTTCATATAATAATCCATATTTAATATTTGAAAAACCATTTAAATGTACTTGTTGTTGTTTAGCTAGACCTTATATGAAAGGAACTTTAATGGAAAATAAAATGAATTTAGGATTCATTAGTGAAATTTGTACTATTTTAAATCCTACTTTTGAAATTTATGATAGAAATAATGTAAGGAAATTTATTATTAAAATTCCTTGTTATCAATGTGGTTTTATTTGTAGAAATACTTGTTGTGGTAAATTATCGAAAGTTGTTGGAGAAATTTATAATGGAAATAATATGAATGGGAATTTAATTGGGAGTATTGTTAAGAAAGTTTCTGTTAAAGAATTTATTAGTGATGCTAATTCGTTTTTAATTGATTTTCCTAATGATGCAACTCCAACTGATAAATTGTTAATTTTGGGAAATACTTTAATGATTGATTATAGGTATTTTGAATATGCTCCACCTGATAAAAATTAAATAGATTTTTGATTGCAATTTGATTAAATATTGTTTTTAAATGTTTTATATAGAT
>Ga0256407_10009035_pt1 | contig 14389 bp, 15 predicted proteins | sample RumenRJG_04DNA_FD_193489 | JGI IMG/M metagenome (GOLD analysis project Ga0256407, IMG submission 193489) | Bovine rumen microbial communities from Lethbridge, Alberta, Canada - RJG_04 | ecosystem: Host-associated > Mammals > Digestive system > Stomach > Rumen | place: Canada: Alberta... | reverse complement strand
ACAACGATTGATTCATGTTTCATATTCCAATTTCTTTGAAGACTCGATAAATGGGGAAGTATTGTCTCACGACAGACTGCCCCACAAACTTATATAATGCATCGGAACTAATAGACCTATGATCGATGTTGTCATCAAGCCTTTCCTCTGAACGTATAACCAATCCCTTCTACCGCCTTGCGGATGGCTTCTTCCGTTGCAGGGCCTTTGATGGTGAGGGTGTTGGCAGAGGCGCTGGCCTTGGCTTTCTCAACACCTGGCAGATCCTCGACGGCGCGGACTACGGCAGCCTCGCAATGGCTGCAATGCATATCCTCGACCCTGTAAACTGTAACGTCGGGGGCTAACGGTTTCTTGGTGGTAAACTTGCTAAAAAGTTTCATCATAAGAGCAAATAGTATGAGTAGGGTTAATACTGTGGCGCATATCAGTTTAAACGGGCTTGGCAAAGCAGATGTCATGCAGCATGCATCGTGACTGGCGAGGGAGAAATCCAAGCCGGTGGCATTGAGCAGCAGACCGAAGAGTACGGCAAAGCCCACGATGGTCATCAAATAGATGGAGGTGAAACGCTGTCCCATCGCTTTTTGAACCACGAGAATGGAGGCCAGATTGACCGCTGGCCCTGCCATCAGCATCACCAGTGCCGCGCCTGGTGACAGTCCCTTCATCATCAGTGCTGCAGCCACAGGGATGCTACCTGTTGAGCAGATATACATTGGTACGGCAATGGCCAGAATGACCAGCATCTGCATGAGCGGCTGACTACCAAAGGAGAGGAAGAACTCGTCGGGTACTGCAACCTGAATCAATGCCGCAACAACAAGTCCGATAAGCAGTCGCAGACCGATGTCGCGAATCATGTCATAGTAGGCATACTTCACGACACGCCACAACCTGTTGCCACGTTCCACTTGGCATGAGGTATTGGATTCTTCCGTCAAGTCATCCTCACGAACCAGCCGGTTTACCAGCAGTCCGCCGCAGACACCCGTAATGAATGCCGCCACGGGACGGATGATGGCAAAGCCCAGTCCCATCAGCGAGAAAGTGGCCAGGATGGAGTCGATACCCGTCTGCGGTGTGGCAATAAGAAACGAGGCGATAGCTCCTTTCGATGCCTTCTCGTTCTTCAATCCGATAGCCGTTGGAATCACACCGCACGAACATAACGGAAGTGGTACGCCCAACAGCGCAGCCCATAGCACCGACAGCCTGTTTTTGCGCGACAGATAGTTGGCATAGAACTTCTGCGGCACAAACACATGCAGCACCCCTGCAATCAGGAATCCCAACAACAAGTAGGGAGCCATCTCGCAAACCACGTTCAAAAAGGCTACGGGTAGGCGCGATAGCGGGAATGGTGATGTGAAGAAACTCTGTATATCCATAACTATGCTGCAAAGGTACGACATTTTTTTGAAAGAAAAGGAGACGATGTTTAAAATCATAACTTTTGAGTATTGTACACTTCGTTTTTTCGCAGTACCCTTGCCGTCGAAAAACTGCGAAGATGCTTGCACTCGGCAAAATGAGAGCACGCTCTCTTTTGCTCTTGCTTAATCGCATCATTGCAGCGGAATTTGAAATTGAATAAATCATGATAAGAAGTAACAGGCAACAGAATGTTATGGTAAAGACCAAGGGGACTTACGTTAGCGTGAGTCCTCTTTTTTTTATGAACAAATTGGAATATTGTTCGTTTTTGAAAGGAGGCAGAATATGCAGATAAAAAAGGATTATACGCGCGAGCAGTTTCTTTGAGCTGCCAACCGATGCCGAGAACCCATGGTCTGTATATTCGATTGTGGAAGTTTCGAACAGCCTAAAACAAAGCGTCAGTAACGCCTTTCAATATGTAGTGCTCCACCTATCGGCTCAATCATCCACAGATGACATCATAGCCGCATTAGGCAGAAAGCAGGGGCAAAGGTACAAATTTAATTTGTAATTTTACCTTCAAAATAGAAAAAACTGCGAAAAAGTTTGGAAGATAAGAGAAATATGCTTATCTTTGCAGCGTCAAAAGGGGAATTCGCTGAAAGGATGACAACCTTTATGGCCTGTAAAGGTCGTTTCGAGCCCCAAGTATAACGAGCCATCACTCCATGAGTGGTGGCTTTGTTGTTTATTTAGGCTGCTGGGGAACGGTGATACAATATTGGACCAGGTCTTGGTTGGAACGCTGCAGCCCCACCGTCAACTTAACCTCCCCATATTTCATGATGAGAAGTTTCTCGAACTGCTTCTGGTTCCGCGTGTTCCGCTTTGCAGGTTGCTCGCCTGTTTTGATAGCACCTTCCAGTATCTCTGTAAGACGGAATACAGCTAGTGTTGACTCATAACTGCGGGATGCTTTCTCGTAGGTTTCGTTGATAGACAGAAATTTCACATTGATATATGCACCAAGGCTTTGGTTCCAAATCTTTTTCTCAGGATGTTCGGCTATCCATTGGGCATAAAAGTCTTTGATGAGTTTCTCTCTTGCTTTTATGTCCTCTTTAGTATGTCCGGCAGGTATGTCGTTTGTGACTTTGTCAAATAATCTTGATATGCCAAATTTGGCATCTTAAACGAATAATGTTGCACTACAACGAGTGCAAATTATTAATAAAACTGCACTTGTTTAGATGCAATTTTTATACGATCTACTTTCTGAGGTCTGACGAAAAAGGTCTCTTAAAATGAACACTTCCTTACTAAACTAAACAATGCTGCGTTTTAGCGAGTGCAAACCCAAACTTGTTTGGAGTCTGCCGAGCGTAAGCAGCTTCGACCAAAGGTAAAATACTCTTTATGCGCTCGACCTGTGGTCGCTTTGCTTGCAAAGAATTTTCATTGTACCTGAAATGTCTATTGAGCGTGCTTGCAATTAGCGCACCGTCCCTTACGTTCACAGTATCTTTCACACTGTGCACAGATGTCGTAGCCGAGCATGGCTCCGAGGATGAAGTCCTCTTCGGGCGTCAGCTCATTTAGCGGACGGGTGATAAACAGACGGATGGCATCGAGACATTCCTTGCGACCAAAATAGACGTTGACATTCTCCTTGCCAGCGGGCTGCACCACGTAGTCGATGGACTGGCGGCACAGACGGTTCGTGGCAAAAGCCTCGAAACGGCGGTTGCAGGTGAAGAGTATCATCCTGCGCACACCTTTCTTATATTCATAGATGTGGTTCATCAACACCCTGGCCTCAGGCCGAGCTGCTTCACGCTCGGAAAAGTCGATGCGAGCATCACTCTTCTCTCGCTCACCCAGCACCTTCATGGCGGGGGACATTGCCTCACTTGTCATCTGTCTTTCTACCGTCTGCTGCATATACCCGATAATTTATAGGTTGGGAGAAATCTCGGCTACCCAAGTATCGATGCGGGCATCCGTCTTGTCATCCTCGTTCACATCGTCGAGGGGCAGCCCCACAAACTTGCCATCCACGACTGCCTCAGAGTCATCGAAGGTGTAACCGTCGGTGCTGACAGCTCCAACGAAGCTTGCACCGCTCTCCTTAATACCATTATAAAGTTCACCGATGCCACCAACGAAGGTGTCACCATACGACTCGCAGTCGCCACAACCGAAGAGTGCTATAGTCTTGTCAGCGAGATTGGCAGCCTGCAACACGCGCAGACCGTCGTACCAGTCATCCTGCAACTCACCAGCGCCCCAGGTCGAGGTGCCGAGAATCAGGTTCTGGTTGTTTTCGATCATCTCGGCTGTCAAGTCCTGCACGTTGATGGCCTCACAACCTAACTTCTGGGCTATCTTCTCTGCGATAGCCTCGCACGTTCCTGTCGAGGAACCAAATACAACAATAGTTTTATTCATTTCTATCTTATCTAAAATGGCTAAAAATTCTGGGTGACAAAGTCAGTGCAAACCGAGCGCAGAGAGCTTGCTCTTTGCCGAGGTGCCGCCTGACTTCGCAGTGTGATCAAAATCACGCTGCAAAGGTACGGCTATTCTACAAACAATGCAATACTCAAAAGTTAGGCTTTTTCTTTGCCGTAACACCCCAACAGCATTCCAAACCAATTAATCATAAGTAGGTATTATCTCCTAATAAAAGCCAAAAGAATCTTCGATATTCGCATAATATGGGAGATTATTCGTATCTTTGCAGACGAATGTCTGCGAGCCTGCTCACGCTCGGCAATCGATGCAAGCATCATTGCCCTCGCTTAATCGCAGCCTTGCCAACAAAAATGACAAGGTATTTATGTTTTTCGTACCTTTGCAGAATCGTTCATTGACTAAGAATCAATAAATAGAAAGAAACGATGAATACGAAACTGAAATCATTGCTACAGCAGTTATTGCAAAGCCCACGGCGCTTTCCTGTTGAGTTTGCCCTGGGAATAGTGTTCTTTGTCATAGCAGTCTGGGACAGTGAGTCATCCACATGGAACGAGACATCGGCACGGTTGGAGAGCGCAGTAAACAGTGACATCTTGTGGTTCTTCGTCCCCTTGATGGTGCTGACGTTCTGGCTCCATCGAGTCAACCGCTGGGCTTACTTCGCCTCGTTCTTCCTATTCCTGCCCCTAATGGCACTCGATCTGAAACCGTTCCTTTGGACATACGGTTTTGCGTTCACCTACGTTCTGGCAGGCATTCTGCTGGTAGTAGGCAACAAGAGAATGGACAACCGTCCGTTTGCGGCCCATGCCCTGCATGTGGCCACTCAGATGTTCTTCGGTCTGCTCATTACGGGTATCCTCAATATGGCAGTGATGGCCATTGTGGCCTCGTTCTTCTATATCTTCGGCATCGAAGAACCCAAGCATCTCTATGAGCATATCATCCAGTTCATCTGGTTCGTACTGGCTCCGCAGGTCTGCTGCACCCTTATACGCCAGAACGAGGACGAGGTTACAGAACCCTTCAAGGTGCTTCGGCTCATCCTGAACTTTATCCTTTCTCCAGCCGTTATCATCTACACCGTTATCCTCTATACTTATTTTATAAAGATAGTCTTCGAATGGGATTTGCCCAAGGGCGGCGTAGCATGGATGGTGATGGGATTCGTCACGGTAGCACTGGTAGGACGCGTGGCACAGTCTATTCTCAGTCAGCGTTACTACGACTGGTTCTACAACCGTTTCACGCTGATAGCCATTCCACCGCTCATCATGTACTGGATTGGTTCCATCTACCGCATCCGTCTCTATAGCTTTACTGAGAGCCGTTTCTACCTGATGGTGGCTGGTGTACTGATGACGCTCTTCGTGCTGATGCTATGGAAGAAACGTACACGTAAGTACCAGCTTATGGCACTCATTTTTGGTGCAGCCATCATCCTCTTCACCTACATCCCTGGCATTTCAGCCAAGAGCATCGGACTGAGTTGCCAGAAGCAGCGACTATCCCAGCTCATCAGTGAGCTCAAACTGGCAGATGCCAAGACTGGAAAGTTGAGCGATGATATCGACATAAGACGTATCAAACAAGACAGTCTGCTGTGCGAACAGTACATGGATTTCACTAGCGTAGTCAACTATGTACGCAATGAAATAGGAAACGATGAGTTCAAGAAGCAGTATGGAGAATGGTCGCACCCTGAATATGGTTTCAATTACAACAAGTCCAAGAACCTGTATGATAATGGTAATTGGTATGAAAGGAAGAAGCCTGTTGACTTGGGCGACTACAGCATTATGCTTCCGGAAAACAAATATACTTGCAACTTTGTATACAAGAAAGTCATCGTCAAGAACAATGACGTGGTGGTTCTTGAATACCCGATCAATTCCATCATCAGGCAGGACACCATGCTCCTGCATCATCCAGACCAGCTGCTCACCTATCGCAACGATTCGCTCATGCTGGTGCTACAGGACATCTGCATCGAAGACACCATTGTTACAGATGTCAGGTGCTACGATTTCCAGCTGTTCAAAAAGCAGGTGAAATAAAGATTATAATAGATTGAAGATATATGGACGTAAACGAGCTGCACGACAAAGAGAATCTGCTGGCGCAGATGCAGGACAGATGGGAGCGCTCGGCTTTCTTGCGTCCCTTCGGTAGCAAGACCAGAGGTCGAGCGGCCGCTTCGCTATGCGAAGAACTACGGCAGTCTGGATGGGATTGCCGATACACACGACCCGTTTGACCTGGCAGGTGCGCCAAGATTCGAGTTGTACGAGAAGCGATATCAAAAAATTATTTTGCCAGATTTGTTGTTTTGTTGTTATTTATTAGTTAATCAATTGATATACTGATGGTTGCGAATGATAACAACAAATGAAAATATGACAACAAACTGCTTTTTTGAGGAAAATACGTCGATTTTTGGTTAGATTTGGCTGCTTTTTGCGCATTTTCTCGATGAAATTGTGCGAAAATCTATAGCATATTCGCCTATTTTAAAGGAAAGCGAGCGACATTCTTTTGTTATTTCGCCTAATATTCAAGGTAAACGAGTCGAAATTATTACAGATTCTTTGTAACGGCATTACAAACCCTTTGTAACAGCATTACAGACTATTTGTAACAGCATTACAAACCCTTTGTAACGGTATTACAGACTGTTTGTAACGGCGTTACAAAAAGTCTGTAACGAAGTCCAAATTGTCTTTGTGGCGAAAAAGAATTCATGTTCCAATCATTTATGTCAAACCTTCAAAACACATAAGCTTTATAAACAAGAAAACATCATTACCAAACAACAAGCAGACATCGCCCTGTAACGCCAAGCGCGACGAGCAGATAATCGAGCCAAAAGAGCAGAGCTACACCGACAACGGCAAGGCCACAATCACGCCTATGTCTAAAGACCATTTTATGGGAATATATTAGTTTTTTGAGCCATCTAAAAATATCATCTCTGCCTAATAATATATAAAAGGTATAGAAAAAGTGGATGTTTCTGCAAAAAAATGTGTAATTTTGTCGCCGTAAATTGAATCATCGAGCAAACAATGGCAGAGAAAAAAGAGTTTCTTCAGGGCAGACGGCCAGTGACTTTCGTTGACCTGTTCGCGGGTGCGGGCGGCATCAGCGAGGGCTTCATGCAGGCCTGCACCGACGATAAATACTACGACTTCGTGCTGGCAAGTGACATCAATGAGAACTGCGAGCTGACCCACCGCGTGCGCTACAACGAGCAGTTGGGGCTGGGCACGAAATTCATCACCGAGGACATCATGTCCCCGACGTTCCTCAAGCACTTATTGAAGGAGTTAAACGGCAAGGAAGTGGACGTTGTGACCGGCGGTCCCAGCTGCCAGTCGTTCAGCCTTTCGGGTCGGCGCAAGAGGTTTGACAAGCGCGACGGGCTTTTCAATCACTACCTGAAAGTCATCCGCGCCCTGCGCCCGAAATACTTTGTTATGGAGAACGTGAAGGGACTGCTGACCAAGGACAACGGGCGTTTCAAGGTGGAGATAATGCGCGAAATGCGCTCCATCATCGACGACCGCGCCATGGGCAATTTCCTGACGTTTGCCGACAAACTGCTGAAGAAATCCACTTCATCGTTCCTCGCCGCCGCATTCCTGCTGAAATTGCAGATGGAAATCACGAGCGACGAAGAAAAGGCCAATGCCTACAAGGAACAATTCTTTGACCTGCTCGACTCGCAACTGCGCAACGTGACGCGCCAGATTGACTACCGCACCAGTAAGTCGAACCGCTACATCAGCACCATCCGCCACGGCATTTACATGCTCCGCCGCAACGAGCAGCGAGAGCGCATCACCGCCGACATCATCAACGAGAAGACCGTCTCGAACATCGACAACGATCTTTTCGCAGACAAATTCAACGAGTTTCTCGCCACCATTTCCGATGAAAACATTACTGCCAAGATTATCGAGTCCATCGGCCAAGTGGCTGACCTCAAAAAGGCAGGAAAGGACACTGAGGACTTGAAGCAAGCAATCGACCTCTATTCTTTCTCGCTCGACGAATGTTTCGATGAGCTTTCAAAGATGGCGAAAGAGCAGAAAGAGTCCGCCGAATATGACGCGATTATGTCGAAACTCCGCTTGTACAACGTAGAGCAAATGGTGTTGCTGTCATCCGACTACGGCGTTCCCCAAAACCGCGAGCGCGTGGTGTTCATCGGAAGTCGCAACGACCAGAAACCCATCAAGGAGGTTCCCGCCACCGTCAAGCCAGACGAGAAAGTAACCGTGTACGAGGCCATTGCCGACCTCGACTTCATCGGCAATGGCGAAGTCCGCACGGAATACGCCACGCCCGAGCCACACCCCGAATGGGACGGCCTTGTGAAACGCCGCAAGGTGGACGGCGAAATCACAGACACCGACGAAGCAAAGACCTTTGCCGAGTGGTCGAAGGCGGGAAGGCTCTCTCATCGTTTCGACTTCGAGTGCCAGCCCTTCTATGTCAAGGATAAGGACGAACTGAACAGCAAGATGAATATGGAGACCGCCGAACTGTTCAACCATCAGACCAGCGCACAGAATGACATCGTAATGCGCCGTTTGCAAGTCATCGGCCAGTGCGGCGGCTATACCGACGAGTGCAAGGCCAAGCTGAAAGAGTTGGGGCTGGAGTCGCAGAAGCGCAACTACTTCGTTTTGAAGCCCGATGCGCAAAGCCCTACAGTCGTGACCATGCCCGATGACTTCATCCACTACTCACGCTACCGTGCCATGACCGTCCGCGAAATGGCTCGCCTGCAATCCTTCGACGACAATTTCGTCTTTCAGGGCAAGCGACAGACGGGCGGCGACAAGCGCAAGAGCGAGATTCCCCAATACACGCTGGTAGGCAATGCGGTGCCCCCGCTGATGTCCCGCGCCATTGCAAACGAAATCCTCAAAAACATCCAGTAGCTTATGATACACATGCGTCAATTTAACGATTTTGAGGTTGAGAACTTTAGCTTCTTAGCCAACCTTGGCATTAGGTATACTACTTTCCAGACCTATTGGACATCTCTTGACAAGGGATATTTTGATGCCATTGCTCCTATTAGGGCTTTTCTGGTTGAAGAGGGTATCCATGATTATTCTATTCAAGAGCAAGGTCCAAAAGAATATAAAGAGGGATATCTACTGACGGAAGATTTACTGATACCGGCAAAGGCTTCCCTGTATAGGCCTAAGACGAAAAAGGGTGATCCAAGACTTTGGTTTTCCAAATTGCACAGATACGCAGAAGCAAATGACATCTTTGCTATGTTTCATTACAATGATGCACTGTATATTATAGATGTAACAAAGACAAATATTACTGAAAAGTATAACTCTTTAGAAACAAATCCAATAAAAGATGTTCTTACCGCCATAAGCAATCAGAGTATGGAGGTTTCAAAGGAACTCTTAGGGAAGTTTGTCGCACTATATGATAACGGCCATTGGTATGAGTCGGAAGTCCAAAGTGATACAGGTATAGGTAGAGCAGTAGAAACTCTGTTGGGCATAAAGATGAATGATAGTCCTGATGCAGACTATAAAGGAATTGAACTAAAGAGCAAACGGCTTCAGAGAAATAGCACAAAGAATGGTTTGTTTTCTCAAATTCCAGATTGGGACAATAGCAAATTCAAAACGAGAGACGAGATTGTACAAAAGTATGGCTACGTCCGTGATGGAAAGAAAACTTTGCAGGTGACGGTACAAGCTAATCGCCCTAATGCTCAGAACCTTGTTCTTGACATTCCCAATGATGGTGAGATTCTAGAAATGTTGGAAAGGAAAGATGAAAAATTACTGAATCGAGTTGTTGAATGGCAATTGATAAAACTTCACCAAAGACTCACAACAAAGCATAAGGAGACGTTCTGGGTGTCAGTAGATAATCAGTTCTTTGATGGCAAAGAATTTTTCAGATATTCGTATATCGAACACACAAGGAATCCGAATGTTGCAGAGTTCGACAATCTAATCATGCAGCAATTTATCACGCTTGAACTTTTGTTGGCAAGACCCAGCGGACGCGGTGACACATGGAACTTCAAAATAAAGGATAGAGCCATGCCATTATTATTTCCAGAGTCGCTTTTGTATAAACTTGACCCTAATTCCACACCTCACAGAGGACCATTACCGAAATCAATGGCTAACCGCAGAAATACGAATAAATAGAATCGTTGTTAATTTGAATAATTAATCGAAGTATGGCAAGTAACAGCAAGAAGAAGCAAGAGGAGCGTTTCGAGATAGATCACCTCTTAACAAGTATACGGGCAGAGTTTGGTGACAGAATTGAGGTAATAGAGAAAGAGCCGCCAGACTTTGTCGTCAGACTGTCCAATGGTACCGACATCGGTATAGAGGCGACAAAATGCTGCCCGTCGATGGCGAGGGGTGAGCACAACAATATGACCGACTACCGATGGATGGATGATGTGGAACGTATGTTCATGCAGAATGAATATTTCCGCGAGAAGACCGCAAGCTATGGAATGAATATTTTGATTGACGGCACATCTGAGATACGTCTCAGCCGCAATAGCAAAGAGGACTGCTGTAAAGAAATAGAGACACATCTTCGGCAACTTCTCGATTCGGAAGAACATCAAGACCAGCCTACAAAAGTAATTCGGAGGGTTAGGATATTGCAAGGCAACGGTCTGTCTACCACGGTTCAGTTCAATCATATGTCCCGTCGCGATGCCGTGAGGGCAAAGGAATTGATAGAAACCATCGAAAAGAAGAACAAGAAGTTCAACAATTACGATTCTGTCAAAGAAGTATGGCTTTCTGTATACCTGCCGTGGCAAGAGAACCGTCACCCATATTGGGTTGAATACGATGACGACTGCTCAGAGGATAAATTCCATGAAGAACTTGCAAAAAGTCCCTTCTCACGGATATACGTTTCAAGTACCTTTGAGCAAGATTTCATGCGTCTAAAATAAAGATTTGCTTTCCAAATGAATGGAATTTGCCAATAAAGCATAAATTCCATAGTTTGATACGATTATCGGGAATTTTTATTTAACTTTGCCATCAAAAAAGATAACAATAAATTTTAGTATTCACTCAAAAATTAAGAAAGGATTAAAATTATGGCTGATTACGAAGAACTTTCTTTTAGCTATCTTGGATTGCTGTCGAACGCTCACCATGACGGGACGACGCAACAGATTCTTGCTTCCGTAAAGGCAATGCCGATATTATCCGGGATTATTTCTACGGATATTGTGAGGTAGGCTATAATATTTTCGACCAACGCTATCAGCTCAGAGGGAAACAGAATCTGGACTTCATGTCGCTGGCTCACCAGTATGCGCTCTATCTGATGGAGCACGACTGGAAGTCCTTGGAGGATCATTCGCCGAATATCAGCTTGAAGACCTGGCTTATCAATGGATTCAGATATGTGGTTCTCGACGCGCTGAAATGGTACAAAAAAGAATATGGCAGCATCACCTTTGAAGACTATCTTCGCTCATTCGATGTGATAAGCGACCTTCGTCTGCAGTTCAATCACATGGTGGAAGATGTCTGCGACCATGTGCCAATGGGACGCGAAGAAAGGGTTATCATACAAATGATGCTCCTGCAAGGATTCATAGGGAAAGAGGTTGCTGCTGAGATGGGTGTAACCCCTGCAGCCATATCACATAAATACAAGAAACTGAAGGATAATATCATTGTACCGTATTTCCGTGAAAACTTCGACATGGATCTGGATATGCCAGAAGTATTCGACGTTTATGGAGAGCCAATGGCAGAGGAAGCTGCTATGCCGCCTATGGGAATGGAACGTATCAAACTATATATGCCAGAGGATATGGAACAGAAGAGAACTACGCCGGAGCATATTACATCACTCCAGCCAAACGAGATATTCGTATTCGGCAGCAACCTCAAAGGAATGCACGGCGGTGGAGCGGCCTATATCGCCTACCGCAAGTTTGGAGCCATCATGGGTCAGGGCGTGGGCCTGCAGGGACAGAGCTACGGCATCCCTACGATGCAAGGCGGTGTAGAGACCATCCGTCCGTATGTGGACGAGTTCATCGAGTTCGCCAATGAGCACCCTACCCTCACCTTCCTCGTGACCCGCATCGGTTGCGGAATTGCCGGATTCACGGATGAGGAGATTGCTCCGCTATTCGAGAAAGCTCACGATGTGGAGAATATCGTGCTGCCACCAGGATGGTAAAAATAGAGGTTTATGAGTAATATAGAGAATGTGGAGATCGTCTCGGCCAGACCTGAAGATGCAGATTTCATTGCATGGATTGTAGCCCAAGGGATGCACATGGATGGTGTGCCGCCGTTTTTGAAAAAACACGGTGCTCGCGAAAATACGCTATATAGTTGGCAGAATACTCGCCTTCTTCGGTGCGATGGCAAACTGGCTGGTGGTCTTATCTCCTACGACGGAGCCACACATGAGGAAAGGCGAAGGAACACCTGGGTGTTGCCCGACGGAAGACAGTTCAATTCGGGTGACGTACCAGAGACGGTGGCAGGTGAATACTATCTTGACTCTTTGGCCATCGTTCCTGAGTTTCGTGGGCAAGGGCTTTGGAAACTGCTATTTGACGATGCGATAGAAACGGCCAAGGAAAAGGGTTTCCATCGCGTCACGCTGATTTGTGATGAGAATTATCCAAAGTTGGCACAGCTTTATACTTCCTATGGCTTTGTGACAGAAAATACAATCTTGTTTTTCGACACGCTTTGCCGTAAGATGTCACTCTCAATATAAGAAACGATAACAAAGCAAAGAACGGCTCAGTCCGAAAAATCAATAAAAGACCGCTAATTCATTGTGAATCAGCGGCCTTTTCCAATATAGGTGGTCGAGGTGACAGCAATGCTGCAATTACCGGCAAGATAGACATAGAGATCAAGGAGCGTGAAAAGCAGAAAATGATAGTCATCACAGGAACAGAGTTATTTGGTGAGCTGTCATTCACGATAGACGATGAACCATAAAAAGGAGCATACCCCAACGGCTGAACAGTTCAAGACATGGTACTGTCCGCTCATTGAGAAGCTGCTGCTTTATTATCCCATTGCAGAAGACCGGGTACGCTACTTCCAGCACTTCAAGGGAAACAAGTACAAGCTGATAGCATCGGCCTTCGACTCAGAGACTCAGGAACGCATGGTAGTCTATCAGGCTCTCTACGGCGACCGCAAATACTGGGTACGTCCGGAAAAAATGTTCTTCGAGCAGATTGAACGGGACGGCAAGCGATTCTCACGCTTCCAGGAAATAGACTGGGAAGAATAGATACAAAAGGCAGCACCAAGGCTGCCTTCCAAACGGGTTGTGGAACTGCGCTATTCGTACCAGCGCTCGGCTTTGCCGCTTGGCTCGTCCAAGAACTCTCCACCGAGTAGCTGAGCGCTTCTTTCGGCTTTATTGCCTGTGGCCTCACGAGTATATTCCTTGTACTGTCGGCCTTGTTCGGTTTCCTTAGTTTCCATAGACTTACCCTTTAATTCACAATTGGTAAAATGGCTAAAAGTATCTGGGTGCAAAGTTACTGCAAAACCATCAGAGATGAAATACCATCCGAAAGGCATTTTACATCGCAATAGTTTGGTATTTCAGCATATTTGACCAGTTCAATACAACTACAGAGGGGGAAATCCCCCGAATCTTTAGGACTTTACCCCTATCGTTTTAGAGTTTATCCTTTGCAAATCAGCAGGAAAATGCCGTACTTTGCACCGTGAACATTTGAAGACCCTTGATAAGGGGCTGGCGTAAGCCAGGGATAATAGTAACAATTTAAAGTATAGGAGATAAAGATATGAAGAAGACGATAGTGAGCACTAATCGGCTGATGATCCTGGCAATGATGATGGTCATGACTATCTCAGCCCGCTCGGCTATGCCGCTTGGCTCGTCCAAGAACGCAATGAGCTATAACGCAGCAAAGAACGAAGCCCTCTTCCTCTCTGACAAGATGGCTTACGAGCTCAACCTCACCGCTGCACAGTATGAGGCTGTCTATGAGATCAATCTCGACTATCTGATGAGCCTGAACGGACACGCTGATGTCTTCGGCATCTGGTGGGATCGCCGCAATGCTGACCTCCGCTATGTCCTGAACAGCTGGCAGTACGACAAGTATGTGGCACTCTCCCACTTCTATCGTCCTGTGGCATGGAAGGCAGGCAGCTGGACATTCGCAGTGTACTCTCACTACAACAGAGGCCATTTCTACAATGACCGTCCAACGGTGTTCGTGACTTACAAGGGTGGTCACAACAGAGTTCACGGCTCACACTATGCTCACATGCACAAGCCTGCAGTACATCACCATGCTCCAGCTGTGCACCATCATGCACCTGCTCCGCATCACCCAAAGGCTCCAGTGAAAGTTGACAAGCGTCACGGTATTGCAAACCACACCTTGGCAAACAACACACCACGCCATGGTCACAACAATGCAGGTCACTTTGGACGCAGATAAAGAGTACGTTTTGCCTCTACATAT
>Ga0256407_10009030_pt1 | contig 14393 bp, 21 predicted proteins | sample RumenRJG_04DNA_FD_193489 | JGI IMG/M metagenome (GOLD analysis project Ga0256407, IMG submission 193489) | Bovine rumen microbial communities from Lethbridge, Alberta, Canada - RJG_04 | ecosystem: Host-associated > Mammals > Digestive system > Stomach > Rumen | place: Canada: Alberta... | reverse complement strand
GCTCAGAGCGGAAAGACGGCTCGAGTACGGGTTAAGGGTTACGACGGTCTCGTCGAGAGTCCGGTCGTCGGCGTCGGTATCGCGCTCTCTGGTACTGGTATCTGTGGAATCGACCTCGATAACGTCGTCGATAAAGCGAAAGGTACTATTACAGAAGAAGCTCAGCGTATAGCGCGGCTCATGGATACGTATACCGAAATCTCGCCGAGCGGCAACGGTTTACATATACTCTTCGAGGGCTCTTTACCGGAAAACGCGAAGAAGGTAGCCGGCGGCAAGCGCGACATATTCGGTACGTATAAAGGTGAGTATCAACTCTTCAACTCCGGATACTTGACGCTCAGCGGCGATAAGATCGGCGAAAAAGTGCTCGCTGAGCGTACCGCTCAAGTATACGCCGCTTACGAGCTTTTCTTTAAGCAGACCGAGCCGGCCACGGAGAGAGAGACGCCGCCGGCAACCAGAGAAGAAAGTCGTACGACGTCGCCGTCGAAACCGGCGTCTTCTGTGGTTTCTGGTAGCGGCTTTACGTATAAGAGGTGGTTAGAAGAAGTACGCCGGCTCGACGACGCCGAGCTTCTTAGACGTATATACGCTTCTGGTAGGATCGGCGAAAGAGTAAGAGAGCTCTACAACGGCGATATTAGCGCTTACGAAAACGACCATAGTCGCGCCGACCAAGCGCTCGTAAGCTATCTTTATAGCTTTACCGGCGACCGAGCTCGTACAGAGCAACTCTTCCGAGCGTCGGCGCTCTTCCGGACGTCGGGAAAGAGTCGAGAGTATATCGCTCGTACTCTGAATAAAGCCGAGAAAGAGCGCGTCGAGCTCGTCGGACATATTGAGCTCACAAAGGAAGAGAAAAAAGCGTACGCTCAGCGAAAAGAAGCAGAAGAGCGAGCGCGAGACCCTTTAGCGCCGAGACGGTACAACTCTTACCAGAAGCCGCCGAAAAGGTATAACGGATACCAGAAGCCGAAGCGCTATAACTCGAGAACCGAAAGAGAAAAGAAGGTGTAAGCATGACCGAAGAGAGATATAAGCAGATAGACGAAATGAGCGCCGAAGAGCTCGACGCTCTTTCTCCGGAAGAGTACGAAGAGTACGAGTTTACGAGACTCGTAAAAGGTAGATACTTAGCTATTACGAGTCAAAAAGAAGCTCTCGACGAGCTCATGTGTGATATTAACACGGCTCAACAGGGTATGTTACCGGTATGGAAGACCGGCTTTACGGCTCTCGACGAAAAGCTCGACGGCGGCTTTCTCGGTGGTAATCTTATATTACTCGGTGCTATCAGTAGTCTCGGTAAGACGACCTTCGCGCTACAGATCGCCGAGAACATAGCGAGCGCCGGTCAAGACGTAATCGTCTTCTCGCTCGAAATGAGTAAGAAAGAGCTTAACGCGAAAAGCATAAGCCGCAACTCGTACCGGCTCTCAGAGCGCGAGTATATGGATAAGACCCACGTATATTACGACGAAGCTTGGCGTCTCACAATGGGCGACGTTTTGCGCGGCAGAGTCGGCTTACTGGGAGAAGATAAGCGCCGGCTCTTTGACGCCGCTTATGCTGAGACCGATAAGCTCAGCGACCGGTTATATATCATTCGCGATAACAGTATCAGCGTCGAGAAAGTCGAGAAGTATATAAAAGTCCATGAAGCGGTAACCGGACATAAGCCGTTCGCGGTGCTCGACTACCTCCAGATATTGAAACACGACGAAACCTTACGCGGCGATAAGCGTCTTCTTACCGACGACGACGTTAATAATCTTAAGGATTTAGCCGTTCGCGTAAATGTGCCGATTATGGTAATATCGAGCTTTAACCGTAATAATTACTATGAGCCGGTAAGCATGGGCTCTTTTAAGGAATCCGGCGGTATTGAGTACTCCGGAGATACGCTTATCGGTATGCAGTATAGCGGTATGCAGTACCAGAAGCATTACTTCAAAAAGAAAAATCAGAAGAAAGCGAAGCTCGTATACGAAGCTCAGCAGGATCATATTAACCGAGTGCGGCAACTCGTCGAAAAAATGGACGAAAACGGCGCTAACGGTCTCTTCCTGCCTATCGACGTCGTATTATTGAAGAATCGCGGCGTAAGTAAGGGTAAAATCCTTTTCGAGTTTTGCCCGAAGTACAATATCTTCCGCGAGTTGGAAGACCAGAGCAAGACGGCGCGAGAAAAGTACGATATAAATAGAGACGCTAACGAAATCGAGAGCGACGACGACGGCTCTTCTGTGGTTTCTGATGATAATAAGTCGCTTGGCGCTCTGTAATATCTGAAATACTCGTATTAAGTGGCGTACCGAGTAAAGCCGGTACGCTTTTATTATGCAGTAAAAAGGATAATTACAATAACTTGCAAAAGACGAGTATTAGCAGTATAATAAGTAATGAAGATAAGTCCGTATTACTGAGAAAGAAGGTGCTCAGAGTGGCGAATCCGATTTTACTTAAGATCGTACCGAAGAAGGGCGACACGATTTACGGCGCGAGAATTGAGTATAACTCGCCGAAGCTCGCCGGCTTTCTCGCTATTGAAGACCAAGACACGCCGCACGCGACGACCTATATAGCTTTCGATAATATCGCGAGCTTTACGGTATTAAACGCCGAGACGCCGAATATCGTTTACGCTTTCGACTCTCGCGTAAAGGTAAAAATCGACAACAGTATCGGAGGTTGAGACGGTGAGTATATTTGACCGACTTGTAAAGAAAAAGCCCGTAAAGACGACCGTTAACCGGCTTATTACCGAGCCGACCGGCTCTTTCTCGAGCTACGCCGGCGACGCTTACAGTAACGACGTCTTTCGGGAGGGTGTCGACGCGATAGCGCGTAATATTGGAAAGCTTAAAGGCTCTCACGTAATCAAGTACGCCGACCATGAGCGCGTCGACGGCGATTGTAAGCTTAACCGGCTTTTACAAGTGCGACCGAATCGGCTTATGAGTGCGTACGACTTTCTTTACAAGCTCGCGACCCGTCTTTACCTCTATAACAACTCTTTCGCGTATCTGGATCGCGACGAGCGCGGCATTATTCGCGCTATCTATCCGATAACGGCGAGCAAAGTCGACATACTGAGCGACGCGACCGGCTCTCTCTTCTGTGGTTTCATGTTGAGAAACGGTAGAGAGGTGGTACTTCCGTACGCCGATATTATCCATTTACGGCGCTTCTTCAATACCGGCGACGTACTCGGCGAAGATAATAGCGCTATCTCTTCCGGTCTCGAGCTCGCTCAAACAGAAAACGAAGGTATTATAAGCGGCATTAAAGCCGGCGCGACAATTCGCGGTATTTTGAGCTTTACGCAGATTATGAGCCCGTCAAAGCTGAAAGAAGAGAAAGACGCTTTCGTAAAAGATTATCTCGAGCTCGGTAACGAAGGTGGAGTAATCGCGACCGACCAAAAAATGGATTATAAGCCGATAGACCAGAAGCCGGTTATACTCGACGCCGACCAAGCGAAGCAAGTAAAGAGCAAGATTTATAACTATCTCGGTATTACCGAGTCTATCGTTAATAGCTCTTATACCGAAGACGAGTACGCCGCTTTCTATGAGAGTGTACTCGAGCCGTTCGCGGTAGCTCTGAGCCAAGAATTTACCGCGAAAGTCTTTAACGACCGAGAGCAGGCTTTCGGGAATAGCATAATCTTTGAATCCGGACGGCTACAGTTTACGAGCAATAAGACGAAAGTCTCGCTTATTGCTCAACTCGCGCCGTACGGACTTCTCACGATTAACCAAGCGCTCGAGATACTCAACTTACCGAGCGTACCGGACGGCGAAAAGCGTCTACAGGCGCTCAACATGATCGACCAGAAGCTCGCGAGCGAGTACCAAGTCGGAAAACAGACCGACGACGATACGAAAGAAGGTGCAGACGGTGAGAGCGACGAGAACGGAAAGAGTGCTTAACGCTTTTGAAAATCTCTGGACGGGCTCAAAGCTCGACCGAGACACTATCGAAGCGCGGCTTATCGGCGCTCAGATCGTCGGTATTTACCCGATATGCAGTAAGACGGCGAGCGGCAGGACGTACGCGACCGGCGTATCTATCGCTTACCGGCGGCTCAGCGGTAAAAACGTCGAAACCGTCGATATTGAAGCCGGCAACGGCGAAATCGAAGACGAGCTCAGCGTAATCTTTACAGACGATTATATCGAGCCCGAAGAAACCGCTTTTATTGGAGGTTGAGACCGTGAAAGAAGTACGAGTTACGGAGATACGAGCGATAACGCCGCCGGCAGACGGCGAGAAAGCTCTTATTTTGAGAGGGCGACCGGTGGTTTACGAGTCGCCGACGACTATTAACGATATTGGCGGTAGCTATATCGAAGTAGTCCGTAGAGGTGCGCTCGACGGCGCGGATATTACCGACGTACGGCTCTTAGTCGGGCATGACGCAAGCCGTATACCGCTCGCGAGAACACCGAAAACCATGTTGCTTAATATCGACGCCGACGGGCTCACTTTTGAAGCAACACTACCAGACACCGAAGCAGGACGAGAAGCGTTTAAGGCGGTAGAGCGCGGCGATATTCGCGGGCTCAGCTATGCTTTTACCGTTCCGGACGGCGGCGACGAGTACGACCCGAAGACCAATACGCGAGTTATTAAGCGTATTGCGAAGATCTACGAGTGTACTCTTACGGCGTTTCCTGCTTACGAGTCGACGTACGTCTCGGCTGAGAGCCGCGACGCTCGACTCTCTCTCTGTGGTTTCATGGAGAAGCGCAACTCGGCTAAGATACTGGTTAACCAGATTTTGAAAGAGAGGGTTTAAGGTGGGCAAGAAGAAGACCGGCTACGCCGATATTACTTTCGCTTTCGCGGCGACGTTGCAGAAGCTCGCCGAGTCTCGAATACCGCCGACGACCGTCGAATCTTTCAGAGTCGAGCCGACGAGATTGAGTAGCGGTAGCTATGATACGCTCGTCGTAACTTTCCGGATACCGAGAGCCGACGAAGACGAGCCCGACGACCCGCTCGAAAAAATACTACAAGACGTAGAAGCGTCTATGAATGAAATGGAGGTTAATAACCATGAAGTTTAAGACCGTTGCAGAAGCTTTCAACTTCTACCGCACCAAGACCGTCGAAGAAATGCAGACTCGCGCCGCCGCTATTGCTGCCGAAATCGACAGTAACGCCGACGCCGACGTCGACGCTCTCAATATCGAGCTTCGCGGTATCAAAGAAGCTCGCGAAAACGCCGAAAACCGGAGCGACGCGAAGCGTACTCTCTCTCTTCTCGAGGGCATGAATACCCAGAAGCGCGACGCTTTCAACGCCGAAAACGTCTTCGAGAGCGCCGAGTACCGGAGCGCTTTCCTTAAGACTATGCTTAACCAGAAGCTCAGCGAAGTCGAGACCCGCGCTTTTGCGCTCGGTATGGAAGTCGCCGAGAAGCGTAACGACGCTTACAATACCGCGAGCAATAGCGCCGCCGTACTGCCGACCGCGACTCTTAACGAAATCATTAAGAAAGCTCGCACTATCGGCGGCTTGCTCGGCGAGTGTCGCGCTTTCAACGTTCCTACGAAAATCTCTATCCCGATCGGAACACCGGCGACCAAAGCCGCTTGGCATACCGAAGCCGCCGCCGTTGATAGCGAAAACGTTACTCTCGCGAGCGTCGCTTTCGACGGTTATGAGATTATGAAAATCTTCTCTATCTCCGAGAAAGTACGCCGTATGAGTATCAGCGCTTTCGAGAGCTATCTCGTCGACGAGCTTACCGCTTGCGTTATGGAGCTTCTCGGTTACGCTCTGATTAACGGCGACGGTGACGGAGAGGGTACCGGACTCGAGACCGGCGTAACATGGGTTAAGACCGCCGGCGCTACCCAGAACGAGGTAGAAGTCGCCGCCGCGAGCGACCTCGGATACGCCGACGTCGTTTCTGTGGTTGCTCTTCTGAAGCGCGGTTACGCCGCCGGCGCTAAGTGGGCGATGAATAACAAGACGCTCTATACGTACTTCTACGGCATGACCGACGATACCGGCAGACCGCTCTTTATCTCTGATCCGAAGAGCGAGACTATCGGAAAAATCCTCGGCTTTGACGTCGTGATCGACGACAATATCGCCGACGGTAAAGCGTATCTCGGTAACTACGCGAAGTATCTCGGCTACAATATGCCCGAAGGTATCGTAATCGAGTCTTCTCGCGAGAGCTCCTTTAAGAAGGGCGTTATCGACTACCGCGCGATGGCAATCGCGGATTGTAAGCCGCTGGTTACCGAAGCTTTCGTACGTCTCCATAAGAAGCAGTCTTAAGGGGAGGTAAAGCGGTATGACTATCGTTAAAGCTCTCAAGAAGCTCGGTAAGAAGCTTAATACCGGCGGCACTGAGCCGACCGGAAAGACTATCGCCGGCGTACTCGCGAGTATCGAAAGCGGCTTTAACATTACCGGCGCTACCGGCGCTCATGTTACCGCTATCGAGCTCGAAGTTACCGAAGGTGTCGTTACTGGTGGTACTGCGACCCTGAGCGACGATTCTACCGTCGAAATCACGGTCACGACCGCCGGCGGCGACGATTAACGGCTATACGCGCTTTTCCTGCAGAGGGCGCTTATAGTAATCCTCCTTTTTGGGGACGGGAGTACGTGTCTCTGGTTCAGCGCGTACTCCCAATTTTGATTTATGAGGTGAGTCTATGATTATGACACTATCCGAAGCTTGTAACGTACTTCATATAGACGAGGGCGCTAACGACGAGCTTGTTATGAGTCTCGTAGACGCTCTACCGGATTATATCGAAGTCGCGACCGGACTTAACTACTGTCAGCAGACCGAAGAGCCGCTCGTCGGCGTCGTAAGCGGTTTCCTGCTTACTCAATGGTATTACGCCGACCATGCAGACGACCAAGCGCTTACACGTACGATTAACTCTCTTCTTAAGGTATTGAGCGTTAAAGCGCGTCAGTATGCCGAGTAAGTACGGTAATAGCGAGTTTTATAACTCGCGAGCTTGGCGGCGAGTCTCGGCGGCGTATATGAGCTCGAAGTCGTATATCTGTGAGAGGTGCGGTAAGCCGGCGGTAATATGCCACCATAAGAAGTGGCTCGACGACGTTAACGTACGTGATCCGGATACCGCGCTCAGCTTCGATAATCTCGAAGCGCTTTGTCTCGAGTGTCACAACGCCGAGCACGGCTTAAAGCACGACGTCGCCGTCTTCAATGACGCCGGCGAGCTCGTCGCGGTGAAAGAGAGCGTCTCGACGAAGCAGTACCAGAACGACCGAGATAAAATCGACGACGTAATCGCGAAAGCGAAAGCTCTCTCTGTGGTTTCATGTGAAAGCGAGGTGTAGACAATGGCAAGACGGAAAAACCCGTTAAAAGAGCTCTTAGAGCGCGTACCGGAAGATAAGCTTACCGTCGGCGAGAAACTCGTCGAAGAGCTTCTCTTCATGGAAGAGACGCTTAAACGGTTAAAAGCCCAGGTACGCGACGCCGGCGAAATAGAGCACTTTCAGCAGGGAAAACAGGACTTTTACCGAGAGTCTCCCGCGCTCAAAGCGTATAATACGACGGTTCAGCGGTACGGGAATCTGTATAAGCAACTTACCGACCTTATCGGAAAGACTCCGGAAGCCGAGAAGAGTAACGCCGTATACGACTTCATTAAGGGCGGCTTGGAATGAACTATATAAGCGACTACGTAGACGCTTTTCGTACCGGTAAATGTATCGTCGGTAAGCGTATACGCCGGCAGTACGAGAAGCTTCTTAACGACATAAATAACCCTACCGGCGGCTTTATCTTCGATGAGAAGAAAGCAGTACGACCGATAGAGTTTATAGAGCGCTTTTGTCGTCACAGTAAAGGCGAATGGGCTGGTAAACCGGTACGGCTCGAGCTCTTCCAGAAAGCTTTTATCTCGGCGCTTTTCGGCTTTGTAAACGCTGAGACCGGCGTACGGAAGTACCGCGAGACGCTCTTCTATATTGCCCGTAAGAACGGAAAGAGTACTCTTCTTTCCGGTATCGCGCTTTACTGCCTTATTGCAGACGGCGAAGCCGGCGCGGAAGTCTATAGCGTCGCAAGTAAGAAAGACCAAGCGAAGCTCGTCTTTAACGAAGCGCTTAACATGGTACGACAGAGTACCGAGCTCGCCGCTATTACGAAGAAGCGTAAGAGCGACTTATACTTTCCGTTAACCTTCTCAAAAATGCAACCGCTCGGAAGGAATAGCGACACGCTCGACGGCTTAAACGGCTCTCTGGTAATCGTCGACGAGCTCCACAGTATCAAAGACCGCAATACGTACGAGGTTATGAAGCAATCCCAGAGCGCGAGAAGACAACCGCTTCTCGTAATGATAACGACCGCCGGTACGGTGCGCGAGTGTATCTTCGACGATATGTATAAGTACGCTTGCGACGTTTGCGACGGTACAGTTAAAGACGAGAGCTTCTTACCGATAATCTACGAGCTCGACAGTAAAGAAGAATGGACTAACCCGTTAATGTGGGAGAAAGCGAATCCGAGCTTAAACCGTATCAAGAAAGTCGAAGACTTGATAAGTAAAGTCGAGCGAGCGAAACAAAGCCCGAGAGACCTTACCGGCGTACTCGTAAAGGATTTTAACGTTATACAGACCGTCGGCTCAGCTTGGCTTACTTTCGATGACATAAATAACGAAGAGACTTTCGAGCTCGAGCGCTTTAAAGGGTATTACGCTATCGGCGGCGTAGATCTATCGCACGTAGGCGACCTTACCGCCGCGACGCTTTTACTCATGGATAAAAGCGAGAAGCGGTACGTTACTCAAATGTACTGGTTACCGAAAGACCATTTTGAGAAGCGAGTAAAAGACGAGAAAATACCGTATGACAAATGGTACGAAGCCGGCTTACTCCGTCTCTGTGAGGGTAACCAGATAAATTATAGCGACGTTACAAAGTGGTTTCTCGAAATGCTCGAGAAGTACGAGCTTACGCCGGCATGGATATATTATGATCCGTATAGCGCGGCGTATTGGGTGCAGGAAATGCAGAGCGCCGGCTTTAACCTCGTCAAGTGTTACCAAGGTGTAAAGACGCTGAGCTTACCTATGCAGAAACTCGCCGCCGACTTACAGAGTAAGAAGATTAACTACAATAATAACGTATTACTGAAATGGTGTATTACCAATACCGGCGTTAAGACCGACGTTAACGGTAATATACAACCCGTAAAGGCTCAGAGCGCGAAATATCGTATAGACGGGCTCGCGAGCTTGCTCGACGCTTACGTCGGGCTTACTGAGCATTACCAAGAATACTTAGATACTGTAGAGAGGTGATTTTATGAAGGGTAAGTACTTCAAGAAAGATAAGCAAGTTAAGCTTATCCGTCGTACCGCTAAGAGCAACGCCGGCGGCTACGCAAAAGTAACGTATCAGTATATTACCGGCTCAATATGGGCGTATACTCGTCAACTGAGCCAAGACCAGAAATACGCCGCTCATGCGTATATGACAGACGAAGAGCGGTACTTCGTCGTCGGCTACCGTAACGACCTTAAGCTCTATGATATTGTCGAGTATAAAGGCGTCTTCTACTCTATTACCAGACTCGACACAGAAGACGACTATAATACCGACCTCTTTATCTACGTCGAGAAAGCGAAACCCGGCGACACGCCGAAAGCCGCCGAGATACTGCCGATAGAAGCGTAAGCTCTGCAATATTGAATGTTCGGGAAAATTCGCTCTGCAGAGCTGAGATCCGGATACTGCAGGTTGATTTATCAGCTGATTTTTTGACAAAAAGCCGAACGATATTAACCGTATTACATATATTGTTCGCTAATACATGAAACCACAGAAGAGCCGCTTTACCGGTAGCTCTTCTCTTTTTGCGCTTCTTAATATTTCGCGTATTACCAGTAATACGGCGAATATTAATTTATGTTTGACAACAACTCCCCTTCTGTGGTATCTTGTTTAAGGTGGCTTAGATCTATAAAGAAGGGAGGGTTACGAGGTGAAGCGGTATAAAATCCAATATATTGACGGTCACGACTTGAAGTATAAGACTTTTACGACAGACGCCGAGAGCCGAGAAGACGCGATAAGTAAACTCTGGGAACAATACGAGTCCGATTTTGACCACAGAATTATCGACGTTTACGAAGTCGAAGAAAAAGAAGAGGTAACCGCATGAAAGTAACAGAGCTTACGCGAGACGAGCTCACAGAGCTTAAGCAAAGGTACTATACCGATACGAGCGAAGAAGAGCCGAGTTACGAAGAGCTCGTAAATATCGACGAGATTATCAGCGACGAAGAAATCTTTCTCGAGTACAGAGCGTACGACTTCGTAAGAGACGACTTCTTTTGTAACCAGTAAAGCGTAACGCTTTAGGACAGGAGCGTACACGATGAAAACAATAGCTTTCGTTAACCAGAAGGGCGGCGTCGCGAAGACGACAACTTGTCTCAATATCGGCGCGGCGCTCGCTCTCTGTGGTTTCAAAGTGCTACTTGTCGACGTTGACCCGCAAGGGAGTCTTTCACAGAGCGCCGGCTTTGCTCAGATCGAAGAAAGCGAGCCGACGACGTACGAAGTACTTAACGGCGTCGACGTAAATAGCGCTATCCGGTCTCATAATGGACGATACGACGTATTACCGACCGATATACGGCTCAGCGCGAGCGAAATAGAGCTTATATCTCAAAAGCGCCGTACCGAGCGTCTGAGAGCCGTTTTAAGCGGCTTACGGACGCCGTACGACTTTGTACTCATAGACTGCCCACCGAGCTTAAATATACTCACTCTTAACGCGCTCGCGGCGGCTGACGAAGTGATAGTACCGGTACAAGCTCAATACTTACCGCTTACCGGCGTCGCTCACTTAGTCGATACGATAAAGCTTGTAAAAGAGCGTTTTAACGAAAAGCTCGAAATCGGCGGTATAGTGCTTACTTTCTTCGATGAGCGGCGTAATCTGGATAACGACGTACAAGAGATACTCGACGAGTACTTTAAGAAGAAAGTCTATAAGACCAAGATAAGCAATAATACCAAGGTAGCGCAAGCGCCGAGCGCCGGCAAGGATATATTTGAGTATAGCCCGTCGAGCAAGGGCGCGAAGCAGTACCGCGAGCTCGCGAAAGAAGTAAGCAAGGGCATGAAACCACAGAAAGAGAGAGGTAAGAGACAATGAGTAAAGTACTTAGCAACAATCCATTTTTCCAGAAAGACGAAGAGCCCGAAGAAGAGGTACTCACTCCGGAAGAAGTTGAGATTATCAAAGAAAGCTTAAAGCCCGTAGACGACTTTATGACTATGAGTTTCAAAGTCCGGAAAGACTACGTTAAGCTTCTTAGAGACTACGCTTATACTAACCGGCTCGAGATTAAAGAAGCGCTCGACGACGCTCTTAAGACCTTCTTCGAGACCGTCGATACTTCGTCTCTTTTAGAGTACCCAGAGAAGCCGAGAAAGCCCAGAAGGAGAGGTTAAGTTATGATTAAGCTCGAAAGAACTACGGCTTATTCTGTGAGCGAAGCCGCCGTACGGCTGAATATGACAGAGCAAGCGGTACGGCGCTATATTCGCGAGAAGCGGCTTAAAGCTCATAAAGTCGGACGCTCGTACTTTATGACAGAAGAGACGCTCGAAGAATTTGTAACCGGCGAGAAGACCGGCTCTTCTGTGGTTTCAAGTAAGAGTGCTGAGAGGTGAGATAATGGTATTCGATTTTACGGAAGACGAAGCTCGAGAGATTGAAGCTCTCGAAGACTCTTTCGATAAATTGATAAAAGAAGCTGAAAAGCGCGTACGAGCGGCAAGACAAGACGCCGAGCCCGACGAAGAAGCGCTTAAGGCTTTCGACGACCGGCTCGACGCGATTAAAAGACCTGCTGAGCCGAAAGAAGAAAGCCCAGAAGCTTTTAGCGCTTATCTCAAAAGCCCAGAGTACAAAGCGTACTTAGAAGAACAAAAGAAGATCGTCGACGAGCGTATCGCTTTTATAGAAACATGGGAAAACGCTGGTCCGGAAAAATGGAAGAAAGCTCGAGAAGAAGTTACCCGTCTCGAGAACGAAAGAAAAGAAGCCCGTATAAAGGCTTACAGAAGAGCTCAAGACAGATACTTCGCTGAGCTTGGCGACGACCCGAACGACATATTAAAAGACGCTTGCTTTCAGGTGATCCGGATTATTGAAAGCACGTACGCTAACTATGAGCGTAAGCTTAACGACGACGATTATCTCAGCTTCTCGGCTTTCGACGTAAGACTTCAAGAAGACGGTAGCTTTTTACTCGACAAAGACGAAACTCGAAACAATATCTTTGTAGGTTTGAAGCGGCACTTAGACGCTTTTAAGGGCGACTTAACTCTCTATAAGCGCTTTACCGAGTATCTCGAGCATACGCTCGAAACGAGCCCGTATATTACTACGTACGGCGTACTCGGCGCTCGGATTGAAAAGCAGAAAGAGAAGACGAAAGCAGTACGACCGAAGAAGTACGTTAAGACGCTTACCAAAGTTAGCGACTTAGCTTTCGATAATAAGCTTATGAGACCGCTTGACGCTGATCCGGATAGTTACTACGACGTCTTTCTCGACAGTAAGAGAACCGTCTCGGCTCGCGTCGCTATCGACTATAAGAGTCTCGTCGAGACCGGCTTTTTCACTCGCTTACCAGAGCTTACCGGCGAAGATATGGACGTACACGACGCTATCGTTACTCTCTGGTACAACGGTAACCGAGTAATGACATACGATATGATTTACCGAGCTATGACCGGTAAAATGCAAGAGAAAATCAGAGTAAGCGACGACATATACGCTCAGATAGACAACGCGCTTATGAAGCTTCGCGGCGTCGTAGATATGAAATTCGAGGGTATAGACAAAGATAAGAACAAGGTAACCTTTATAGCCGAGGAAAGTATCGTCTTCTTTCGGCGTAAAGGCGTAAAGGTTAACGGGCAGTACGTCGCGAGAGCAATCGAAGTAATAGAAGAGCCGGTCTTCCTGCGGTGGGCTAAGACGAATCGTAACGAGCTCGACACTCGAGATATTAAGCTTCTCGACGTACCGCAACTCAACAACGGCAAAGAGAGCGCCGGCATACGTCGAGCTTTGTACCGGCGTATAGTGCAAATGCGGCGAGAGTTTGAGAGCGACCGTAAGAGCCGCTCAGAGCTACCAGAGAACCGGCGACATATTCGATACGACTACGTATACGCCGAGCTCGAGCTCGAGAATCCGGATAAGGCAAAGCGTAATCTTATCAAAGGTAAGATAGATAAGATTATGGAATACTGGACGAGCAAAGGCTTTATATCCGGATACAAGCACGTACGCGACAGTAGCCACGCTTATTACGCCGTAGAGGTAAGCTTCCTTCCGAAAGTACCCCCGCAAAACACTTAACTTTACCCCCGCAAAACACTTAACTTTACCCCCGCAAAACACTTAACTTTGACCCCCGCAAAACACTTAACTTTGAAACGGCGAAAAAGAGCCCACGAAGCGAGATTTTACAACGCTTCTGTGGTTTCTGGTCTGAGGTGATTATGTAATGTATTATGTATGTTATGTGTATAATGCGACTCACCGTCGCACTTTATACACGGCTTACGCCGGTAAAGTGCAACGGCTCGATACATGGAACATGAAACCACAGAGAGAGCTTTCTCAGCGCCGGCAAGCGGGAGATTTGAAAAGGGGAAGGGGGAGTCTTTCAAAAGTTGGAGGGTTTGACACCGGGGGAGGCACTTTCTTAAACCTCTCCGAAATAAGCCGTTAAGGGAGGGTTATAGCGGTTTATTGGGATTTATTGATACTTTTGTAACATTCTGTAATAATCGTAACACTATATTAACAAACATACTCAGAAAGAGAGGTAATACGGTATGACTAAGGAAGAAAGAAAAGCTCTGGAAGATAAAATTATCGCGCAACTCGAGAAAATGAGCCGCGAAGACCTCGAAAAAGTAAACGCTCTTCTCGACGAGCTCGAGCAAGAGTACGCCGACGCTCAGAAGTGAGCCGACGCTCCTTCTGTGGTTTCATGTAGTGAGGTGAGGTTATGCAGTTACCGAAAGAGCTCGAAGCGCTTCGAGAGCGGCGCGTCTGGATATGCTACCCGATGATATGGAACGAGACAAAGCATAACGGCGTCGGCGGTTACGATAAGCCGCCGGTAAACCCGTACACGCTCTTTAACGGCTCGACAGATAAAAAAGAGTCTCTCGCGACCTTCGACGAAGCCGTCGCTCAGATCGGAAAGACGGCTCGAGTACGGGTTAAGGGTTACGACGGTCTCGTCGAGAGTCCGGTCGTCGGCGTCGGTATCGCGCTCTCTGGTACTGGTATCTGTGGAATCGACCTCGATAACGTCGTCGATCAAGCG
>Ga0256407_10009029_pt1 | contig 14393 bp, 18 predicted proteins | sample RumenRJG_04DNA_FD_193489 | JGI IMG/M metagenome (GOLD analysis project Ga0256407, IMG submission 193489) | Bovine rumen microbial communities from Lethbridge, Alberta, Canada - RJG_04 | ecosystem: Host-associated > Mammals > Digestive system > Stomach > Rumen | place: Canada: Alberta... | reverse complement strand
CTTGGCCTTTCGTTCTTCCAGTTCCAGTTTCAGCATTGAGTTCTCATCACCGAGTTTCTTCAGCAGGTTCTCCAGTTCGGCAATCTTCTTACGGTTGGCCTCGATACTCTGCTCGCTCTGCGCCTCCAGCTCCTCCTTCAACACGTGTACCTTATTAATACGTTCGCGCAGTTGGAGAATCTTACGGCGGCTGTTGAGGATGGTCACCACAAAAAGCACCACGTAGATCACACTTGCGATGATGACTAGAAACAACTCGCGGTTGCTCAGCACGAAATTCGATGTCTGGAATTCAATCATAGTGCAAAGATAGAAGAAAAAAGCGAACCCGCCAAAAAAACGCATTCGCAAAAATGTACATTTACAGTGTCTGTTCGCAAAAGTTTGCAGTCAGTGCGCAATATTGTATTTCTTCACGTAACGCATGCGTGCAGCCAGCGACATATGAGCGTATTCGCGCCATCCCACAGCCCCTTCGCTACAACGTTCCAGATAGTCGCGCTCCCACATGTAACGGTAGGCTTCTATCTCAAACGGATTCAGATAGTACATGGCGCCTTTCATCCTGCGTACATAACCGACTGCCATCAGCGAGAACCATAGGTAGCGCACATAGAAGAGAAACCAACTGTTGTGGGTGGACTGTGCCTGACGCACATGTATCATCTCATGGTTCTTCAATGCGCCGAACTTGCTGTTAAACTTATCGGCATCCTCCTGTGTTCGGGTGAAGATATGTCCGAAGATGGTAATGCCCGTATAGCCCTTCCTGCACCAGAAACGGCTTACCGAGGCCTCCATGTTTTTCACGCGTGAAGGCCTCGGTGCACGGAGGATCATCAACAGAGAGTTCAACCGCCTATCTTAAAGCCTTTGCCGCTGCTCTTCTTCGTCGTTGTGGCAGCCTTCTTTGTTGTAGTTGTGGCAGCTTTCTTTGTTGTAGTTGTGGCAGCTTTCTTCGTCGTCGTTGTACCCTGAGTATTGGCGGCCTTGTAGGCATTGTAGTACTGCAGGGCCTCAGGCATCTCCCTCTTGATGGCGGCGATTCGGTTCTCGTTGCTGGGGTGAGAGCTCTGCCACTCAGGCACGTTGCTCGTTCCCATACGGCCCCAGAAGTCGATGGCTACCTGTGGGTCATAGCCTGCCATAGCGGCAAAGATGAGTCCCAGATGATCGGCCTCTGTCTCATGGTCGCGTGAATAGCTCAGGTTGCGGAAACTCAAATACTGCGATGCTGCCTGCACGCCCACGGAGGTCATCGTTGAACCTACGCCGAGAACCTGTGCCAAAACGGCACCAGCCTGAAGACCGCTCTGCTGATTGAGTTTCTTCTGATACTGCTCTGCCGAGTGCATAGCCACGGCATGTGCTATCTCATGTCCCAACACGATGGCCAGTGCGGCTTCCGTCTGGGTCACGGGAAGCAGTCCCTCATAGACCACGATCTTTCCGCCAGGCATACACCAGGCGTTCACCTCTTTGTTCTGCACCAGGTTGAATTCCCACTGATAGCCCTGCAGCTCACTCTCGTAGCCGTTGTTCTTCAGATAGTTCTCCACGGCGGCAGCCAGTCGCTTACCCACACGCTCTATCATGGCGGTGTTCTGCGCATTGGTCGACTTCTTGGCCGTCTTCATGTAGCTTTGGTATTCCTGCAAGGAAAGACTCAGCATCTGCGCATTGTCAGCCACTTTCTGTGTCCTGCCGGTGAGGGGCACCGTACGTGTCGTACCGCAAGCAGCCATCAGCACCACGAGTGCGGTGGCCATCATCAATCTCAATTTTCTCATTGCTATTTGGTTTTAGTTCTTTTTATCCACTACGAAAACATGCCCGAGGATGCCGAAGGAGACATCCTTGTCGAGAATCCTGCCCGTACTGCAGATGCCGTAGCTCTTGTAGTCGAGCGTTCCCTTGAGCACGATCTTGGTAAGCGACTTTCCGTCAAGGAAGTCGAGGCTCTTGCTGTCGAGGTTGCCCATGTAGGCCTCCTGTATGGCGTCGATATGCTTCTCCTTGGAGGGATTTGTCAGCGCGCATGCTCCTGCCAGCAGGGCAATAATGAGCACAATAGTCAATAAAACCTTTTTCATCTTACAATTACATTTGAGGATAACTATTCTTTTTGCAAAGATAATACTTTTTTTCTGTTCCGTATCAATTTTAATCAAAAAAATGTATCTTGACAGAAGATACTCTTGCTCGACAATTCAAAAATAAACAAGTTTCTTTTGGTATTGTGCTCGCTTAATCGTATCTTTGCACTCACAAAACAAGCAACAACAAAAAATCTATGAAGAAGAACCTAAAGACAGCCACACTTTGCGTGCAGGCAGGATGGGAGCCCAAGAACGGTGACCCCCGCGTGCTCCCCATCATCCAGAGCACTACTTTCAAGTATGATAATTCCGAGGAAATGGCTATGCTCTTCGACCTGAAGAAAGAGGGCTATTTCTACACACGCCTGCAGAATCCAACCAACGATGCCGTGGCCGCTAAGATAGCAGCCCTCGAAGGGGGCGTAGGCGCCGTACTCACCAGCAGCGGACAGGCTGCCAACTTCTATGCCGTGTTCAACATCTGCGAGGCCGGCGATCATTTCGTCACCTCCAACGAAATCTACGGAGGCACCTATAACCTCTTCGGCGTGACGCTCAAGAAACTCGGCATCGAGTGCACCTTCGTCAACCCCAACGCCTCTGAAGAGGAAATCCAGGCAGCCTTCCGACCCAATACCAAGCTGCTCTTCGGAGAAACCATCTCCAATCCCGGTTGCAATGTGCTCGACATTGAGAAGTTCGCTCGCATCGCCCACCGTAACGGCGTACCCCTTCTCGTGGACAACACGTTCGCCACACCCGTCAACTGCCGACCTTTCGAATGGGGAGCCGACATCGTCATCCATTCCACCACAAAATACATGGACGGACATGCCACACAAGTGGGCGGATGCGTCGTCGACAGCGGCAACTTCGATTGGGAAACATGCACCCACAAGGGTGATTCTTCACTCTTCACCCTTCACTCTTCACTTCCTAAATATCCTGGACTCTGCACCCCCGACGAGTCATACCACGGACTCACCTACACGAAGGCCTTCGGCAAGAAAGCCTATCTCACCAAACTCGTCAGCCAGTTGATGCGTGACCTCGGCAGCATACCCGCACCCCAGAATTCCTTCCTGCTCAACCTCGGACTCGAAACCCTGCACCTGCGCATGCAACAGCATTGCCGCAACGCCCAGCGTGTGGCTGAATTCCTTGAAGCGGATCCACGTGTGGCATGGGTACACTATTGCGGACTTCCCTCCGATGAGAACTACGAGCGCGGACAGAAATACCTCCCCAACGGCTCTTGCGGCGTGATGGCCTTCGGACTCAAAGGCACCCGCGAGACTGCCATCAGTTTCATGGACTCCCTGCAGATGATAGCCATCGTCACCCACGTAGCCGATGCCCGTACCTGCGTGCTCCATCCTGCCAGCCATACCCACAGGCAGTTGAGCGACGAACAATTGCGTGAAGCAGGCGTAGCCCCCGACCTCATCCGCCTCTCCGTAGGCATTGAAGACGTGGACGATATCCTCGACGATATCCGTCAGGCCCTCGACAAAATCTGACACCTCTTTTATATACGCGAATGCCACTCTGCACGGACCTGCAAAGTGGCATTCATTGTATCCGCTATACATGCCATTCAGAAAAAAACTAAAAAAAATGTCTTTTCCGTGAACGATTTCCCGATTGGGGTGTATGCAGTTACGAAAACCAAAGCAACATAGCCACAATGAAATCAACGTTCATTACACTCACACTCCTGACAATGATGCTCTTCAAGGCAAACGCCCAGGAACTCAACACCACAGCTGCCGACTATGAGCGACAGATTGTCTCCGTGTATAAACAGAAGGACATGCAGACACTCGATCACCTGCTCAAAAGCTACTACAAGAGCGGACAATACCCCTTAGACGTTCTGATGTACAATTACAACGAGCTGCAGGGAATGGAGGACTGGGGCGTCATCATCATGTCATCTGCAGAGAGTCTGATTGGAAAGCTGATCCTCCAGCGTGTGCTCATGGTGCATCGTGACAAGGTGCTCGTATGTACCGAAACGGGAGGCCTCGACCATGCCACCTGCGAGCGGCTCGACATCCCCATGCCCCCAACGACCTGGAAGCCCGAACAGGTATATGAGCAGACCATCAAGTGGGTGGCTGACCATACTGACCGCAAAGTGTATTTCCCCTTCACCGACTCACCGCTCTTCAAAGAATTCCCCGACGCTATGAAGGAGTGTATCTACAATGAGGGACTGACCATGCACTACTCGGTTACCCCCTACGATAACATTTCCGTCAAGATACATAACCTCGAGGAACGCTATCTGACCGATTATCTGAAACTGGCACTTCAACCCTACAACGAAAATCAAGACAAAAGGCAATACCGCCGGTTCACTCCCGGGATGCTGGCACTCAACTACTCCGCCATCTATATGGACATGATGCCCTACTACCGTGAGCACCGCGCCGACAGGGTGGAATGGCTCCTGAATCTCTACCGTGCCTGCCAGAACCACTACAGCAACCTCTCGGTGAATAGCTTCTTTAATATCGAACAATAATGGCCCTGTTCCACCTACATACAAAAAACAGAACCGACGAGGAGCTGATGACGCAGGTGAAGGGCGGCAGCGGTAATGCCTTCGATGAACTCTACCGACGCTACGCCCGACGATTGAACGGTTTTTTCTTCGGTCAGCTGGGAGGAGATGCCGAAAGGGCGGCAGATGCCGTACAGGACGTGATGATGCACCTCTATGAAGCGCGTCTCCGCTACAGGGAAGGCCAAAGCGTAGCCACATGGGTGTTTGCCATGGCCTACAACCACTGCAAGAACCAATACCGACATCTGGGACACGAACAGGACTATCTGGCCCGTCTTGATGCCGAGCCCGTCACCGAGAGTCAGGTGGAAGTGCAGATGGACCGCCAACGGCTCGAGGAAGCCCTCCAGCAGGTGCTTACGACCCTCTCCCCTCCCCTGCGGATGCTCTTCTCCCTAAGATACGAAGAAGACCTCACGGTGCCGCAAATTGCCGAAATCCAGCAACTCCCCGAGGGAACGGTCAAGAGCCGACTTCACAAGACAATGAGTATTATCCGAAATAAACTGAAAGAATATGAAGATTAATAATGACGATATCATCTCTGCAGCCAAGACGCTCAGAGCAAGACAGGAAAGCAGGCTTACTACGCCTGAAAATCCTCTGAAAACCAAGCGTAGCCGAACGCCATGGATTGCAGCTGCAGCCTGTGCTGCAGGATTCCTGCTCGGCTTCGGTGTCCACCCCTCTGCTTCACCCGCTACCGACGATGCCCAGCGAGCACAAATCGACTCACTCAGGCAGGAAGTGCTGATGGCCAGAAGCAACGAGCCACAGGTCGTCCGCGAAGTGGTCCATGACACCATCTTCACCACGAAGGTCGTCACCCGCGAGATCGTGCGCAATGTGCCCGTCATGGCGAAGAGCGAACAAGTAACAGACAACGAATTAAACAATTACAATAACAATCGGGGCCAGTCAGCAGTAGTGGGATGCTCCATGATGTGCGACAACATCAGCTACGACCTGATAGCCTCCAAAAATTAAAAAAAATGAAGAAGAATCTATTGACAACAGCCATGTTGCTCATCGCACTCATGGCATCGGCACAGAAAAGTGTGACCATCGCACCCGTACTCAAAACGGGCATGCAGAAAAACTACATCTCCAAGGGTGAAGCCACCACTCCAGGATCGGCTGCCGCTGACGTTTCGGGAGAGTTGACCTACAAGGTGGTCTCCAAGACTGCCGACGGTTTCCAAATCGACATGATGTCTAAGGCCAACAAGATTGACGCCACTGATATGATGCAGACCATTTCGTCACCCGACATCATGCAACTACTGAATTCCATGAACGTGGAACTGCTCACCGACAAGAAGGGCTGTCTTACCGCTATCAAGAACTCAGCTGAATTGAAAGAAAAATGCAATGCTCTGATAGACTCATTATTCAATTCCATTATCAACAAGAGCCCGCAAATGAAAGATAATGAGATGCTTAAGTCCACCATGCAGAAAGCTATCTCAACCATGAAGGAGATGTTCACCGACGAGTATCTGTTTGAATCATTCACCCAGACACCCAGCATCGTCTCACTCAATGGAAAAACCATCACCGATGGCATGGAGGAAGATGGTATATATGCACAGTTCTTCAAGACAAAGACTACCTATTCCATCCTCAACGGCGGCAAGACCATCGTGCAGGACACCAAGGCCGACGTCGACATGAAATCCATGAAGGCCTATATGATCAAAATGATGGAAAGCATGATGCCTGAATCCGTGGCAAAACAAACCAATCCCGAGCAGATGAGCGAAATGATTGAAGGCATGATTTCCAACGGCACCATCAAGATGGACATGACCCGTAAGGCCACCTATGACATCGGCGAAGACGGGTGGGTAAAGAAAATGGTGATGGAGATGGACCTCAACACCCCCAATCAAAAAGGAAAGATGCGTCAGGTCATCACACAGAAAGACTAAAAGCCATACAAACACTAAGCCTCCTTTTTTCGGGGAGGCTTAAAAGAGCAACCGCTATGGTTGCTCTTTTCTTATTATGCAGCACAAAGGGCCATCCTCACGGACAGCCCTTTCCTATTATACAAAAACATTATGAATTTTATTTAGCGAACAAGATTTTTTGTCTGTTTCTATTGTGCGCAGCGACAATGCTCACAATCGTGGTTGCAACGCTCCTTTCGCTCACAATAGCGCTCACACTGGGCACAAATGTCATAGCCGAGCATGGCACCGAGGATGAAGTCTTCTTCGGGAGTGAGCTGATTGAGAGGGCGGTTGACCATCATCTGGATGGCATCGAGACATTGCTTCTTGCCGAAAAAGAGATTGAGGCGTTCATTGCCCACGGGCTGGATGATGTAGGCGATGCCTGCATGTTCCAAACGGGTACGGGCATAGGTCTCATAGCGCTTATTGAAAGTGAAGAGCACCATGTTGCGGACTCCTTTCTTGAGTTCGTAGATATGGTTCATGAGCACTTTCATGTCGGCGGGCAGAATCTCGGCTTGCTGCATGGTTTATTGTCGTTTTCTTTTTGCTTTTTGTTTTTAAATTCCTAGTTGGGCTATCCAGGCATCGATGCGACCGTCGGTCTTGTCGTCTTCGTTGATGTCGTCGAGGGCAAGGCCTACGAACTGTCCGTCAACCACGGCATCGCTGTCGTCAAAGGTGTAGCCCTCAGTGGACACTTCTCCGATGACGTTGGCACCGGCAGCCTTGGCGGCATCGTAGAGTTCCTTCATGGCTCCGCAGAAAGTGTCGCCGTAACTGGCTGAATCGCCGCATCCGAAAATGGCTACGGTCTTGCCGGAAAGGTCGGCGCCCTTGATGACGTCGAGACCGTCGTACCAATCATCCTGCAGTTCGCCTGCTCCCCAGGTGGATGTACCCAAGAGGATGTTGTCGGCTGCGAGAACGTCGTCGTCCAAGTCCTGTACGTTAACTACTTCGGCCCCGAGTTTGGTGCCGATTTTCTCTGCGATGGCTTCGCAGGTGCCGGTTGAAGAACCGTAAACTACTACTGTCTTACTCATTTTCGTCTTGTTGATGTATCTTTGTTGATGTATATGAGATTCTTTCTGAATTCGGTTGCAAAGATACGGCGAAAATGAATAACAGGCAATACCTAAAAATGATGGTTTTGCAGGAATACCTACTTTTGGGTATATTTGCGGCCGCCACGGATGACGATGCCGCGATAGTGGCTGCCAACAGGCTGTCCCATGAGGTTGTAGGTGGTCTGCCTTGCTGGAGTATCGGCAGGCATTTCCCTGATGGCTGTGGACACGATGTAACGGAGACCGGCGGCAGCATCTATCTGTCCATAACCATACTCATTGTTGGGATAGGTGAGCGTGGCATCGGGATGGGTGGAAGTGGTGGCGATAATGTGGAGCACATCGTCGGGAGTAAGCGTGGGACAGGCCTGGAGCCAGAGGGCTACGACACCAGCCACCACAGGACAGGCCATCGAGGTACCACTGTTACTGTTCCAAGGATAGGTACGCCCGTTGTACTGGAAATGCTCTACGTCCCAGGTGATATCGCCTGCCTGGGGGTGGTTCTCAAGATAATAGCTGCTATAGGAGGAGATGATGTTCTGCCCGGGAGCCATGACGTCGGGCTTGATAAGACCGTCGAGTGTGGGGCCTATGCTTGACATATCGGCCCGTACACCGTCAACGCCACCATTGCTGTTTTTCCATTCTCCGAGATAGTTGTAATGGCCCGTGACGTAGGCATTGGAACCCACGGTGATGGCCGCAGGCGCACTGGCGGGTGCCAGGATGTGGTGACCGAGCACGGCATCATGGAGTGCGGGATTGAGGTCATTGGTGGTGAACTCGCCGTACATCCGCAGGAGTTCCACCCGGCTCTCCTTCCCTATCACTTGCAGGGAGAAGGGCACTTTGAAAGCGAAATACCTGGGGCCGGTGATGGTCAGTTCATAGCCTGTGGCAAAAGCGTCGAAAGGATTGGGGAAGGCGATGATGTCGATGACGTACTGCTCGCCGCCCACCTGAATGGTATCGGTGAGGTTGGAGTCAGGGCGTTCCAAAATCTGCTCGGTATTAGCCTTATAAATATATGGTGATGAAGTATCGGCGTAGATGCTGATCTGGAAGGAGAAGGAGCCGTTGGCACTGATTTGGTGGCGTATCAGGTTACCGTTATCGAGGAGAAAGCAGCCTGCCGACTCTACACCGCGGGGCTTAAGTACGTATGAAGGGAGGTAACCGGAATTGCCTGCGGCGGTGACGAATATACGACCGGGCCCCGTCATGCGCTCGAGGACTTCATAAAAAAGGAGATTACTGGTACGAAGCATGTCGGTATAGCCCTCGCTGAAGGAGATGACGCAAGGTTTCCCCACTTCGTCGGCATAGTCGAAGATATATTTGAAGCCCAAGGCATCAGTTGCGGTGGTGAAGCGGTAGAAGTCTTCCTTGGCGATAAAGACGGTATCTTCAGTAACGGCATTGCTGACCAGACAGAGTTCGCTCTCGGGAGCAATGCCCTGATAGGGTGACGTGTAGCCACTGCCGGCTGCTATGCCAGCGGTATGGGTACCATGCGTCTGGCCGAGTCCGTCGCGTGAATGAGCATGTGCAAGAATGGCTTCACGGGTGGTAAACTGGGCCCCTACGTAGGTGGAGTTGTCGCCATCGTCGGCGAGCATGTCCCATAAACGGTTGATACGATAAGTGGAGAGGTCACGACTGTAGAAAGTGGGATGAGTCAGGTCGAAACCAATGTCTTCCACACCGATGATGACACCCTTGCCCGTATAGCCTTGCGGGAGACGGAGACCTTCGTTGGCTGCCTTGCCGCCAACGATGATGCGCGTGGTATCCATCAGTACTTTCGACATAGGCTCTGCCTCAATGCGCTTCACCTCATACAGGGAGGAAAGGACACTTACCTGAGATAGGGGCACGTCGACGATGTAGATGTCTCCATACTGAGCCAGCTGTCGGCACTGATGGAGGGCCATCACTTCTGAGGCGTTCTCGGTGATGCGTATAAATACGCAGGTATGAAAGTCGTCAGTTTCGTTCTGGGCGGGTGCAGCGGCAGGCATCCGACGAAGCTGACGTTCATGCTGACGAACCATTTTCCTGACCATCGACGACATCTTGCCATAGGCAGGACGCTGTGCCTGTAAAGGCAGGAAGAGAACCAGCAGCAGGTTGGCAAGCAGGAAGCGGGTCTTCATAAGATTTTCGTTTTAGGGACGGGAGTATTCCCTCCGTTCTGGTTGCAAAGATAGTGGAAATGCGCGTAAAAACAAAACAAAATCTCATTTAGATTATAAAAAAAGGAAGACCGCTCCCCTACTCTGTTCGGGAAACGGTCTTCACCATCTGAAAAAACTCTCTCTCGTCTGTTTTTCTTATTTCAAACCGCGATTTACGAGAGTAACATTGAGCAGCATCACGTAAGTGCGGTACTGGTCACGGTTAAGAACGCTACGCATACCACTGAGGTCCTTGCGCAGAGCCTTCTCGAAACGTGCCTGACGCTTCTCTGAAGAAGCATAAGAGGCGCGGCGCATCTCGCTGCAGAAGTTGTCGTGTAAATATTCCACTGCTTCATACTGATCGCCGGTGAGGTTCAGGACTTTGGCCAAACGGTCGTAGTTGACGTTCATGTTGTAGGCCTTGCGAACAGCTTTCACGTCCTCGTTTCCTGCAAATGCTGCGCTCATGCTGAGCATGGCAACAGCCATCAAAATCATCTTTTTCATAATCAATCTTTTTACCTTTAATTAATAATACTTTGTTACCCTAAATGCCCCCTTTCTGACGGAGGCTTATTCTTGTTTTCCGCTGCAAAGGTAAGGAGCATTCCGACGTCGCAAAGCATTTTGGAGGCATTGTTTGAAGGATTCTGCCGTTTTTTTGACGTAAATCAAAAAATGTCGTTATTCCAGAAATAGAAGAAAACGACCTTATCCCATCACCACATCGAGTACCATCATCAACACGAAGCCAATGGCAAAGCCGATAGTACTGAGGTTGGAATGTTTACCAGCGGAGGCTTCGGGGATGAGTTCTTCAACCACGACATAGAACATGGCTCCTGCAGCAAAGGCAAGCATATAGGGAAGAACGGGCATCAATAGAGAGGCCAACAATAAGACTGCAACGGCTCCAACAGGCTCTACGGCTCCACTCAGAGAGCCTAAGATAAAAGACCGCCAACGACTATTTCCAGCCGCACGCATCGGCATAGAGATAATGGCTCCCTCAGGGATGTTCTGGATGGCAATACCCAACGAGACAGCAACGGCACTGGCCAATGATATATGGGCCGCACCATTCCCTGCCCCGGCAAAGACCACACCGACAGCCATACCCTCAGGCAGATTGTGGATGGTGACGGCAAGGGCAAGCATTGCTGTCTTCGACAGATGTGCCCGCATACCCTCGGGCTTGTCCGTGCCGATGTGCAAGTGGGGCGTCAGTTCATCAATCAGCAACAGGAATCCCATTCCCAACAGGAAACCGACTGCAGCAGGCAACACCGCCCACCTGCCTCTATCACTACCCATGTCCATTGCAGGTATCAGCAGCGACCATACCGATGCCGCCACCATCACCCCCGATGCGAAACCCAATAACGACTTCTGTAACCGTTCCGACATCTCGTTCTTCATTAAGAACACGAAAGCCGAGCCGAGCATCGTGCCTAGTAGCGGTATCTGCAATCCTATAATCAATGTTGTCGTCATAACCTTGTAAAATCCTATCTTTTCCTAGCCCTGAAATAAAGCATGGCTCCCTCTACATGAAAATCGAGAATGTCATAGTATGGCTCCAGCCGCCGGCGTACGCCTTTAGCAGTGTCGAAGGGAGGCGTGAACCAGCCCATACGGGTCATCACGGTCTTTGCGAGCCAGTCGGCAACCTTCTGTTCGCCAGCAATGTAAAAGCAGGCTAACAGTTCGCCACCCGGTTTTAGTGTGCGCAGAATCTCTGAGTATGCCTTGTCCTTATCAGGAAACACATGCAAGCCGTTCATGCAAAGCACGTAATCGAATGTTCCCTCTACGAAGGGCAGTGCGCCTACATCGCCCTGCATCGTCTTGATGTTGGTAATGCCTGCCCCTCGGAATCGGTACTCTGCCTGTTCTAACATATCCTTACTATAGTCCAGACAGGTGATGACGGCTTGCTTCATCCTTCTGTACTTCTCTGTTGTGAACACAGCTGTACCCACAGGCACGTCAAGCATCTTTCCCTTGAAATCATCTGGAATCCAGTTCAGCACCCTGTGGGCAATCTCGTTATCATCGACACCGCCCCAAAGAAGTTTGAAATATAATTTACTCCACCATTTCCCTTGGGTAATCGCATCATCGTAGAAACCTTTGCTAAATTTGTACGAACTCTTAATTTTGTCTGCCATTTTTATTATCCTTTGATTTTCGGCTGCAAAATTACTTTATTGTTGTCGCAACTCGGTTGCAAAGAAAAAAGTCATCCCTTCACGCCGATAATCGTGGCATTCGATGGCTTCATACGATGAATCTCTGTTTGGATGAAGCCTGCATCTTCTAGTATTGACTTCAATTCCTCTGGCGAATAAGCCGTCATACCTTCAACAACATTCGTCCACACGGAATCGCCGTCAACAACCTCCACCATGATAGCAAACTTTCCACTTGGTTTCAGCACACGGCGCACCTCCTTCAGACAATTAGGCAGATTGGGCCAGAAATAGACAGTTTCGACTGCCGTAACGAGGTCGAACTTCCCGTCATCGTATGGAAGCTTCTCGGCAGAACCCTGAGTCACAAAGACCTGCTTGTCGAGCACTTTGGCATTTACCTTCTTTGCCTTCGCCACACTCTCTTCAGAGATATCGATGCCATAGACCTGCGCCCCCTTGCTCCGTTTTAATAGTCGCTGTAAGGTAGCTCCTCCGCCACAGCCAATATCAAGCATTGTCCAGCCGTCTTGGATACCGACGAGTTTCAATCCCCAATTCGTCAGCGGAGCATGACAGAGGTTCATAAACTTCAGCATAGCGCGTCCCATTTGTCCTTTGGGACAGGCGCAGTTGGTGAATAAGGTTTTCAATAATCCCATCGTTCAATCCTCCTTTACATATTAAATACTATACCATGCGAGAGTTACACCGAAGACAATCATCATTGGCATGATCATGTACTGTCCGGCATTATCGGTGGCAGCAACGGCCATATTCTTGCCCCAGAACAAAGGCAGTACGTCACATATGGAGTGGCAGGCAAAACCGCTGATGGTCAGCAGCCACAGAACGGAAATCTTAATACTTCTTGTCATAGTTGATAAATAATGAAATCTGGGCGCAAAGGTATGGCAAATAAAGAAGGTGCGCAATACCTAAAAAAAAGGATTTTTAAGTATTACACACCTACAAAGACCTGCAAAAGCAGATTAATCAGAAATAGGTATCTACTTTATATATTTCACTTTCGAGGCATTGCGAGGCTTGGCATCGGGCTGCTCGCCAGGATAGCCGATGGCAAGGATGTAGTTCAGCTTGTAATCTGAAGGAATGTCGAGATGGTCAAGGAAGAACTTGCATCTCTCGTTCGAAACGAGGAAGCGCACGGGGCCACCAAGACAGCAAGTTCCTAATCCCAATGACTGAGCAGCTAACATCATGTTCTCACCCAACAAGCCAGCATCCAGTTCGCCCCCACCATTGGCAGGTGTACAAACACAGATAAGGGCTGGGGCATCGTAGAAAAGACTTCTGTCTGCTGCCTTGTTCACGTCAGCAATCAGTTTCTGGTCTTCCACCACACGGACAATCCACGGTTGGCGGTTCATTCCGCTCGGTGCATTGATACCACACTTAACGACAACCTCCAGTTTCTCGTGTTCTACAGGCTTGTCGAGATACTTGCGGATGGAGCGACGGTCCATCATGTTCTTCAGCACAGGATTTACCAACATCGCAACATCGGCCTCCACGGCACTCATCTTGTCAGTTGGCTCATAGCGTTTCAACACCTGACCGTCACGTGAGACGAGGAACTTGGTGAAGTTCCACTTGATGTCAGCCTTCTTATCATAATCAGCATCCTGTTTACGGAGCATCCCGTCCATCATCTTACCCCGCTGATCTGCTACGTCAAAGCCGCCGAAACCCTTCTGTGTCTTCAGCCAAGTATAGAGTGGATGCGCATGAGGACCATTTACCTCAATCTTGTCAAATTGCGGGAACTCGATATTGAAGTTGGCCGTGCAGAACTGGTGAATCTCCTGAATAGTGCCGGGAGCCTGCTGTCCGAACTGGTTGCAGGGGAAATCGAGAATCTCGAAGCCATCTTTCGCATACTTCTCATACAACGCCTCCAACTCCTTGTACTGCGGTGTGAATCCACATCGTGTGGCGGTATTCACAATCAGCAGCACCTTTCCCTTGTAATCAGAGAGTGAAACTTCCTGTCCCACATCGTCCTGCACTTTAAAATCATAAATACTTGACTGTGCCGAAAGGGTCAGCACGCCTATTATTGCCATAAGGCTTACAAATAATCTTTTGTACTTCATAATTCTATATTTATCTTAATGTTGATTCCTTATCTATCCAATCTTTCTTCATAAGACTAAATGATTGGTGCAAATATATCCTAAAATCCGCAACTATCATCCAATACACGATTAAGGGTAGATTTATGAGTCGTTAGTAGCAGCTTTCAGTAAAAAGCAACAGCACAACATCAATATGTAGCCACCATCCCCTTACCCCACG
>Ga0256407_10009028_pt1 | contig 14395 bp, 11 predicted proteins | sample RumenRJG_04DNA_FD_193489 | JGI IMG/M metagenome (GOLD analysis project Ga0256407, IMG submission 193489) | Bovine rumen microbial communities from Lethbridge, Alberta, Canada - RJG_04 | ecosystem: Host-associated > Mammals > Digestive system > Stomach > Rumen | place: Canada: Alberta... | reverse complement strand
CGGAGAGGTGCTGGACCTGGCCGCTGAAAGGAAAGTCTTCGTCGCGGAAGCTATATGGACACGCTATATGCCGTCGGCGCGGATGCTCCGCGAACTCATCGACCGCGGGGCAGTCGGCGAGGTCGCGATGATAAGCGCCGGCCTCTGCTATCCGGTAGACTGGAAACCGCGTCTGATGCGGCCGGAACTCGGCGGAGGAGCCCTTCTGGACCTGGGCGTCTATACCATCAACTTCATGCTGATGTGCCACCGCGGGGAGATAGACAGGGTCGTCTCGAACTGCATCCTCTCCCCCTCCGGCGTGGACCTGCAGGACAGCATGTCCTTCACTTTCAGGGACGGCGTAATGGCCGATCTCCATTGCTCCGCCCGCTGCGCCACGGACAAGCGGGGCGTCGTCTCCGGAACGGACGGCTACATCGTCGTGGACAACATCAACAACCCCTGTTCCATCAAGGTCTTCTCCAAGTCCGGGGAACTGACGCAGGAACTGGACTGCCGCGCCCCCATCAGCGGTTTCGAGTACGAATTCCTCTCCTGCCGGAAGGCCATCGCCGAAGGGCGCATCGAGCCTGAGGAGATGCCGCATTCCGAAAGCCTCCGGGTGATGTCCATAATGGACGGTCTGCGCAAGGAATGGGGAGTTCGTTTCCCAATGGACTGATTATGAAAAAGATATCCCTCGCCATACTCGTCCTGCTGCTTTAGCGGGCACCCGCGCTGAAGTCACGATCTGCCCTCTTTTTAGAAATTCAGCGTGTATATTGCCCCACGCTTGTTATCGACGGTCGTTGTAAGGGTCTTGCGCGCAATCTCGATACCGTCTCCGTTCAGCATATAAGCATCCGAAGAGTCGTAACCGTACAAGTAAAGCGTGGAACTGCTACTGAAGTCGTTGGAAATGCTGGGCAAATATGGATAATACATGATAAGTTGCCTTGCATCAAGGTCGTAATTTACTTCAATCCCAGAATATCGTTCTGGAGTGTAGTTCCCATCCCATGATCCACCTAAACCAAGCCCGATTGCTGTTCCGGATTTTGTATTCCCTCCAGAAACAATTACCATTGAATTTGAATTCCTCAAGCCATAGGTTATACCGGTATGAAAGCAATTGTCGGTACTACTTGCCACGCGTACTGCATATAGCTTCTTGCCTGCCCAGTCTTCCCGCAGGGTAGCGGTAATTTTCAGAATAGAGAAATAGTTTTTCAGTGAAACCGATGACAGCGCGCCAGCCGTTATGGTTCCGAATCCCATCATAAGACAGTCGTCTAAATGTCGCAAGTTGTTACCTTTGCCACTTCTCGCCATTATCCTGTTAAATAGACTTACACCAACTTCCAGGTACGTAGTTCCCTGTGAAATGGAAACAATGCTTCCGCTTCCATGTTTCACCGATTGATAAGGCTCTGACGCTGTTTGGGTAACGGCCGGATAGATTACATAGTAATATGCTCCAGGAGTCCCGGTTATTGTACCAGTAAATGTTGCGCTGGTTTTGCCGTTCCCACTGGAAAGCGTCAGGTTGTCGATAGTTTGAAGTGTGCTTGAATTTAAGGTAGCGTCATATGTGACCAATGTTAGTTTATCGCTATCCGCCCAGGTGCATTTTAATGCAGAGCCACTGGCAGTATAACCGGCTTTGGTATCATCATCGGCACCATCCAGACTGACGGTTAGGGTTATTTCATGAGTTTCGGGGTTAATCTCGCCGGTTTTTACGAGTGTCGAATTCTCTACTTTATTGCATGCAGCGAGGCAAACAAGGGCCGACGCCAGAAGTATGACATTTGTTTTCATAAAGCATTCCTCCTTACTAAACTAATTCTCCGCCGTCTTCAAACCCCGGTGCCACGACGGATTCAAAACCGGATGTTATCACAAGGTCGCAGAGCCGCCCTTCCGGCCCAATGCTGATCACCTCAATTTCAGGTGAAGAATAAGATTGTTTTTTGTTCATGATTATTGATTGTTTAAGGTTGTTACTTGAAGATTACCGGGCGAATGGGTTGATAGGCAATACTCGGGGAACCAAGATACCAACTAGTGATTGATGAATGTGCTGACAGACAATAGTACCTGCCGCTGGAGTAATAGTATTCGGAAGTCCAATACTGGCCATCGGGGATGAAGATGGCGGTGCCTTCATATCCGGGGATGGATGATGTGACGGTGTTGCCGTTAGTTGCCCTGGATGTATCCCAGGCAATGGAGAGGAACGGCCTGGAAGGCACATCACCCCAGAGAATGTCCAGATGGCTGACTCCAGGGATTCTCCAGTCGCCGCCCCAGTTCTTCGTCGCGGCGTCATAGCTGGCATTTCCACCTATATCCTTGGTCGAGCCGGGCTTGTAGTAATCAGTGGAAGGAGACGGGTTCACGTTACCCCAGTAATAGGTATCTCCCCGCTGGTCTATTGCAGATGCCCCGAGATTCCGGTCGGCGAAATAAAGCTTCTTCCCGTCTACCACGAGCCCAAGGTCGACATAAGTATGGCCGTTTGCATCCGGCGCAGCCTTGACCTCCGCCCAGGAGGTGCCTGCGACGGAGAACTCTCCCATATCGTAGATCTTCCCCCGTGCCGGAGTGAAGGACTTGCCGCTTCCACGCACATACACCTTCCCGTCCGTCGCAACGAAACTGAGGTCGAAGCCTTCCGGCATCGTCATGGGGTAAACGCAGATGTAATAATCTTTGCCGGCCTCGATGTTGCCGGTCAGGATGATAGAGGTGGAATTCGAGGCAAGATTGCAGACGGGGGGCGCCTCCATTGTCGGGGCTCCGCCATTCCACTCAAAATCCGCCTGCCCGCTTATCCTCACATACGTACCACCGGGCTGCCTTGCAGTCAGATAAATCTGCTTGCAGTCGAACTGGGGCGTCACCTTGAGCAGGGCAACGAGGGGCTTGAAAGAAAAGTCCCCCAGCGTTGCGCTGTGTGCAAGCATAAGGAAACAGTTCCTGTCGAAAGAACCTTCGGTTGCCGCCTGGTAAGCATTCAGTTTGCAATAGTAATAATCCTTGCCATCCCCGTAAGCCACGAATGCATCCGGGCGTTCCTGGTGTGGATACAGGGCCGTCCATCCTTCACTGCAAGCGGAGTAGATGCCGGTGGCATCCCCCGTGAACTGCGCGGTTGCGCTCAGACTGCCGGAAGAAAGGCTGAACGGCACGTTTGAATCAGGAGCATAGACGCCTATCCTGTCGGTCGCAGACCAGATCAGCTGCATCTTGTTCGCAGCGGAACCGGTCGTGAACTGGACTTTTGTGTCGCCGGAGCCATCCGCCGTGGCAGTAATTGTTATGTATCCATCCGGCAGCGGAACAATGTCTTCCGCAGGTGTGGGTTCTATTTTGGAGCAGGCCAATGCAAATGCTCCGAAGGCCAGAATAATCAATGCTTTTTTCATAACAATTCCTCCTACCATTCAAATGTTTCAACTTCCATTTCCTGCAGCGGCTCTGCAGTTTCAAGCAGATTGCTGGTGCAAATCACTCCTTCGCTTTTGAAGGAAAACCCGACTGCCTGCGGGCTCTCGTAATGTCGTTTCACTTTCATAGACCTATAGTATTTATATTTTGAGCAACTCGTGTGCGGTGAGCCGGTTCACCTTGTCCCGCAGGTAATCGTTCTCATCCTGCAACTGTTTCATCTCGGCACGGTGTTCCTTTTCGGATCTGCGAAGAAGCCACCCGGCTCCTATCAGCACAACCAAAAACAAAAGGACTATCAGTGCCAGATACATTCTCATAACTGCTGGTGCAAAAATGGGTTTTAGCCGTCACTTTTGAGTAATGAATTTTCAGTAATTTGCACCGCTGCGGCCATAATTTGGCCACAGTCATGATTGCCCACATCACACAATCTGCATAGAAAAAGAAGAAACTTTTCCTTTTCTATGTAAAATTTTCTATATTTGCAATTAAACTACACATTGTATGTATCAGAAGAATCCCCTTATTCAATTTGCCGGAATACCCGTTTCAGGAGCAGCGCTGAAGTCCTGCTTTTCTTCGCTGGCCCATCCGGAAAAGAAGATTCAGGCTCTTGAACAAAGCGGGGAACTTATACGGCTTAAGAGAAATCTCTACATAGTCAATAGGGACCTTTCCGGAAAACCAACCGACAAGTGCCTATGCGCCAACCATATTTATGGCCCTTCATACGTATCACTTCACTGGGCACTCCGTTACTATGGCATGATTCCGGAAAGGGTCTACACTATAACTTCTGCAACCACAAAGCGCTCCCGCACATTTCAAACACCTGTGGGTCGTTTTGCATATTTTCAGGTGCCCGACAAATACTTCCCCATAGGAATAGAAAGCAAGGAAGATGGCGATGTTCATTATCTTATGGCCAGCAGGGAAAAGGCCCTGTGCGATCTGATTTTGCACGATAATTATGTGCCGAATCAGTCCATAAAGTCCCTGATTGCTTATCTCGAGGAAGATATGAGGCTGGATATGGACGTGGTATCGGAACTTGACACCAATATCATAGAGCAGTGCGCCAGAATGGGCAGAAAGACTCAGATTTTTGAATACCTGATTAAAATAATCAAGCAATGACCACTTACGAATCTATGTTGGCAAAGTATAGCCAACAGGGCGGAGGAGTTGTTCCTCCTAATGCCGAGCAGGAGATCTGCCAGAAAATCGCACTTGCCGGCCTGTGCCGTGGCGGTTTCTTCGACCATGCCGCCTTCTATGGCGGCACCTGCCTGAGGCTTTTCCACGGATTGCCCAGATTCTCGGAAGACCTCGACTTTTCCCTCATCGAAAAACGGGATGATATCCATCTCGAGAATTATTTCGATGCCATTCGTGAAGAGTTCAAAATTGCAGGGTTCGAAGTAATCATAAACAAAAAGGAAAAGAAGATGTTCGGCCGTGTGGAGTCTGCTTTCCTGAAAGAAAACACCGAGGCCTACGACATCAAATTCCAGACAAAGAAAACCGTCAAGGTAAAGATTGAGTTAGATACAGACCCTCCTCTTCTTTTCAATACTGAGCAAAAGGTTCTCCTTGATCCGTATTCATTTATGACGCGTTGTGTCACCCTGCCGGACCTGTTCGCCGGCAAGATGCACGCTCTTGTATATAGGGCGTGGAAAAGGCGCGTAAAGGGGCGGGACTGGTTTGACTTCGAGTGGTATGTACGCAACGAAGTCCCGCTGGATTTCAAGCATCTTCAAGCCAGAATCAAAGAATTCAATGGCGAGGATGTCAGCTTGGATGATTTCAAGAGTATGTTGCGGCAGAAACTGGCCACCACAGATATTGAAGCAGTCAAGGAGGATGTTATTTATTACATTGACAGTCAGACACTTCGCCAGCTGGACTTCTGGTCCAACGACTACTTCCTGCAGCTGGCAGACCATATGAACATAATCAACGGATGATGATAATGAGATTGATGTATTATGCGGCGCTGGCCGTGGTGATGGCGGAAAGCCTGATTGCGCAGGCCGGCAAGGATGTGTCGTCCCAGAAGTTCGATGCGGCGATGGAGAAGGCGCTGATGGCGCTGGAGCAATCGGAAGGGCAGCCCCGGATAAAGGTGCAGGCCCTTCAGACCATCGTCGGCATAGATATCATGACCAGCCGCGATGCGGATGCATGGGAGAAGGCCCTGGAGGCCGAGACCATCGCCAGGAAGCACGGGCTCGACAAGGAGCTGGCCGGCATACTCATCTCCAAGGCCAAGCTCTGCTCCTACGCCGAAATCTCCCCCGAAACGGGGCGCAACGACGAGGGTCTGGAGTATGCAAACGAGGCCCTGCGGATTGCAGAAACCATAAAGGAGCCCGAGCTGGAGGCGGAAGCGTGCTTTGTCATCGGATCCCTCTACATCAACAAGAACCGCTGGAGCGACCCCATTGACCAGGGCATCTACCGCACGGCCGGGGAATGGCTGGACCGCGGGCAGGCGGTTGCGGATGCAAACGGCATCGAACGCCTCCGCCGAAACGGCGTCCTCTTCCGTTCGCGCTGGTTCCAGCAGGGCGGGCGCAATGAGGAGGCCCTGGAATACTTCGCGAATGCCCGCAAGAATCTTCCGGAAGATGACCACCTGATGGCAAGTGCTCTGGACGACCGTCTGGTGCGCCTCTACACCCGTACCGGGGATGCCCAGTCTGCCCTGGACTCCCACGACGATTATGTGCGGGAGATCACCCGCTATATGAACCAGAAATCGGATGAGACCCTCCAGGAGATGGAGACCCGTTTCGAGGTAAAAGAGAAGGAGCATAAGCTCGAGATGCGCGGTTATCAGATTACCATTCTCCTGATGCTGGTGATGCTGGCGGCGGCCATCATAGTGATAGCGGTGAATCACATCCGTCGTGTGCGCCGCCGCAACGACGAACTCCTGCGCATCAACGCCACCAAGGAGCAACTGATAGAAATCCTTTCCAAAGACCTCCGGAATCCCGCACAGGCATACAGGTCCGACCTGGAAAAACTATCGGAAGAAGCTGCCACGCTTGATTCCGAGCAGATACGCGAGCGCTGCCGCAAGATCGCGGAGAGCGCCCAGTCGATAAACCAGGATGTGGCGAACTATGTCGGGGACATCCTGATCGAGAGGGGCAGGAAAATCGCCGACATAGGTCTTTCGCAGCGGGAAATCCAGATTATCCGCTTAAGCGCCGAAGGCCTCACCGCAGCCGAAATGGCAGAGAAGCTGTTCCTGAGCGTTCACACAGTCAACACCCACCGCCAGCGCATCTACGCCAAGATGGATGTGAAGAACGTCTCGGATATGCTTCACACCGCCAGCGAGCTGGGGATAATCTAGTAGCTGAACACGCAGTCGTATTCTGCACCGCCGGCACCGATGCGGAAGGTATGCACCTCGCGCTTGGCAGGCTTCACGGCGACCACGTCGATGCAGAGGGTCTTGGTGTAGTCGAAGAATGCGTGATGGTTGGTGGGCAGCATCAGGTCGGGAACCACCCAGCCGTAGCCCTGGCTCACGAAATAATTCACCCCGTTGTATTTGATATAGTCGTTGGTGTGACTGTCTCCGGTCATCATGCCTACGATCGTACGCTTCTGCGAGTACTCCGAGAGGAGGTCCATCAGGGCCTGGTTGTGGGCAAGCGTGTTCTCGGTGGGCTTGCTGTTGGACCAGCGGCCCATCGGATGAGGCATGTAGTGCGACAGCACGATCACGTGCTTCGAAGGATCGGTCTCCTCCAGCATGCTCCTTAGCCACTCAAGTTCCTCATCTCCATACATATAGTAGTCGGGACCCATGGTGCGGGTGGTGCAGCTGTTGAGGAAGAACACACGGAAGTTCTTTTCGGGGATGTCGTACCAGCCGTAGGTCCTTTCGGGAATCAGGTGGAGATTTCCTGCAGCGCGTCCTTCCCATGGCTTCTGGTAGAGGTCCTGCAGTTCCTGCTCGGTGTTGTAGCGCCCCTCGCCGGCATCCCAGTCGTGGTTGCCCGGAGCGTAGAGCCAGATTCCGTCGTATTTGTCCATCTCTGCGCGGACATTGTCCATGATCCACTTCGCATATTCGGCATCGACGGTGGCAGGATAGGCATTGATGCCGATGTCGCCGAGATTGACCATGAAATCCGCATCGAACATCTTGGCTGCAACCGTGGAGAAGCCTATATGCCTGAAACTGTACCGCCCGCAGGTGTGCACGTCGGTGAGGATGGGGTAGACCAGCACCTCGTCATCCCCTTTCCATGCGGCGAAGCGCTTGTAGGCCTCTTTCACCTGGGGTTTTACAAAGGCGTGTCTGCGGGATGCACGGTCTTCCCTGAACATGCGCGTTTTGTCCAGTTCCCTCTCCTTGATGGTGGGAGTGGAATAGCGGAACACCATCGACTGGCCCTTGTCGAAGTCGAACCATTCGACCTTTATGGCATGCTTGCCCTTCTGAAGCACCTTGGTCGCCTTTTCTTCTATCGGCCCGCGGGCGCCGTCGCTCACAATTATCAGATCACCGTCCACATAGAGTTTGCTGCCGTCGTCGGTCGTGAGAATGAAGGTGTATTCCTCTTCGGTCTTCACCTTGAGAGTTGTCTCAAAAAGGCCGCAGAAGTGGTTTTTGGTATCGTCGATGCCTTCCAGGTCGATGTTCGTCTTCACTCCCTGCAGGTCGGGTTCTCCGAGAGTCGAGAAATCCGGCAGGTATCTTTCCGGCCAGTCGTACCACAGTTTGTAGTTTACGACAGGGTTCTGTGAGCACGCGGCCAGCATCAGGACCGCCAAGCTTGCGATAATGGTTCTCTTGATCATATTTCAGTGTTATTGTTGTCTTTGATGCAAAGTCCCCTCGACGACCTTGTCGATATAGAGGACTCCGTCGAGATGGTCGCATTCGTGCTGGAAGATTACCGCAGAAAAGCCCTGCACACGTTCGGTGGTGTCTTTCAGCGTTTTGGGAGAGGTGTACTCAATGTCGATGTCGCGGTAGCGGAGCACGTCGCCACGCCATCCCGGAATCGAGAGGCAGCCCTCGGGTCCGGGTGCCGTCTCTCCCCTGGTGGCGGTCACGAAAATGTTGGGATACACCTCGAACGGCTCCCCTTCCTTGTCGAAGCGCTGGACGGCCACCACCCTGCGGAGGATGCCGACCTGCGGCCCTGCGATGCCTACGCCGTCCTGCGAAGGATCGGTGACGGTTGCAAGCAGCTTGGCCTTGAGATCGTCATACACTTCCGTTTGAATGAGTTCAGGCTCAATCAATGCCGAAGGAGTCCTCAACACCACGGAATCGGACTTGTCGTAGATGGTCAGCACCCGGAGTGGGGCTTCGGCTGAAATTGTCGCTTTTTCCGCCTTGCTCCAATCGGCTTTCGGCGTACATGCGCAAACTGCAAGAGCCGAACTCAGAGCCAGTATTCTGATATAATTTTTCATATTACAAAATTAAGAATTTTTCTGATTCTCCGGAAAAGGCTTTTGCGCTTCGGTTTTTCCTGTTTTCGGATAACTATAATTGCACTTGTATGCAAAAACGCCCCATTTGCATACAAGTCCTCTGTTTTCAGGTTGTTTGTATGCAGAAATGCCGTTTTTGCATACGGAATGGGCGTAGGCGAAAGAAAAAGGCGTCGCACGGAAGCGATGCCTTTTTCGTGCCCCTAACCGAGGTTTTCTCGAACCTTTTGTTGGAGGGAATTGAGCGGTTGTGGGAGGCGCATAAGATTTTACCGAATCCAAAGCATTTTCCTCTTGCAGCAGAAGATTCTGTTTCGTAGATTTGTAGAACTAACATATATGGTTATGTCGAACTTGGAACAAATACAACTATTTGGAGAGAAGCAGATAAGAACTGCTTGGAACGATGCAGAGGAGAAGTGGTATTTCTCCGTTATCGATATCATTGCTGCGCTTGTTGAGACAGATCGTCCCAGAAAGTATTGGTCTGACCTAAAGCGGAAACTTCTAGCAGAAGGAAGCGAGTTGTCCGAAAAAATCGGACAACTGAAAATGAAGTCTGCGGATGGAAAGATGTACGCCACAGATGTAGCCGACCAAGAGCAGCTTTTCCGCCTTGTCCAGTCAATACCATCACCCAAAGTTGAGCCTATAAAATTGTGGATCGCGCGAGTTTCGAGCGAGCGGATTGATGAAATGATAGATCCGGAATTATCCATCGACCGGGCCATTGATATGTACCGGCGAAAAGGATATTCGGAGGAGTGGATCAATCAACGACTTCAGGGAAAGAAGGAACGAAAAAAACTTACTGATGAGTGGAAGCGTGTAGGCGTGAAAGAAAAGCAATATGCAATCCTAACTAATGCCATTTATGAAGTCTGGTCAGGCATGACAGCGAAGGAGTATAAACATCTCAAAGGTTTGAAAAAAGAGAACCTTCGAGACAACATGACTGATACGGAAAGCGCTCTAACCACGCTTGCCGAAGTGGCCACCAGAGAGATATCGCAGAATGAGGACCCCGGGACAATCACCCATAGCATCGATATCGCCCGCAGAGGAGGTGGCGTGGCCAAAGTGGCTCGCGAAGCCTTGGAAGACCAGTTGGGAAGAAGCATTATATCCTCTGAGAATGCCAAGACGTTGAATAATCCGGAAACACCCAAAGAGATAGAGGAGCAATAACCAATTATATTAGTGCAATTATCTTTACCATACACAGCGATGATAACTACAATAGACCAAAACAAATTAAAAATCGCTATTGACTGGATTAACAAACTCGCCAACGGGATGAATCCGCTTGATGGTAGTACACTTCCTGATAGCGACATCGTGAACAACGTTCACATCTCCCGCTGCCTGTTCTACGTATCCCATGTGCTTGAAGATGCTGGGAAGAAATCATCCTCCCGTCAGAAGCAGTATGAACTTGAGTTTCAGCTTACCCCGGAGATAGCGTCAAAGGTCTATATTGCAGAGAGAACGGGTATCGCTATGTTCGTCAAGGAGATCAACAAAGTGATTCCTGAAAATATGCAACCTTTGGCCGCATCTAAAGTAACTCAGTGGCTGGTTTCGGTGGGGTACCTTGTAGAACAGCAAAGCAATGATGGCCGTAAATACAAGGCTCCGACAGAACTCGGGACATCCATCGGCATGACATCCGCATGGAGAGATGGCTCTCAGGGGCAGTATCTTGCTGTTTCCTATGATGCCAACGCGCAGCACTTTATCCTTGAGAACCTTTTCAAGCTATAGCTCAATTTCGCCTCGCTTTAGCATATTCTCATAGTACGTCAGGTTGATTTTCCGGTTGCAGCCGCTCTTATCGGGTTTATAGTTCGTGCAACCAAGGAAGGGTGTGTTGTCTTTCTTCTTAACAATGAGATAGCCGTCCTTGCAACAGTCACACTTGAGGATGGGGAGTATACCGCCGGAGAGGTCGTTGGTCATGAAGTCACAGATTTCAGGCTCATTCGTGCAGAGCCATAGACGCAGACCAAAGTCCTTCTTCTGTCGAACTCGAAGCGGATAGCCACATATCGGGCAGCGTTTAATCATTGAGATGTCCGGCGAGTCAGTCTTGGAGATGTCCAGGTCGCCGTTGACGTGGACTGCCGAATAGTCCTGAATCAGTTCTGCCACGAATCGAGACGGGCGCTGCTGGGGTACTACAATATAGACACGATTCTTTGTGCGGGTCATCGCCACATAGAATAGGCGACGTTCCTCTGCATATTCAATCGTGCGGTCCTCCTTGATGACCAATTTCATCACCGGATCGTCTTCAATTTTGGACGGGAAGCCGTAGACGGCGTTGGCGGCATTGATGATGATGACGTTGTCGTAGCCGAGACCCTTTGCGCGATGTGCGGTCAGGAAGGTAATCTTCGATTTTGGGTATGCCTTTGACTTGACCTCGCCAGTCTTGTCATTGAGGAAGAAGAGGCCGGTCTTGGCCAGGTGGAATCCGTCGAAGTTGTATCGGCCTATGAGCAAAATGGAAGAGCCCTCCGGTTTCCCCTCGGCCTTATTGGATTCGAGAATCTGGCCGATGCTGCGTTCTACAGCCTGGGCACGGAGATAGAATTTGCCGCCCTTTCCTTCCGCCAACTCCTTATCGGCTTCTTCTGAGTACGCCTCAATGATAATCGGCCGCTGAATATGCTTCGGGCTGATAAGGGACTTCTGAATCTGCGATGAGTTCTTCTGAATGAAACTGCCGGCGATGTCGATTACCTCCTGGGAATTACGGTAGGTCTTGGTGATTTTTAACTCTTCGCCGTAGCCCATGATGTCGGAGAAATGGGTGAAGAGTGTGATGTCTGAGCCAGCGTAGGCATAGATGGACTGCCAGTCATCTCCCACGGCTATAATCTTGGCATCACAGACGTTAGAAAGCGCCCGTGCAAGGTCGAAACGCTGTCGGGATATGTCCTGGTACTCGTCGATGATAACGTACTTAAAATCGAGTTTCTCGCCGATTTCCACCTGCTCCTGCAGTATCTTGGCGGAGTCGTTTATCATATCCTCGAAGTCCACGGCTCCACGTTCCTTCAATTTCTTAGAGTACTCCAGATAACTCTGGTGGCAAACGTCCAGGAAAAGTTTGGTGCGGACATTATCGGTCATCCGCTGCATCTCACGGAACTTGTCGGTATCGTAACCGTTGGTCTTGAAGTTCTGGATGAAGGCACAAATGAGGCGAGTGAGTTTGAAGATGTATTTGTTCTCCTCCGTGGAGACAATCTTCTGATATACCTCCATATCGGAGCGGCGGTCCAGGACAATGCCTTTCTCCTTCAACTGGTCTTCCAGATGTTCAAGGAAAGGACGTCCGTCATTGTAGGCAGAGAAGGTATATATCAACTCGGTGCCATGTTCACGATGGAAGAGAATCTTATCGTTGACTTCCTTCTTGTATCGATTCAGTTCAGATTTGGAGTAGCGATTGTTCTTACCGTCTTCGGTGATGCCGAAATGCTCGATGTATATGGTACGATCTCCTTGTCTGATGACGAAGTCAGGGGTGTATGGCTTGTGTGAGTGGCGGAATCCGTAAGGGTAGGGCCGCTCATATTCATAGTCAATCTTGTGTAGGTACAGGAAGTTTGCAATCATCACCTCCTGCGAAGAGCGGAGGGATTCGTAATTGATAGTGATGGATTTGCCTGTACGCTTATTGGTAATGGTCTCCACGTACTCGTTCATATTAGAACGCATGGTGGAGAAATCGGCCTTTGAAATGTAGTTGAAGAAGGCGTTAAGGTCATCTCCTTCGTATGGAGCATCGAAATAGCTACCGAAGAAGAGGATCAGTTTATTCACCATATCCGACTCCCGGAGGACATCGTTCTTGAGGTAGTTATTGATGACATCAAACATATAGCCGCTGTCCACCACATTCTTCTTATCGGCATCCTGCTTACGGAGGATGGCATAGCCGGTCTTATGGAATGTGGTGACGGGGCAATTGATTTTCAGTGCCTTGTTAATCTTATCTTGAAGTTCTCCAACGGCCTTGTTCGTGAAGGAGATGACAAGAATCTGCTCGGGTTTGACGCCCTTCTTCTCGACCAGGTACTTCACTTTGGCGGCCACCGTGGTAGTCTTTCCGGCTCCAGCACCGGCCACTACTAGCATATAATCCTCGTCCGTGAGAACCACCTTTCGTTGCTCCTCGTCCAGGGAGATAGCGGGATCGACTTTGGATAGAACCGTGTCCAGATAGTGCTTATCGGTTTCCAGGTGCCTCTGCAGGAAGGAATGATTGTGCTGCTGGATGCCAGTGGAGCCTTCTCTTAGGTCTGAGAGGTCAGCATAATTCCGCAGGAAAGCCTCGACGGATGCTGCTGGTATGGCGAACTTCTCGCAGTACAGGCCGAGAGTTGTTGCGGTCTTCTGGTTCTGGAAGAAGGTATTGATATCCGAATACTCGTCAATCAGCTGCTTGTAGTCACTGCGGGCCAGATACCTGTCCTCCAGGAGGAGCGAATTCAAGCGCTGGGTGAACTGGAGCAACCGAGCATACTCTGTTGTAGGCGCTTCTGGTATGACGATGGACGACTCCGGTTTCTTGGGAGCCTCTTTCGACTTGCCACGTAGCGAGAATATGAAATCAAGAAGGGACATTAATCTTTGCAAATGCAAAATTACTAAATTATTATCGAACCATCATTGTTAACAATCACGCTGACCACATCTTTCAGGAAACTAAGTGATTACAAAGGCAAAAAATACCGAAATCTCTAAATTCTTCTAGAGATTCCGGTTTCGTGCCCAGAGCGGGAATCGAACCCGCACGTCTTTAAGGGACACTGGATTTTGAGTCCAGCGCGTCTACCAATTCCGCCATCCGGGCATACGGTTGATAGTTGTGGATTGCAAAGGTAAGGAAAAATTCTTAACTTGCAATCATTATGAAAGGTTTGGCTTCGGAACTCAGAAAATACAAGCACGTGTTCGTGGTTTGCGACCGCAATGTGGAGAATTTTGCACGTCAGGTGGCGGGAATTCCGTCCGGTGCAAAGCACGGCGGCATGCCTCTGCTGGCCATCAGCGCCGACGAGGAGCACAAGAACATCGACACCGTGATGCTTATCTGCCGCTGGCTGCTCGAGCAGGGTGCCGACCGCGATGCGCTGGTGCTCGCAGTGGGCGGCGGCGTCACCACCGACATGGCCGGATTCGCGGCCTGCATCTACAAGCGCGGCGTGCGCTATGCCAACGTGCCCACCACCCTGCTTTCGATGGTAGATGCCGGCATCGGAGGCAAGACCGGAGTGAATCTCGACGGCTACAAGAATCTGCTCGGCATAATACGCCAGCCGGAGTTTACGGCCATCTTCCCGGAGGCGCTGGAGTCTCTCCCGGAGAGGGAGTTCCGCAGCGGCCTTGCGGAAATGCTCAAGACTTTCATCATCAAGAATCCGGGGCGCGCCTACGAACGCACGGTAGCAGCCTTCCATTCGGCGGA
>Ga0256407_10009026_pt1 | contig 14395 bp, 11 predicted proteins | sample RumenRJG_04DNA_FD_193489 | JGI IMG/M metagenome (GOLD analysis project Ga0256407, IMG submission 193489) | Bovine rumen microbial communities from Lethbridge, Alberta, Canada - RJG_04 | ecosystem: Host-associated > Mammals > Digestive system > Stomach > Rumen | place: Canada: Alberta... | reverse complement strand
CCGCAGCCTACACCAGCAGAGCGCCCGCAGCGCGATGCCATATATCGAAGTCAACTGCGCCGCCATCCCTTCGGAACTCATCGAGAGCGAACTCTTCGGCCATAAGAAAGGCTCGTTCACATCGGCCATCAAGGATCATAAAGGCAAGTTCGAGCAGGCTGACGGCGGTACTCTCTTCCTCGACGAGATCGGTGACATGAGCCTTGCCGCACAGGCGAAAGTGCTCCGCGTCCTCCAGGAGAAGAAACTTACTCCTGTCGGAGGAGACAAGGACATCGAAGTCGACGTGCGCGTGATCGCCGCTACCAACAAGGACCTGCGTGCCGAGATCGAGAAGGGCACGTTCAGGGAGGACCTTTACCATCGTCTGAGCGTGATCGTGCTCCATGTGCCGTCGCTCAATGAAAGAAAAGAGGACATTCCGCTGCTCGTGGACTATTTCTCCGCCCAGATCTGCTCGGAGACAGGAAAGCCTCTCAGGACTTTCGCCCCGGAGGCCATCAAACTGCTTCAGGAACATGACTGGACCGGAAACATCCGTGAGCTCCGTAACGTGGTGGAGCGCCTGCTCATACTCGGCGGCTCTCCTGTAAGCGCCGAGGATGTCCGTACATATGTCTAGAAGCTGTATTTGAGCTTAATCCAGATTTCTGAATTCTTGTCGTACATGAGGAACATGCCGGAGTCGGCCTGGAGAAGGTCGTATCCCACGATGGCGTGTATCGTGTCCGTAACTGCGTAGTCTGCCGAGAGACGGTTGAAGACGCCGCCGTTCGTGACATCTATGTATGCGAACGTCGAGAGCTTCAGGGTGCTGCGAAGAAGATCTTTCGAGATCCTTACCGTGGCCATTCCGCTGTTGCGGAAGACCGACGTCCCGGTCAGGTTTCCGGCCACGTACTTATGCGAATACTGTACTCCTGCAGACCATTCGGCCGGACCGAACCAGTCAAGTCCCGCAAGGGCATTCGTGGAGTTCTTCCGGACTACGTCCATGCCTGTGGCCGGATCCTGGGCCTCATTGAAATACTCCGCCACCTCGCCCCTGAACACGAACTGCCCGAATGGAATCGAAACATCTCCGCCTACCATCGTCATCCGTCGATACTCGCCGGTGCAGACGAGTTCCGGGCCGGCAAGGAGAGTCTTCTTGATGACAGGCATCTTGTTCCATGTCAGCAAAGCGCAGAGAGAGAAGTCTATCCCGTTCGAGTAGGCGCTGAAACGTCCTCCGACCTCGAGATTCTTCAGTTTCTTCTCTGGAGTCCCCGAAAGGTTGACTGAATAAGGAATACTCACTCCCGGCAGGGATACGGACCATGGATTCTCCGGATCCAGCGGAAGGGTGAACCATGAGCATACCGGGACGACTACGGCCTCCGCACTCCATCCTGACTGCACATATCTTACCCTTAGTGCATTTACCGGGACCCTGATGTCATCGTAGTCCTCCGCAAGGAACTCAGTGTAATCCATCGGAGAGATGATGTCAGTAAGCCTGAGGGCATCGGCCACTCCCCAGGTTATTATCTGGCGGCCGGCGCGGATGTCCCATTCGGACGGAGTATAATACAGATATGCTTCCCTCAGGAAGAATCCTGACTCGCTTTCAAGTATCGGATTCCAGACAATGTTCGTCGAGGCGAACAGTCCGGAATTGTCTTTCTCGAGCGTGACCTCTCCGCGGATCCTGGTGTGCGACGCCATCCAGTCGTTGGGAGAAGAAGCCCTCATCGCATGGTACGTATCGACGAAGCCTTTGACTTTTACGCTGAGCCCGTCCCCGTCCTCCTGCGCGAACGCAGGAAGGCAGAGGAGGCACAGCAATGACATGAAAAAGGTTTTCATAATCCTTTCTCCAGTTTGGTTACGGTGAACAGGTTAGCATCCAGCTTGATGTCATAGCTTGGATTCTTGACCTCTATCACTGTCTTGTGGCCTGTCTGCACATTCTCCATCTCCATGTGCTGGCTTGTCCAGAATCCCTGGACTTTGTTGATGGAGCTTACGGTGAGAACCCTGTGCAGCGCGTCGAGCTTGTCATAGAACTCGACACGTACGGCCTTCAGGCAGTCTTTTGCTATCCATGTAACCTTGCGGGAATATATTTCTCTCTTGTTTTTCGGAACTGATTCGATCACCCAGCAGTCATGGCCGTCGCGTGATTCCGAGCGAAGCAGCTTGTGGTCGTCTTCGTCGATATTGCGGCTGCCCATGTCATCGTAGGTGAAATCGGTTCCCATGAAATAGTCTGTCTTGGATGAAGACCCGCTGATACGTCGTGTTTTCTTCATCGCAGGAAGATAGAGCCATTTGTCGTCTTCCTTTCCGATCTGGTCATAATCCCATGTCAGGAAGCCGGTGCCTTTGACGTCGCCCGGATAGGTGAAGAACATCATCTTCTTGGTATCCTTGCCTTCATCCTTGGCCCAGGACTCGAGCTTGCGCTCACGCTTGCTGCCATTTTTCTTGATGAGTGTCAGTTCCATCTGGGCATATCTGGTCTCCCCGTCAGGATTGTCCTTTGCTTTCTGCATGATGCTGCGGCCGGTCTCCTGGGCGAAGACTGAAGAGCATGCGAGAGCGCAGAGAGCTGCGATAATTATTCTGTTTTTCATATTTACGATATTATTTGTTGAATTAATTAATCTTCATCTTCTTTCTCAGGTCCATAAACCTTGCAGAGCTGGATGAGCGCCGGGGTGATGAACAGGTCTGCAATGAGTGCGGACGCAATTCCGATCACTGCAAGGAGACCGAAGTTGATGAGCTGGTTGCATTCCGAAGTGATGAATCCGGCAAATACGGCGCAGGTGATGATCGTCGTAGTCACGATGGCGACGCCTACGACCCTGAAGGTGCGTCTGATGGACAGATGATACTTGCCCGTGCGGTCATACTCCAGTTTCGTATGGTTGATGAAATGGATGGTGTCGTCGACGGAGAGGCCGATGATCATAGGAATCAGGGTGGCCGTCATCATGTCCAGAGGAATACCGGACCAGCCCATGTATCCGCCGACGAAGATGGCCGGGAAGATGTTCGGGATAAGGCCTATGAGACCAATCTTGACGCTCTGGAATACGATCATGAGGATCAGACCGATGATGATGATGGAGAACATGAATGAGGTGAGCTGGCCGCGTACCAGATACTGCATCATCGTGGTGTATTGAGGGATGTTGCCGACGGCGGATACCTTTGCGTCAGGGAAGATCTCGGCAGAAGCCTGGCTGATAGCATTGAGTTCGCGTTCTACTTCGGCAGAGTTGAAGTCGCTGATCTCGACCATCAGTCGGAGACGCTTGTAGTCATAGTCCACCCAGTATTCTGCCTCGGAACCGCCCGCATTCTCATAGAGGAGAAGCATCTGGGCGATTTCTTCTTCCGAATCAGGAATCCTGTAATACTCCTGGTCGTTTCCGTTGAGGGTACGGTTGAGGTCCCTGATTATGTCAAGGACGGAAGTAGTCCTCTTGGTAAGCTTGTAGTTGGCTGCCTGGGCCTCGAGCCTCTCAAGTTTCCTGAGGTTCTCCGGGAGCTTGGCATCGCCTTCGTTCTCGAACTCGATCATCATGTCATATGTATAGAGGGATCCGAGTTCTGAATAGCCCACGTCGAGTATATCCTTGACGTATGGCACTTTGCTTCCCATTGTCTTTTCAACGTCGAATGCCGGTTCTACCCATTTGAACCCGATACCGAGAGCGATGCAGACGATAAGGAAGAACGAGCATATCACGGTGGATTTGCGCATGCTGAACTCTCCGAGCCTTACCATGAGCCTTGAGCCCCAGGTGTCGCTGTCATCATTGAAGTTTTCTCTTGGTTTCTTGTTCTTTCCGACTGATATGAGGATAGGGGTTATTATGATGGTCGTGGTCATCACGAAGAACACGCACATTGCGGTAAGCAGGCCGATTGCTGCAATAGGGCGGATCGGGATTACGAGGAACGAAAGGAGGGACACTATGGTGGTCAGACCGCAGAACAGTATCGGCCAGCCGGTCTCGGATATAGTCTCTATGATTGCCTTGCGGCGCTGTCCGTGGATAAGCATCCTCTTGCCGAAATATGTGAACAAGTGGATGTTATATGCGATTGATACCGCGAACGCCAGTATCACAGGAATCATCGTGCAGGTCGAGTCCATATACATGCCTGTACCTCCGGCGACTCCGAATGTGATAAGCAGTCCGAGGACTGTTCCGATGAAAGGTGCGATCACTCCCTTGAACGACCTTGTCATTATGAGCATGACAAGAATGGAGATGATCAGCGCGCACAGGCACTGACGAGCCATTTCCTCGCCGATGTATCCCAGCTTCATATAGCTGACGTAGGACATTCCGGTCGCCCTCGGATTCAGAGATGCATACTCGGGCTTCTCGATGATCTTGGCCACTTCTGCACCGGTCTGCACATCAGGCGCGACCGTCGTGGTCTTTTTCCATACGCTGTCCTCCGGGAAGGTACGGAGCTTGACCATGATCCAGGAAAGTTTCCTGTCTTTTGAGATAAGCTTGCGTGCCTGTTCCGGCTTGGTGGCAATCTTGGCTTTTATTTCGTCGAGGCCGGCCTGGTCCGAAGGGATGACTTCAGGGACGATCTGCTGGATCTCCATTCCTTCTTCGTTACCTACCATGAACTCTATGTCAGTGAGGGAAGTGACCTTGTCGACATAGGAGAGGCTGTCCTTTAGCTCGTCGGTAAGGGCCCTCATGGTTTCGAGGCTTTCTTTTGTAATGTGGTCTTCGGTCTCTGTCAGGATTCCGACATAATAGTCATTTCCGAAGTGGGCCTTGAATTCATCTGTCATCACCAGCATCGGGTCGCCTTCGATGAAATAGTCGTCGAAAGATGTCTGTACGACCATCTTTTTGATGCCGATGACGGATAATACGACAATTACGGCAAACAGGAGCAGGACCAGTATCCTGTGCTTGATAAGCTTCTCGGCAAGGCTGCCGAACTTTTGGTTGATTTGTTCTATTTTCATTTTTTATGTATGATTGATTGTTTTCAAAAGCGAACGTTTTTCATTTTTGTTCAAAAAAAAGAGAGACCTCAACTTGTAAAGAGGTCTCTCCATCCGTCATATTCAAACTTGATGTATTCTTGAATTACTTTTTTCGTATCCTTGTAGCTTAGCCTGTGTTTTATTATCTCTTCCAGCGTCACGAACATCCATACCGTCTGCACATGGTATGTGAAAGGGTGGAACTCAGTCTTGAAAGAAGGGTATCTCTTTGACGTGAGCTCCATGTATTCGATGACTTTCTTGGTGCATTCATCCGTAAAATCGTCCTTGAAACGCTCCAGGGAGGAGCCTTGCGCCTTTGTCAGCAGCAGCTCGAGCCCCTTGCGGTGTCTCTTCAGGAGGGTCATGTATCTTTCAGCCTGGAGGGATATCAGCTCGTCCGCGTCTCCTTCTATGTAAGACTTGAACAGATCCAGGTTCTTCTCATCGTGATGGTTCATCAGGAAAGCCTCCATGTCGGCAACGGCAGGTGCGACGATTGACCTGAACAGGTCATCCTTGCAGGAAAAGTAATTGTACAGGTTGCCCAGGCTGACACATGCCTCGTCAGCGATGGTTCTCATGCTGGCCTTGGAATAGCCGTCACGCAGAAATATCTTTTCTGCGGAAATGAGTATCTGGCTGCGCGTACTGTCTTTCTTGACTTGCATCTAAAAATGAACATTGTTAATTAATGTTGCAAATTTAGATACGACTTTAGGTAGTGACAATACCAATAAATAGGGATTAAACGGTTTTATGCTCCCTCGGTAGTACTGATTTTTGGAAAGCGGACTGTGAAGCAGGCTCCGCCGAGGGTGAAGGACTTGCTGTAGGAGATCTCGGCTCCGCATCTTTCGAGGATGTTCTTGCACATGGCAAGGCCAAGTCCCGTGCCGCTGCTCTTGGTGGTGAAGTTAGGGGTGAACAACCGTCCGCGGTTCTCGTCATTGACGCCCGGACCATTGTCCTCGAAGACTATGTCTATGAAGCCGTCCCTCGAGCTGTTGCGGAGGGAAACCTGTACCTGACCCTTCTTGGAGGCCTTGCCGCTCTCGGCATCCTCTTTCTGCTGGTTGTCGATGGCCTGGACGGCATTGGTCAGCAGATTGACAATCACTCGCTTGAGCTGAGGCTTAGGGCCGTTGATCTTAGTGTCTTTCAGCCCTATATACTCAATGGAGAGATTGTCCCTGTCTCCGAACAGGGCTACCTCGTCCTTTATCATCTTGTCGATGTCGATGTCCACCGGCTCCTCGCTATACAGTTTGGCGAAGGTGGAGAATTCGTTGGCGGTGTCGGTAAGATTGTCGATGCTGTCCAGTATGAGAGGAGTCATCTGGTCAAACTTCTCCTCCCAGGTCGGATCATTCTTGCTCTTGAGACGGATGATTCTCTGGATCTGGAGCTTGATCGGAGTAAGCGGATTCTTGATCTCATGGGCCACCTGACGGGCCATCTCGCTCCATGCCTTGTCTCTTTCGGCTTGGGCCGCGATCTTGCTGCTCTCGGAGAGGTCATGGACCATAAGGTTATAGGCCCGGACAAGGGTGGAGAGCTCGTCCTCCCTTTCGTAGATGATATACTCAAGCCCCTGGGTCCTTGCGGAGTTCATCTTCTCGCCCATGGTAAGAAGCGGGTGCAGCATCCTGTCGATCATGCTGGAAGTAGCGAAGCGGGTGATGATAAGAAGCAGGAAGAATACGGTAATGATGAACAGGGAGTGGAATGTCGCTTCGGTACGGAAGTCGATTCCGGAATTGGTGTATGGAGAGCACAGGATCGCAAGCATACGGCCGTTTCGGTTGAAGATCGGGGCGTACATGGCATAGAAAGATTTGTCTCCTGATCTCTCCTTATGGATGAAATAGCGCTTGTTGCGCTGCATTATGTTCTTGTAGGCCTCCTGATTTGTCCTGGAGCCCAGAATCATCCTTTCGAAGACCTCGGGGCTGGTGGACAGGAAAGCTTTGCCTCCGGTAGTATAGAGGGTGATGTCGGATTTGGTATAGTCTCCGATGCTGCGGATTACCGCGGACGAGCTCTGGTTGTCGAAGTCGGAAAGATTGCTGTAGCTGCCGCATTCGGCCTCCATGAGCGACTGGATAGTTCCGATCTTGTTGATCATCAGGGCGCGGATATTGGCCTCGTTACGGTTATATACGAAGACCACGCTGATTATGGCCATCACGACGAGGGTCACTATCAACGAAATATAGAGAATCGAGTTTATCCTTGACCGGTAGTAGTTCTTGTCGAAGGCGCTCCTTTTCTGCTGGGATGCCGAAACCAGACAGGAGATGAAATAAGCCAGCAGAAGGAGTATGAATCCGGCGACCAGAAATTGCGAGAAATCTTCGCCCGGACGGGAGATGATGACCATATCCTCGTCTGAGATATGGCTTATGAAGTGCACGTACTTGTCGATATTGCTATATTTCTCGCTGCTTTCCACGGCCTCTTTCAGCTGGCCGGAAAGGGTTGTAGGATAGGCGTAGTCTCCACGGAAGCTGACGAGCTTGCCGTCAATATATTTCGCGTAGGAATAGAGTTGCGGGATAGCTATCGAACCCGGGTTCGGATTGCCGAGGATAGACGCATAGCCGCGGTCTTCCTTGTCCGCCTTGGATTCCACTCCGATCATCATCTGGCTTACTCCGGTCTGTGGCGAGAAGAATGAGAAATATCCCGTATACTGCGGACGGCCGTTCGCCTTTCGCATGTACATGAAATGAGAATCATCGGAAATCTGGATTCCGTTCTCCATCACTTCCCGGAACTGGCGTATCGCTTCCGGATCGGCCTCGCCCTCCCTGAAAGTATATATCGTGATATCGTAGTTCTGGGCGATACGGTTCATGTAGTTCTCGGTGATCCTGTTGAGGATGATATCCTGATAGTCCCTCTGCCCGGTCATGAGCCGGTATATAAGCGGATCGTTCGCTATAGGATTCTCCACTCCGCGGAGCTGGATCTCGAAGCCGAGGTCCCTGTCTATGGCCATTCTGTTGGCCCAGATGTCGACTCTGTTCTTTTCCCTGTTGAATCCGGTCACGGAGGACGTCGCCACAAGATAGACTGCCGCCAGGACGGAGAAGGCCGCCCTTCCTTTGCGGCTGAATATGTTGAATTTCCGGCCGGTCATCTTCTGTACCATCGGACATGCCATCTGGATAAGCATAGGAAGAGTCAGCAGCATGGCGAGGTATGAGATATATACGTAGACCGTATACTGGCTTATGCCGTAGATCTTGTAAAGCTCGAGAGTGATGTTGGAGTTCTTGATAAGACTGCTGAAGGTCAGATGCGTATATGTGCAGATCCCGACGAAGGCCAGAGCGACAATGACCGTAAATACGGTGAGCCTTCCGGTACCTTCTTTCCGGGCGGTCCAGGCGATAAGCGGCTTTCTGGAAATATATGCGCAGAAAACCATCAGGGTAATCCAGATATTGAATGTGAGCAGCGCTCCAAGCGAGTAGAAAGCCTGTCCGTCAGCATAGATCGTAGGAGAGAACATGTTAGTGCTCTGGAGTCCGCGACCTATGACGTAGAATACCATCAGCAGGATTGTAAGAGATCCTGCCACAGCCCACATTGAACGCAGCGACTTATGGTAATGCAGATACAGAAGGGCGCCTGAAATGATGAGTAGCAGCGCTATCCAGAGCGCGATCGGATCAGGCATCAGAGGGCTGACCTTCGCATTCTCCTGGATTATCTTCATGAGGGGCCTTCCATCGACTGAGATAGTTGCTCCTCCTGAATAGCTTATCGGATAGATCGAGAACCTGTCGGAGACCCGGAGCTTCCTGTTGATTCCGTTGACAGGGCTTGTCAGCATCGTGTTCTTTATCTCGAGACCGGCGATCACCTTGCATCCGTCCGGAGCTATGGCTGCCTTGGTCAGGTACCATTTCGGACCGATGTTCATGTAATTGACCGACGTGTCGACCTGGGCCAGAGGGGAGACCAGATTGTTTCTCAAGTTGAGGAACCGCTGGAAGACCATACGGTTGCTGATGTCGTCGTTATCGACCGTGAACTGGTTGTACCATGATTGCAGGGTATCGCGGGTGTAACGGTACAGGACCATGTCTTCGGGCAGTCCTTCCAGGTCGAGCCACTGATGGTGGTACTGGGTGACGGCCTCTTCGATATACCGGTCGAGGATATCCATCCTTACATTGACTATCCTCTGCACCCTGTGGGCTACGGATTCGGTAATGTCGGTACCTCTGTTGGCGATTCCGGACACGGCAATCAGGACTGCCGCTGCAAGCAGCAGTATCAACCAGAGGTTTCTCTTTATTGTGTTGCCGACTTTTTCCGTCATAGCGTCATTCGTGGTGGTACGGCTCTCCGCGCATGATCGTGAAAGCCCTGTACAGCTGCTCTGCAAAAATCGTTCTCACCATCTGGTGCGAGAATGTCATCGCGGAAAGGGACATCTTCCTGTCCGAGCGTTCATAGACCTTCTGGGAAAACCCATAGGCCCCTCCGATTACGAAGACCATGTCGCGTCCGCTTCTGGCCATCCTTTCTTCGAGGAACCGGGCGAACTCGACAGACCGGAATTCCTTGCCGTGCTCGTCGAGGAGAATCACTTCGTCGGACGGACGGATGGCGGCCAGTATGAGATCCCCTTCTTTTTCCTTTATCTGGGCCTGGCTGAAGGAGGATACGTTCTTCAGTTCCGGAATCTCCACCAGGGAGAACTGGACGTAGTGCGAAAGTCTCGAAACATATAGATCGAGGCCTTCCTTTACCCATTTTACATCAGTTTTTCCTACAGTAAGCAGCGTTATCTTCATAACTTCCGGTCTGTCTAGGCAAATATATGAATGTGGCTCGGATTTTGCAATAAATAAGTCATCTATCTTAGTACAGGAAAATGAATAGAAAGGTATTGTTTATCTTATCCGCCATTCTTCTGGCGCTTGGCGTGTGCTCTGAATCCAGGGCGCAGAGCAATACTTACGACGTATTCATCCCGATCTCGAAATACATAAGGCAGGGCGATGCGGAAAAGCTGTCCGCGTGGTTCTCGGACAATCTCGAAATCTCCGTGTTCTCTGAATCCAACGAGACTTCCAGGGCTCAGGCAAGGCAGATAATGAAATCCTTCTTCGAGAATTATACTCCAAGGACATTCGATATCGAACATACGGCCGGCCGTTCCACGATGAAGTATGCGCTGGGCACGCTGAACGCCGGCGGCGAAGTCTTCGAAGTGACGATCTTCGTCAGCATCAAAAACGACACATACCGGATACAGCAATTGAAGATAAGGAAGGTTGAATAGCCTTCTATTTTTGTCTCATGTAGATCTGTACAGGGCAGCCTTTCAGGTCGAAATGCTCCCTCAGCTTATTTTCCAGATACCTCTTGTAAGGATCCTTGACGTACTGCGGCAGGTTGCAGAAGAATGCAAATGAAGGAGCCGCCGTAGGAAGCTGGGTTATGAACTTGATCTTGACATATTTGCCCTTCCATGCAGGAGGCGGATAGTTCTCGATCTCCGGGAGCATGGCCTCGTTGAGGCGGGCAGTCTGGATCTTGCGGGAGTAGTTCTGATAGACGTGGCTTACCTCGTCGAGAACGTCCATTATCCTCTGCTTCTTGATTGCGGAGGTGAAGATGATAGGCACGTCGTCGAACGGGGCGATCCTTTCCTTCAGTCCGCGCTCATACTGCCTCATCGTGTTGCTGTCCTTCTCGAAGGCGTCCCACTTGTTCACTACTATGACGCAGCCCTTGCGGTTCTTCTGGATAAGGTTGAAGATGGCCATGTCCTGAGTCTCCATGCCGTTGGCGGCATCTATCATCAGGATGCAGACGTCGGAGTGCTCGATCGCACGGATGGCGCGCATGACGGAGTAGAACTCCAGGTCTTCGTTGACTTTGTTCTTGCGGCGCATTCCCGCGGTATCGACCAGAATGAACTCATGGCCGAATTTGTTGTAATGCGTGGAGATCGAATCTCTTGTCGTGCCGGCAACCGGAGTGACGATGTTCCTTTCCTCTCCAAGGAGAGCGTTGGTCATCGAAGACTTTCCGACATTAGGCTTTCCGACGATTGCGACATGAGGCAGATCCGCGAAAGGATCGGCTGCCTCTGCCTCCTCCGGGAGGATACGCACTATCTCGTCGAGCAGGTCGCCGGTACCGCTGCCGTTGGCTGCGGATATGCTCCATATCTCTCCAAGTCCGAGAGAATAGAACTGATAGGCGTCATACTGCTTCTCGCCGGAATCGACTTTGTTGACACAGAGAAGCACCGGCTTCTTGCTTCTGCGCAAGAGGTCGGCGATCTCGGCGTCATAATCTGTTATGCCAGTGGCGGCCTCGACCATGAAAAGCACGAGGTCAGCCTCATCGATGGCTATGATTACCTGTTTACGGATTTCCTCTTCGAAAGCGTCGTCGCTTCCGGAAGACCAGCCTCCGGTATCGACAACCGAGAATTCATGTCCGCACCATTCACATTTTCCATAATGCCTGTCCCTCGTCACGCCGGCGGTCTCGTCGACGATAGCCTGGCGCATTCCGACCAGGCGGTTGAAGAGGGTTGATTTGCCGACGTTAGGACGGCCTACAATTGCTACTAGACTCATAGTTTATTCGTTTATTTGTAAAGGCCGCAGCTGTTGCATGCATCACTGTATATCCCGCTGCAGGTAGCACCTTTATGTTTGTTGTTGGAACGGTCGATCTCGGCATCCACTTCCTTCATGCAGCGGATACCGCGTTTGCGCATTTCTTCATTTGCGCCAACGTCGCTCTGAGGGAAATCTTTCTTGCGGAATATTATGTTGAAGAACATTCCGAAGACTCCGATTCCCAGTACGAGTATCGCTGCGAGGAAAACTTTCATAATCCTAGAAACTGAATTCCGAGCTTATCGGCTCGTAGTTATATACTTTTCTTATGATGTTGGCGAAGGTCTGGGTCATGCTTACGACCTTGATCTTGCTCTTGTCTACATTAGGGTCAGATGTAAGAGGAATTGTATCTGTAACAATGACCTCCTTGATCTGGGAGTTGTTGATGTTGTCATAGGCCTTGCCTGAGAGGACAGCGTGGGTGGCGCAGGCTCTTACGCTCAGGGCGCCTTTCTCCATAAGCACGTCGGCTGCCTTGGTAAGGGTTCCGGCGGTATCGATCATGTCGTCGACGATCACGATGTTCTTGCCTTCAACCTCTCCGATAGCGGTGATCGAGGATACCATGTTGGCTTTCTCGCGGGTCTTGTGGCAGATGATCATAGGGCAGGCGAGAGCCTTTGCATATGAGTTCGCCCTTTTTGCACCGCCCATGTCAGGAGCTGCGATGGCGAGGTTGTCGAGGTTTAGCGACTTGATATACGGAAGGAACACTGTGCTGGCGTAGATATGGTCGACAGGGAAGTCGAAGAAGCCCTGGATCTGCTCTGCGTGGAGGTCGCATGTCATGACGCGGTCTGCACCTGCAGCTTTAAGAAGGTTTGCTACCAGTTTGGCGCCGATGGCTACTCTCGGCTTGTCCTTGCGGTCCTGGCGGGCCCAGCCGTAATACGGCATGACAGCGATGACCTTATCTGCGGAAGCTCTCTTTGCTGCGTCGATCATCAGAAGCAGCTCCATGAGATTGTCGGTCGGCGGGTAGGTGGACTGGAGAATGAATACTGTAGCTCCGCGGACGCTCTCTGTAAGTCTCGGCTGGAATTCTCCGTCACTGAATCTTGTGAATTCGGAGGATCCGAGGTGAAGCACTACGTCTTCAGGAGCCTTTGTCTCATTGATTGTCTCAACTACTTTCGATGCGAAGTCTGTGGAGGCTGTGCAAGCGAACAACGCCATTCTATGTTCCTTAAGCATGTCAATTAATTAAATTAATTTATTTAATGTCTGTTGTATGAAATCCAGAATTTCTTCTTTCCCGAGTCCGCTTTCCGCCGAGCTGACAAAGCAAGGCGGAAGCCCTGCCCAGTCCTCAAGGAGGATGTTCTTGTACCGGTCAGTCTGCTTCTTGAGGGCGACCGGTCCGAGCTTGTCTCCTTTCGTGAAAATGATCCCGAAAGGAATCTCGTTGTCTACCAGTTCATTCATAAAATCCAGGTCAACTTTCTGGGGATCGTGTCTCGCATCGACAAGAACGAATAAGATCACGAGTTCTTCAGAGTTGTTCAGGTAATCCTTTATGACTTCCTGCAGTTTCTCCTTCTCCTTCAGAGGCATCTTGGCATATCCGTAGCCCGGCAGGTCCACCAGATACCATTCTCCATTGATTCTGAAATGGTTGACGAGCTTGGTCTTGCCTGGAGTGGCGGAAGTCATTGCGAGTTTCCTGTTGTTGCAGAGAGCATTGATAAGGGAAGATTTGCCTACGTTCGATCTGCCTATGAAGGCAAACTCAGGCAATTTCTCGGATGGCTTTCCAGCCACCCTAATGCTGCTTCCGGAAAATATGGCTTCGCTGATTTTCATCGCTGATTTTTACGGGGTCAAAGATACGAAAGATTCTGCATTTACTCAAAAAATTTGTTTATCTTTGGAAGGTATAGAAGACATATCTATGGAAAAGATGGAGTATATCGACCTGTTTACCTTACAATCTCTCATACGCGAAGCCGTTGGAGAAGCAGTACCGGTCCCTATATGGCTGAAGGCGGAGATAGCTTCCATATCTGTCAAAAGCTACGGACACGTATATCTGGAACTGTCGCAGAGCGACAAATCCGGGGTCATAGCCAAATCCAAGGCTGCAATCTGGCAGTCCTATCGAGAAGCTGTGCTCGGCCGTTTCCGTAAAGATACCGGCTCCGATCTGGAGGCCGGAGTAGAAGTCCTCATACAGGTCCGCGTATCCTACCATTCCCTCTACGGGATGACCCTTTCCATAGTTGACATCAATCCTTCATTCACCCTCGGCGAGCGTCAGATCCAGAAACAGCAGACGATCGACCGCCTTACCAAGGAGGGTCTGATGGACCGCCAGAAAAAGCTCCGTCTTGCCGAACTGCCGTACTATCTGGCCGTCATTTCGGCTGACACCGCCGCCGGCTACGGAGATTTCCGCCGGCATCTCCTGGAGAACGAATACGGCTTTGCCTACAGGCTGGACCTGTTCAGCGCGGCAATGCAGGGCGCGACGGCCCCGGACTCGATCCGGGAGGCCCTTGACGGGATCATGGACTCGGACATCGCTTACGATGCCGTCCTGATACTCCGCGGCGGAGGCTCGGAACTCGACCTCTCCTGCTTCGACGATTACTCGCTCGCGGCCGCCATCGCCAGATTCCCGATACCGGTTTTCACTGCGATCGGACATGACAGGGACCATCATGTCGCCGACATGGTCGCGAACACTTTCGTGAAGACTCCGACGGCGCTG
>Ga0256407_10009023_pt1 | contig 14397 bp, 11 predicted proteins | sample RumenRJG_04DNA_FD_193489 | JGI IMG/M metagenome (GOLD analysis project Ga0256407, IMG submission 193489) | Bovine rumen microbial communities from Lethbridge, Alberta, Canada - RJG_04 | ecosystem: Host-associated > Mammals > Digestive system > Stomach > Rumen | place: Canada: Alberta... | reverse complement strand
CGTCTTCTGACGGTGGCAAGAATTATCGCGTTTGCGGTCGTTTCGGCATTCTGCGTCTTACGCGGCGGCGCGAAGTTCCTCATGCCGCTACCTTCAACGGGCGGGACGCCCGTTGTCCCAGTGGTGGTAACGCAAGAGGAGATTGCGCAGGGATGGCGGCTTGAGAGCGTGACGACGAATGAAGCCGTTTCATACGCGATGCCGACGAACGGAGTTGAATACATGCTGTGGTCGCTGGGCGGCGGGTATGAGATGCACTTTCCGCTCGACCTTGGCGATGATTTCGGATTCCCATTCGGCACGGGCATGGTGCGCAGGCTCGACGTACTTTCGGGCGGTATGGTGGAGTCGTTGCCGAGGCAACGGGTGGGAGGTTTGTACCATTCGTTGATGTCGATCTGCGCGGCGAGGGAGTATGCGTCGATTGTGCCGGGTGTGGGGAGGTTCTGGTGGGCGGGTGCGGTTACGGCGGTCGCGGGGCGACCGCCCTACCGGGGAAAGATTCTTACATGGGAGAATGTGTATGCGGGGCGCGATCGCACGGGGCAGTACAGCGCGCAGATTGAGTTTCACGACGACGGCAATTTCATTACGCGATCTAACAACGTGGAACGGGTGTATCGGCGCGTGTTGCCGTTCGACCTCGATAATGACGGATTGCCGAATGACATTGATCCCGCGCCGGAGGTGCCTGTTGTGCCGTCTGCGTGGAACCAGTCGGAAGAATGGGCGGCGGCGGCTTTTCCGTCGAACGCCGCCGAGATTGCCGTTATGGGTGGTTACGCCGCGTGGGCTGCCGCGCGGGGTGCCTATCCCGACAGGCGTCTAGTCTCGCTTGGCTTAGCGTTCGATGACGGGAGCGTGCGGCCCTCTCTGTTTGATTTCTGTGGAGTCCCCGTGGTGGCGGACGGCGCGGCGGAACTTGTGTTCGCCATTGACTGCGGTGCGAAGGTGCCGTTCTCGCTCACGTCGGGGCGGCTCGGCTCTCTTGCTGTGACAGCGACGGAGCCGCCAACGCGTTCGGGAGAAGGCATGACCACGACTGAGAGCAGCGTGATTCAGAACATATTTACCTTCCCTTACGAACGTTCCGTCGGCGACGTCAAGCTGCACCTTGACAACTTTCGCTCCGGGTGGCTGTGCCGCACGGCGAACGTGTCCATTGACGGCGACGAGGTGCAGCACCTCTTTCCCGGCGACACCATCGGAGTGGCGGCAAGTGTCACGGGCTGCCACTCCAACGCCTACTTGGGCTGCACGTGGACCGGCGGCGCGGGCATCACGTTCTCGCAAGAACATTCGCTTTCGACGACCGTGACGTACGATCCGGACGAGCCCGACATCTGGGCGACCAACGGCATCGACTTGATCACGCAGTTTGTCGGCTACTCCCTGACGAACCACGTACACTTCACGGTGGGAACGACCAATGAACCAAATACCGAGTTTTCGATTTCATGCCCTGATGTGATGTTCTTAAATGATTTAAGCAATGGGAAACGGGCAGAAAGAGTGTACAGCGTATCGCTTACGTTGTCTGGACCACATTGTACTGGGGGCCATGTTTCCATAACCTCCATCTCGGGAGCTGAGTTGAGGTTGTTTTATGATGACGCTCTATCTGCGCCTGCCACAAATGCGATTCCACTTTACGTCCCCGCTGAAGGAGCTTATGAGACGACGACCAACCTGTATCTTGCATGTACGACCGTCGGCAACGGAATGCTACGGGCGGATATCGTTTTAGATGGAGGAGAGGTAAAGACGGCCGGTGCGGTCTGCAGAGTGATTGAACCCCTGCGTCGTTTCGTTACGACCGATCAGACTTCCGGGAGTCGTTTCATTAATCCCTCTTGCCTTGTGTGGGGAACCAATGCAGTATTAAGGGTTGGAGTGAACACAGGAACGGCTTCGTTTTCGCCGGAAGAGGTCAAGTGGTCTGTTGTGTCCGGTCCCGGCATGGTGTTCCCCACGAATGGTCTGCAGACGGTCCTGACGCCCACTGCTGACAATGGAACGGTCGTTGTGGAGGCCCGCTTCAACGATGACGAGATTCAGCCACGATTTGTCCTCCCAATAGTGAGCCCGATGACAATCAATGTGCGGGCCTTTGTAGTGGAGCCGCCAGAAAGTCTTAAAGCACTAGGGTGGGGAGACGACAAGATCAATAGGCAAATTACTACAGCAAATGAGGTGTTCACTCAAGTTGGCATAAGATTTCATCTTCTTGGCATTGAACATGGTGTAGGTTCAAGCGTGGACTGGGTTGTGCCAGACAAAGAAACCATAACTGGAGCCAATGGCGTTAGGTATAGAGTTCTTTCAGCCCAAGCAAAAGCGCTTTTTGCGAACTCACCAACGAACGCGCATGAAATAGCCGTATTCTTCACAGGCAGCATAAAGGGGCGGCGAGATGTAAAGGCTTTTCGACACCACAAGTGGATTGTTGTAGGACATGAAGCGTCAATGCTGGTGACAGCACATGAACTAGGACATGTACTTGGCCTGGACGATTGCTACACGAGGACGAGGTTGGGGGAGTTGATTGTAGGGGGAACTTCGCCTGTCCACCATGGCGACTTCGAAGTGTCGGGCTACGATTGGTGGCTCGAGTCAGGGCGAGGTTTCTATTCACTGGGAGATGAAGTGGAAATCGTCGCAGAAAAAATGCTAATGTTCGGTATAGACACAAGCGGATGTGACATTCCCGGCCTTTGGTTCAAAAGCCTCAGAAGGGACACGCTCTTTGAGGATGACACAGTTGATGCGCCAGTTGGTGCGCTGTACATAAAACGCAATCCAGAGGAGGTTTACAGTCGATGAAAACGATTATCGCGTTTGGATTCGTCTCGGTCGTCATGTTTGTGGCGTCCGCAGAAGGATTGGCGTTCACGCCGTCTGAAACGAACAAGGTCGCAAGAAGACTCATAATCAGGGCGAAAAACCTAAGGGATTGCCACGACATCCCCGATGAGGGTGAATTGTATAAACCCGAAGAAGACCCTGGCACATGGTATGGGTTCTTGGGTTTGGATGAGACCAACGGTTGGACTGTCGCCGCGAAAAAGGCCGCTTTCGACTGGTATCTTTCCACGCTTGGAACCAATAACTGCCAGTCATTGTCGTCGCTAGACAAGAGCCTTGTTTTGACAGCTGTTGGATTATGCGAGTCATTGGCTTATACAAATGCAGTGCCGAGTCTAAAGGAGCTAACGGTTAATCCCCTTGGCATATATCGTGAAACGGCGCTTGAGATTGTCTTGAATTTTTCGCCCGTCGATGATTTTACTACCCAGTTCGTCGAGGAAATCGTAACGAACGGCGTGAAGTTCAGCATGATTGAAAGAGGGTGCGCCTGTGGTATATATGCGCAGAACATTATCACCAGACAGGCTACAAACGACATGCAACGAGCCGCAAAGGAAAGAGCCTGGAAAATGCTCTACCGCCATAGACGGCCCGATCTAATTGGCACCGGCATATTAGACAGTCTTTTCATTTCGCAGGTTCAAGGTTACGATTTGAGTTCAAATCGGCTTGAGTTCGCAGACTATGTGCTCTCCCATCCAGATGCAGATTCAAGTGATATTAGAAGATTCACCTCTGTAACCAATCAGCTTCTTTCCTCCGGGCAGCCGTTGCCGTGGATCAACATGGGCGGGGGCGGTAATTGACGGTGAAGGAGAATGTACTATGACGTTTGCAACAACATTTCTTGCCACCGCGCTTGTCGTGCCGTCGATGCCGCCGCCGGAGTACGACGACTGCGAGGTCATAACCAACTGCGTGTTTGACGCTTCACGAGGGGACGCGAAGATGTTTGCCGTGCAGATCGAACTTGATGCAACTTCGTCCAACGGAGTTGAGATCGTATTCGGCCGTGACGCGGACGGCGACGGCCGCTTGTCTCGGACTGAGGCGGAGATGTCCGTAGGGTACTGCTGCGGCGAGTGGAAAGTCACGAATATCGTGACCGGCGACACGTTTTCATGTGCAGGCACTTTTGGGTGCACTGCGCTCGACTGGAAACTGCGCCTCAACAGGAATCGAACGCCGCGCTCGCTTACGGCAACGACGAACGGACAACCTGTGTTCACGCAACTGTGCCAGTCGCCACCGCAATTCCTTTTTGATCCGACATGGAACGCCGCAAAGATAATCCGTCGAGGACAATCCGATCCGAATCAGTGCGCCGCCAAGATCGCGGCGTTCCCAGTCGGCGGCGCTTTCCAGACAGTGTAGGAGTGGCTCCCATCGCAGGAAGTCATTCAAAAAGCAGGCGAAAACATCATACCAAGACAAAAACGATGTTAATCGCGTTGTATTTTGATATACAGACAAGAAGGGCTGTCACATTTTGTCACTTTTCGGTCGCACTTTTTGTGTCAGAAAATCGACAGATTGTGCAAGAGAATTTGCCGTTTAAATCTCATTCAAGATGATATAGTTGGCATTTAGATCAATTAAAGGCAATTTTGAATTTCCTTCTGCGAAGGAGGTGCTTGCAAGAGTGCTTTGGGCGTGGTGTGAGCGCGAGACGGGCCGCGCTTCTCCCTTGGAGGGTGGGGGAATTTTGGGGACATAAGGAGTGTTTGGTCTCCCTAGGTGAGGGGGATTTTTGAGACCTAAGGAGGGTTTGACCTCCCTAGGAAGAGGGGATTTTTGAGACTTAGCCAGGTTTTGACTTCCCTACTAGGGATTTTGGGGTTCCCTACAAGGCCGGTTTGATTTCCCTACGAGAAGGCGGTTGAAGGGGCGTCGGCGGCGGCTCGCCGGGACGGCTCGCCCCACCGAGTGAAGCGGCGAGAGCCGCGACAAGCGCGGAAACCGGTCGGTTCTTTTTCCGCCCAACTCCAACGACAACGAATAAAGAGGCGAGACGCGAAACGTAAAAAATGCTATACTGCTCTCCACATGAGAAAATTTACAGGAGACAATAAGGTTAAAACAATGAACAGAAGAGAATTCATTGCCCTGACGGGGGCGGCGTGTTTCAGCATCGGGTATGCGGCCACGCTGCCGCGTACCATCGGGAAGGGTCGGCGCATCCGCATGGCCCTCGTGGGATGCGGCAACAGGGGCGTCAACAACCTTCTTCAGGAGATGGCGAAGGAGCAGGTCGTCGCGTTTGCAGATCCGAACGCCCGGAACCTCGAGGCCGCGTTGGCGAAGCTGCGCCAGCTCGACCCGATCGTCGACACGGCGAAGGTGAAGACGTTCCGCGACTACCGCGAGATGTTCGACAAGGCGTCCGGCGAGATCGACGCCGTGGTCGTGGCCGCCAACAACAACCACCACGCGCTTCCCGCGCTGATGGCGATGCGGCGCGGGATCCACGCCTACGTGGAAAAACCGCTCGCGCACACGCTGGAGGAGATTCACGCGTTGCGCGACGCCGCGAAGAGGTACGGCGTCGTGACGCAGGCCGGACACCAGGGCCATTCCGCGCACGGTATCCGCCTCGCCGCCGAGTACATGGCGGCGGGCGCGTTCGGCGAGGTGAAGGAGGTGTGGTGCTGGCACGGCGCGATGCAGGCGCGTCCAAGCGGTCCGTCCCGCGTCGCCCCGCCGAAGGAGATCGACTGGGACGTCTGGTGCGGCGGTTCGCCCGTGTGCGGCTGGTATGCCGCCGACGGGGTGTTCCCCGAGCTTTCCCGGCACGACTGGCACAGCTGGATCGACTACGGCAACGGCACGGTCGGCAACTGGGGCGCGCACATCTTCGACACGCCGATGTTTATGCTGGGACTCGACAAGACGCCGCCCGTCTCCGTGGAGGCGAAGGAGGTCGTCTTCGGCGCGGAAGGGGGATGGCCGATGCGGACCCACGTCGAGTTCACGTTCCCCGCGCGCGGGAAGGCACCGCCGGTGAAGCTGCACTGGTACGACGGCATCCGCGACGGCGTGCCGTTCAGAAAACCGTACTATGAGGGAATGTACGGGTGGATTTCCCGTCGACAGGACCAGTTCCTTCCGCCGGAGCTGGTGGAGGAGGAGAAGCGCCATTGCGGCGGAAAGAAGGGTGCGTCCTTCGGCGGCATGGGCGCGATGATCCGCATCGACGGCGGCGTCGTGACGTTTGGCGGATGGGGCGCGGGACCGCGTTTCTGGCCGAACAAGCTGCACAAGAAGTTCCCCAAGCCGCCGCAGCTCTTCGAGCGCGTCGCCTCGCATTTCGAGAGCTTCTGCGACGCGATACGCGAGGGCAGGAAGGCGTCCACGGACTTCGCCTACGGCGCGCCGCTGGCGGACCTCACGGCGCTCGTGAACGTCGCCCAGCGGGCTGGGTGCAAGAAGCTCCTCTGGGACGGGAGTCGTGTCACCAACGACGCCGAGGCCAACGCCCTCGTTTCCATGGCCTACCGCAACGGGTGGTCCATCTCCTGATCCGAGCATCGCCTTTCAACGGGCTTGGCGGAAGAAGTGAGGGTGCCGCAGGTGAAATTGCGGTAAAATTGCGGTGACATTGTGGCGGGGCGGCAAGTTATGGTATACTATCCGCGTTCTTCCAAGAGGGACTAAAAAAATGAAAGTGTGCAAATTCGGTGGTAGCTCGCTTGCGGATGCAGGCCAGCTGACCAAGGTTATCGACATCGTGCTGGCCGATCCCCAGCGGCGCATCGTGGTGGTTTCGGCCCCCGGCAAGCGCAACAAGGACGATACGAAGGTCACCGACCTTCTGATCGCGCTGGCCAAGTATGCCCTTGACGGCAAGAACACGGCCTCCGCGCTGGACGCCGTCGTCGCGCGCTACGCGGAGATCGCCAAGAGCCTCGATCTCGGCGACGAGATCGTGCAGACCATCAGGGACGACCTCCAGGCGCGCCTCGCGCAGGTTCCGAAGGACGGCGGCGACGTCGGCGGCTTCATGGATCTCCTGAAGGCCGCGGGCGAGGACAACAACGCGAAGCTCGTGACCATCGCGTTCCAGAAGCGCGGCAAGAAGGCGCGCTACGCATCCCCGAAGGACACGGGCATGGTCCTCGAGGGCGAGGCCGGCAACGCCACGCTCGACCCCGAGTCGTACAAGAAGCTCTCGCGCGCGTTCTCGGACTTCGAGGGCATCGTCGTGTATCCCGGCTTCTTCGGCTACCGTGCGGACGGCTCTGTGGCCACGTTCCCGCGCGGCGGCAGCGACATCACGGGCTCCATCCTCGCGGCGGCCGTGCGCGCCGACGTGTACGAGAACTTCACCGACGTGGACAGCGTCTACCCCGTCGACCCCCGGCTCGTCCCGGAGGTGAAGGCGGGCATCGACACGATGACCTACCGCGAGATGCGCGAGCTCTCCTACGCCGGGTTCGGCGTGTTCAACGACGAGGCGATCTTCCCCGCCGTGCAGGCGCGCATCCCTATCAACGTGCGCAACACGAACCATCCCAACGAGCCCGGCACGATGATCGTGCAGACGCGCCGCGTGATGCCCGGCACCGTGACGGGTATCGCCGCCGCGAACGGCTTCACCAACATCATCATCGACAAGTACCTGATGAACCGCCAGGTCGGCTTCACGCGCCGGCTGCTCGCCATCCTCGAGGAGGAGGGCGTGAGCTACGAGCACACGCCGAGCGGCATCGACTCCATCTCCGTGATCATCCGCTGCGAGAAGTTCGACCCCGCGCTGGAGAAGCGGACCATCGCGCGCATCAAGCGCGAGCTCAACCCCGACAGCGTGATTGTGTCGCACGACTACGCGATCCTGATGGTCGTCGGCGAGGGCATGTGCTACTCGGCCGGCATGCTCGCCCGCGCCACCACGGCGCTCGCCCGCGCCGGCATCAACATCTCCATGGTCAACCAGGGCGCGAGCGAGGTGTCGTTCATGATCGGCATCCGGTCCGCCGACCACGACCGCGCCGTGCGCGCCCTCTACGAGGCGTTCTTCGGCGAGTGACGAACGAAGTGAAAAGGGAGGATGAAATGGCGAAAAAGACACAGCAAAACGTGACGGCGGTGATCGAGCTGAAGATCACCCCGGCGAAGGACACGGGCTTTGCGAAGATCGCGCAGAAGATCGCGAAGTTCCCGCAGGTGGAGGCCTGCTTCCTCATGAGCGGCGCGTACGACCTGCTCGTGTTCGTGAACGGCGCGTCGTTGCAGGAGGTGGCCCTGTTCGTGAGCGGACAGCTCTCGACCATCGAGGGCGTGCTCTCCACGGCCACGCACTTCATGCTCAAGACGTACAAGGCAAAGGGCCTCCTGGCGGATTTCGCGCCGGACCGCCGCCTGGCCGTCGTCTGATTCGGGAACCGGTCCGGACATGCGCAGAACGTTCATCGCACCCCACGTGGCGGAGCTGCCCAAAAGCGGCATCCGCGCGTTCTTCGACATCGTCGCCCAGCGAAAGGACGTGATCTCGCTGGGTGTCGGCGAGCCGGACTTCGACACGCCCTGGCACGTCTCTCGCGCGGCCGTGACCGCCCTCGAGAACGGCCAGACGCACTACACCTCCAACCTCGGCACGCCCGAGCTGCGGCAGGCCATCGCCGCCTACCTGAAGCGCCGCTTCAACGCCCCGTTCGACTGGCGCCGCCAGATCCTCGTGACGGTGGGCGTCTCGGAGGCGATCGACCTCGCCATCCGCGCCATCACCACGCCCGGCGACGAAATCCTCTACCACGAACCCTGCTTCGTGAGCTACGCCGCCACGATCCGCCTCGCGCATGGCACGCCCGTCGCGGTGGAGACGCGCATGGAGGATGCCTTCCGTCTCACCGTGGCCGACCTGGAGCGGAAGGTCACGCCGCGCACGAAGGCGCTGCTCCTCAACTTCCCCTGCAATCCCACGGGGGCTACGCTCTCCCGCGCGGACATGAAGGCGATCGCGAAGTTCGTGTTGAAGCACGATCTGCTGCTCCTTGCGGACGAGGTCTACTCCGAACTGATCTACCCGCCGAAGGGCGCGTCCGCCAAGCCTACGAGTTTTGCCTCCATTCCGGAGCTGAAGGACAACCTCGTGCTCCTGAACGGGTTCTCGAAGTCGTGGGCGATGACGGGTTACCGCCTCGGCTACGCCTGCGGCCCGCACGACGTGGTGGACGCGATGATGAAGATTCACCAGTACGGGATCATGAGCGCGCCCACGCTTTCCCAGGCGGCCGGCGTGGAGGCGATGGAGCATGGCGACGAGGACGTGGCGCGGATGCGGGCCGAGTACCGCCGCCGCCGCGACTTCCTCGTCGGCGCGCTCAACGCGGCGGGGTTGAAGACGCTCCTTCCCGCCGGCGCGTTCTACCTTTTCACCGACATCCGTTCCACGGGGCTCACCTCGCAGGAATTTGCCGTCCGCCTTTTGGAGGAGAAGTCCGTCGCCTGCGTGCCGGGCTCGGCGTTCGGCGCCTGCGGCGAGGGTTTCGTGCGTTTCAGTTACGCGACTTCGTACGAAAAGATCCAGGAAGCCGCCGCGCGCATCGCCGCGTTCGCGGGGGGGCTCAAGAAAAAGAGGGAAGCATGAAGGGAACGTTTATCAGCCGAATGTCCGAGCGCGGACAGGTCTCGGTTCCAATCTCCATCCGCAACGCCTTGGGGCTGACCCCCAGCAGCCGGATTGCATGGACGCTCGACGCTGAAACCGGCACGGCGACCCTGTCGCCCATCCGCGCGCCGCAGAAGGGCGGCGCGCAGGCGGCGCTCGGGTTCGCCGCCCGCTTCCGCAAGACGCGCCGGACGGCAGACTGGCTGCGCGGCGTGGACGACACGGGCCTCGAGGATCTTCAGGGGGGGACGAAACGATGAAGGCCGCTTACGTTGTCGATACGCCGATTCTCCTGGACATCCTGGAGAACGATCCCGAATACGGGGCGTCGTCCGCCGCATTGTTGGACCGCTATTCGGATGCGTCGCTCCACATTTCCTTGATCTCCTATTTCGAGCTTGCGCCGGCGTTTGACGGCAAGCGGTCGTTGCAGGACGAATTCCTGGGACAGATCGGTGTCGTCCTCTCCCACCAGAACGTGCGGGAGACGGGGCCGCTCGTCTACCGCGCATGGGCGCGCTATTATCGACGCGTGAAGGCCTTGGGCGGGCAGGAATTCCAGTTCGTCCCCTGTCTCCTCGGCACGTTTGCCTGTTGCTATGACGGCATTATCACGCGTCGCGGCGCGATCTACCGGGCGATCTTCCCCGATCTCAACGTCATCACGGAGTAATTCATGGCGCAAGAATGGAACATCAGGAGCCGAGGGCACGTCTGCTCCGTCTGCGGTAAGCCGCTGATCGACAAGGCGCCGGTGATTTCGGTCCTGAAGGAGCAGCCCGAGGGCTACGAACGCCTCGATTGCCATCCCGAATGCTGGAAGACCTTCCCGCGCGACTGGGAGCCGTTCAGCTCGTGGGAGGGCGTGTACCTCGCGCCGCCGCCGCCCGACGCGAAGAAGGAGCCGCTCAAGAAGGAGACGGCGGACGACCTCCTGCGCCACCTGATTGCACTCGAGGACCCGGCGATGAAGAACGTCGTGTACGTGCTCGCCGTGATGCTGGAGCGCTCGAAGATCCTGATTGAGCGCGACGCGCGCGAGCAGGAGGACCACACGATCCTCCGCGTGTACGAGCACCGCCGCACGGGCGAGTCGTTCGTCGTGCTCGACCCGCGTCTGCGCCTCGAGAACCTCGCGGAGGTCCAGCAGCAGGTCGTGGCCCTCCTCTCCGGTACGAAGACGCTCGGCGAGGTGTCCGCAGCCGAGGAGAAGAGCGAGGCCGGGCAGCAGGCCTAGAATCCCCGCACATGCGGGGATTTGTGGTATAATATGCGGCAAAAAGAAAGGACCACGGAATATGAACGACGCAACAACAACTAGAAGGACGTTTCTTGGCGCGGTCGGCGCAGCGGCCGTCGCCGGACCGGGCCTCGCCGCCGAGCTCCCCAAGGTGCGCATCGCGGCGATCGGCACCGGCGGACGCGGGCACACCGACCTCCACAGCTTCCTGCGCTCCGGCCTCGCGGAGATATCGTGCGCGGCCGATGTCTATGCCCCCAACCTCGAATGGGTGCGCAAGGAGCAGCCGCAGGCGAAGATCTACAAGGACTACCGCGTGATGCTGCGCGAGTGCGCGGGGCAGTACGACGCCGTCTCGATCATGACGCCCGACCACACCCACGCCGTCGCGTTCTTCGAGGCGAGCAAGTACAACGTGCCCGTCTACTGCGCGAAGCCGCTCGCCCACACCATTTCCGAGACGCTGGCCATGATGCGCGTCGCCCGCGAGAAGAAGATCATGACGCACGTGAGCCATCACGGCAATTCCGAGCCCGGCACCGCGCTTCTGCGCGAATGGATGGAGAGCGGGATCTTCGGCCAGGCCCTTGAGGCGCACATCTACTGCTGTGGCCCGAACGGCTATTACATGGAGCCGCCGGAATGGGCCAACCAGCCGGCAACGCCGCCCGCGGGTCTCGACTGGGAGCTCTGGCAGGGACCGGTGAAGCGCCGTCCGTACATCAAGGGGCTCGTCCCGAAGGGCCGCTGGCGCTCGTGGGCGATGTACGGCGAGGGCTGTCTCGGCGACTGGAGCTGCCACCTGATCGGACCCGTCGCCACCGCGCTCGACCTCGACATGCCCACGGCCGTGACGATGGACGACGAACGCGGCTTCGACCCGAAGAAGACGCCGTTCTCGTTCCCGCACGCGGCGCACTACAAGTTCGAGTTCCCCGCGAAGGGGAAGCGGGGGCCGTTCACCTACCACTGGTACGAATGCATGCGTCGCGCGCCGCGTCCCGCCGCCTACGAGCCGGAGCTGCCGTTCGACACGGTGAAGTCGCGCTGGTGCGGCGGCTACCTCGTGTGCGAGAAGGAGACGCTGATGTTCGGCGCGACGGGCGCCTCGGGCCTGCGCGTGATCCCCCATTCGCACATGAAGGCCATCAAGCCGCACCTGCCGCCGAAGAAGTATCCGCGCATCAAGGACCACTGGGCGGAGTTCATGCAGGCCGTGCAGCAGAAGCGCGCCGCGAACACCCCGTTCGAACTGGGCGGCAAGTTCACGCTGATGGGCTTCATGGGCACGATCGCGACGCGCTTCCCCGGCCGCCGCCTCACGTTCGACCCCGTGACCATGCGCTGCACGAACATCCCGGAGGCGAACGCGCTGCTGCGTCCGGACTGGACCGATGCCGCGCTCGCCGAGTGGGGTTCGTACCTGTAGGACGGAGAGTCCGTTGACAGTCGCCCCGAACACATGAAATACGGAATCATCAGCGACATCCACGCGAATCCGACGGCTCTCGCCGCCGTCCTGGCGGACGGCGAGAAGGAGGGCGTCGGACGCTGGGTGTGCTGCGGCGACGCGACGGGCTACGGCTACGACGCGCCGTCGTGCGTGGACATGCTTCGCAAGCGGGTGGAGGTCAACCTGATGGGAAACCACGACTCCGCCTGCGTGGGGCTGGAGCCGCCGGAAGTCATGATGCTGTGCTCGAACTACGACATCGACCGGCAGCAGCGCGACCAGCTTTCGGACGCGGCGAAGACCTGGCTGAAGTCGCGTCCCTACGTGTGGGCGGCCGAGGACGGGTCGTTCGCCTGCGCCCACGGAGAGTTCACGCAGCCGCGGGCGTTCGACTACATGGAGAGCGTCCTCGTCGCGCACCAGTCGTTCGCCTCCCGTCCCGAGCCGATCCTCTTCGTGGGGCACACGCACCACGCCGAGTACTTCGCGATGAACCCCGCTGGCAAGGTCTCGCAGAAGCTGGCCGCGTCGTTCCACATGCGCCCGGGCTGGCGGTACCTCGTCAACGTCGGGTCGGTCGGCTACCCGCGCGCGGACATGGTCACGACCTATTTCATCTACGACGACGTGCGCAGGCGCGTCATCTACCGCGAACTGCCGTTCGACTTCAAGCGCTACATCCTCGACATGAGCGGTCGCGACGTTGCGCTTCCCGAATGGCTTCTCGGGATTCTGCTGGCGGCCCGCTAGCGGGAAGAGAATGGAAGCTGTAGTCGTCAACCAGGCTGAAGGCAATAGAAAAAAGGAGAAGCGAAGATGAAGAAGACGATGAGATGTGTGGCGCTTGCGGCGGCCGCCCTTTGTGCGGGCGCGCTTGCGGCGGCTGAGGTGCTGACGGCGGACGCGCTGGCGCACCGGTGGAGCTTCACGGGGAACGTGAAGGATTCCGTGACGGGCGTGGAGGCGAAGAGCGTCGGCAAGGCGAACCTTTCCGCGACGGCACTTCTCCTGCCCGGCGGTACGCACGAAGCGGGGCATCTCGACCTTGGAAGGAACATCCTTCCGTCGGACGGCTCCGACGTCACGATCGAGATGTGGGCGACGCTTCGGTCCGTCCATTTCTGGGCGCGTGTCTTCGACTACGGCTCTGACGACAAGAACTACTTCACGATGGCGTGGAGCGAATCCGCGAAGCCCGGCACGGACAGCATCGAGATGTGCTGTAGCGGAACGAAGCATTCCGCTTTCAAGATGTTGTGTCCGTACACGGTCGGGACGCCGTGCCACATCTCCGTGACGCTCGTGAACAACGGGAACGGCTCCACGACGATGCGCGCGATGCGCCGCAACGCGAAGACCGGCAAGATCGAGCGCGAGCACCGGCAGGTGTACAGCGGCTGGACGCTGGCGTCCCTTGTCAATCCGCGATTCCTCCTCGGCGGCTCGCAGTACGCATGCGACGGCGACGCGGGCGCGGACTACGACGAAGTGCGCGTGTGGAAGGGCGCGCTCACGGACGAGCAGCTTGCCGCGAACGTCCAGGCCGGGCCGGACGCGCTGCCGGCGAAGGTGTCGGTTTCGACGGAACGCGCCTTGAAGCCGATTCCTGCCTTCATCTTCGGGCAGAACATCGAGCATACGCGCTCGGCGCTCCAAGGCGGACTCTCCGCGCAGCTCGTCCGGAACCGCAAGTTCGCCGGGAAGCCCTCGCGCGCCGGCGTCGCGATGCTGTGGGAACCGTACGGCTCCAAGAAGGCGTTCTACCATCAAGCCCAAGGCCTGAGCGTGACGCGCCACGCGGCACGCAGCCGGATGCCGCGCTGGAACGAGCGCGGATCGCAGGTGATCGGATGCCTCGACGAAAACGGTGAGGCGGGAATCCGCCAGGGCGGCATCGGACTCCGCGGCGGCGTCGCACACAACTTCAGGGCGGTGGTGGGTACGCTCCAACCCGTCGATACGCCGATCGTGCTGCGCGTCAAGTCGGGCAAGAAGGTTCTTGTGGAACGCGAATTCACGGTGACCACGAAGGGTCGGGGCGACTGGAAGCGCATCGCGTTCGACTTCACGGTGGAGAAGGACGTCACGGCGGAGATCTCCATCGGCGTGAAGGGGAGGAAGTACGCAGTCGTCGGCGCGGTGTCGGTGATGCCGGCGGACAACTTCCGCGGGATGCGCGCGGACGTGATCGAGCACCTGCGCGAAATCGGGACGTCCATCGTCCGCTGG
>Ga0256407_10009021_pt1 | contig 14398 bp, 8 predicted proteins | sample RumenRJG_04DNA_FD_193489 | JGI IMG/M metagenome (GOLD analysis project Ga0256407, IMG submission 193489) | Bovine rumen microbial communities from Lethbridge, Alberta, Canada - RJG_04 | ecosystem: Host-associated > Mammals > Digestive system > Stomach > Rumen | place: Canada: Alberta | collected... | reverse complement strand
AAAAAAAAACAAAATGAAGAAGAAGAAAAAAAAAAAGAAATAAAAAAATTTAAAGAAGGATTACTAAAAGACAAAGAAAAAAGAAAAATAAAGCAACAAATTCTTCACAGACATGAAAAATATAATAACACAATAACAAAAATAAAAGATAACAATAATTTAACAGAAGGGACAAAAAATTTAATTTTAATAGAAAGAATAGCAGCAGAAGAATCAATTCAAAATGGAATATATTCATCATGGGTAAATTTAAATGAAAATAATGAAGAAAATGAATGTTTTAAAATAGGATCAAAACATTTTTGTTTTTGTAATCATTCATTTAATGATCATAAGAAAATAGATAAAATATCAAATGATACAAAATGTAATTTATGTTCTTGTAAAGAATTTATTTTTTTTCCTAAATTACCAGAAGAAACAAATGAATATAAAGAAGCATATAAAAAAAATTTTAATTATGATAATTGGAAAGGAAAATGTATATGTAATCATATTAATGAAGAACATGATATTAATAATATGAAATGTAAAATTAAATTTTGTAAATGTAAAAAGTTTACTTCTAAATTTACATGTGGTATTTGTGATAAACAATGGGAAGAACATTATATGCAATATACTACTGAAGATGAAAGAATTAGATTAGGTATGCCTATTGGGGCTGAATTTAAACCTTTTACTAGGAAAATGTATGAGGAATTACTTAAGGATGATGATTAATAAGTTAAAAGAAGTTTTTTTTATTTTTTAAATTAATTTATAAATTATATATATTTTTTTTTAAAAAAGGGAAATTGAAAAATTAATTATATGTAAATAAGATAAATGTTTTATATATTTATGATTTACTTTTAGAAATATATATTTAAATAATAATTTATAAAAATGAAATAAAAAGGTTAATACTTAATTAGTATTAAAATTATGTATTATAATTAAAATATCAGATAGAATTATTTTTTACTCTTGTTTTTTCATATGAAAACATTTTTCCTTAACAAAAATTTTTAAAAAATAATATTTTTTCAAATACAACAATAACATATTTTATATCAAATTATTTATAATCAATTTTAATCATATAATAAAATATTATAATAATTATAATAATAGTAAAAATTATAATACAGATTAAATAATTAAAAAGAATGAAAAAAGAAAAAAAAGATATTTATTTTTATTTTAATTTTGTTAATTTTCAAACAAAAATTATTAATTAATAATATTTTTTTACAATATTTTAATTAAGGATTTAATTTAATTTTAATATTATTACTCCATTAATTTTGAAATAATATTATTTAAATTGATTTATAATATTATATAATTATCATAATTAAATATTAAATAATATAATTAAAATTAATTTTTTTATAAAATGAGTAGTAATATTAGTTCATATCCTGATGAAGAAATACATGTTTGTATAATTTGTAATCAAAATATAAAAGGTAATAAAGAATTTAAAAAACATATAAATTCATATCATTCAACTAAAATAATTGAAATATTTGATAAAAATAGTTATTACAATATTGAATTAAATCAGAAAAATAAAAAAAAAAGAGATATAGATTCAAGTAAAGAATATAATAGCAATAATACAAAATCAAATGAAAATATAAATGAGTCATCAATAAATGTTAAAATAACTCATTGTAATAAAGAAAAACTAAATTGTACATGTTGTAAAGATAAAATTTGTACAGAAGGAAATTGTTTTTGTCCAAAATGTATGAAATTAAATATTGAAAAATTAAAATTAAATAATCATGAATTGATAAATAAATTAGGTAATATTTAAAAAAAAAAAAAAAAAAAAAATGGAGAAATTATATATTTTTGTAGAAAGAATTATTTTAAATTAATAGATACATATTCAGGAAAAAAAAAATTTGATTTGATATGTGATTCAGTGAATCCATGTAATGAATGTGAAAAATTAACAGAAAATATGAAAATTTATGAAAATATTGTATTTTAAAAAAAAATTATTTCAATATTTATTTAGTTTTATTCAAATATTGATGTGATTGATGGTTAAAAAAATAAAAAATTAATTTTAAATAATTTGAAATATTTTAGATATTAAAAAAAAAGTTTGAATAAAACTAAATATATAGATGAATTCAAAAATTGATAAAAAATCAAGGTAAAAAAATAAATATAATAACTCATTAATAATTATTTTAATGTATAATTAAATTTATATTATTTTTATTTATATTTCCTTATTTTTCTTCAATTTAATATTTCCAATTAATTCCCATAAATTATCTTCATCATCATAATTTTTAATTTTAAAAGGATATTTATAATTTTCTGTTTTATATTTGTAAATAGGTTTAATAATCTTATCTATAGTTAATTTTAATAAATCATCAATCATTCTTGGAATTATTTTTTTAAGTAAAGGAGATGATTCTTCTAATCCTGGATTAGTATTTATTTCTAATAAATAAGGATTAAAATTTTGATCAAAAATAAAATCATAACCAAATAATTCAAAACAATTTTTTCTTTCTTTTTCATTTATTAAATATTTTACTGATTCCATAGAAAGTAAAATAATTTCTTTTACTTTTGGTAAAACGTCTTTTCTAAAATTAATATTTTCTTTTTTTTGTTCTTTTAATAATTTATCTAAAGAATTTTGAAAAATTTCAAATGATATTTCATTTCCGATTTCTTTTTTAGAAAAATTTGGATTTTTTTTTTGTATTGTATAATTAGTTAAATGGACATATAAATCATTACTTTGAATATAATATTTTTCACTAGCGACTTTTAAATGTCCTTCTTTACAAATATAAATATTCATTTCATGATTTAATAATACCCAAATTCTCATATCAAATTTTCTATCATTATATAAAAGAGGTTTTTCTAAATATTTTTGTAATATTACTTTATCTGAAATAATTTGATTTTCATTTTGAATTTCTTTTTGAACTAAATTAATTTTTTTTTCTTTTTCAATTTGATTAATAATATTCATTCCAGTTAAATCAAATATTGAATTATTTATTTTTTCTATTGAATCATTAATTTGTATATTTCTTCCTCCATTATAATTTAATGGTTTTATTAACCATAAATTTCTATCATTATAAAAATTTTTTGGAATAAAAAGTTTTGTTTTAAAACCTAAATTTAATATATTACTATTTAAATAAAAAAATTCACCAAAAGTTTTATTTTTATTATTATTTATTCCTAAAAATTGATTTATATTTGTAAATAAGTTTTTAAAAGAAGTAAATTGTTCTTTATAAGAAAAATGATTTGTATCTATTGGAATAGTAAAAGGTAAAAAATTAAATATATTTTTGGAATATTTTTCACAATATTTTATCATATTATAAAATAAAAAAAGTTTATTTGTCAAAGAGGAATGATATTCAAAATGATTTGTAAATTTAATATTATTTGATATATAATAGGAATAATCTTCAAAATTTATATCTGAAGAAAGAGGTGACCATAAAAAATTACAATTATTTTTTTTTTGATTAAATGATTCTGGAATTTGTTTCCAATTATTTCTTAAATCTAAACATTTCTTTATTATATTATAACTATGTCCTTGAATAATTATATAATAATTAAATGAAGGTTCTAATTTTGAAGTTTGATTATTTAAAGTAGATATTCTTTGATTTTCATTAAAATTATTATTTAATTTTGATATTGTTTTATTATTATTTTTTGGAAGTGATAAACTTAATTCATTTTTTTTATTTTTTTGATCAATATATTTTAAAGAATTTCTGGTTTCATATAAATTTATTATATCATTTATTTCTTTGGAAAATTTAATACTTTTATCATTTAAATTTTTATTTGATGATAAATATTTATTTTTATTATTTACTCCTGATTTTATAATTTTCATATTTTAATTTATTTCTTTTTTTTTTAATTTTTAATTTAATACCAAAAAAATTCCATATATTATAAATTATATATTATAATTTTAAAATTAATTTTATTAAAATATTTAATAGTATTTTGAGTTTCAACAAAATATATATATACAAATAAAATTAATAATTTTAATAATAATTGTGTTTTTTTTAATATTTGTTGTTTTATTTATAGGAAAAGTATTAAATAAAATTATTATCTTTTGATAGATAAATTTGAAATAAATGAATTAAATATTATAAATAAATTGATTAAAGATGTTGTTTCATTTATTATATATTAAATTTATATTTCAGAATATACATATATATATAAATAAATTATATATATATGTTTTATTTTTGTTTATTTTTTTCTTCATTTAAAAAAATGAAAATATGATAATTAAAAAATATATTAATTTAATTTGATAATTCAATATTGAATAATCTTTTATAAAGTTTTTTAAACATCTTCTTTTTATATATGAGGTTATCAATGAAATGAAATATTATCTGAATATAATTTTGAATCACTAACTTGAAATAAAATTTTTTTTTAGCGCAATTTAAAAAATAAATAATAATTTATAATTACATTTATTCAATCAATAAAAATCTTACAAAATATTTAAAAAATAGATAAAATTTAGTTAGAAATTCAAAAAATAATTGTTTATTATATTAAAACAATAATAATAAAATTTTCTAAAACAATTTAAATTTAGAAATTATAAAAAAAAAAAAACGAATTATTTTCAAAAATAAGAAAATATAACAATATAATAATTAATATGATAATTAACATTAATAAATGAGAAGATATTACAATAATAATAGATAGATTTATATTTTTTTAAAAAGAAATAAAATTGATATATATTAAAATTTATATAAACTAAAATTACATTTACCCAAATTTTTTCCATAATTCTCTAAAATCCAATTTTTTAAAATTAATTTTTCTCAAATCATAATTATTTTCATTTAACAAACTTTCAAAATATTTCAATTGCATAATAAAACCTCCATTAGGATCAATAGAGTGTCTTTTTTCTTTAACAAAATCATAAGCTTCTTTAAATTTAATATGTTCTTTCCACATTAAATAAGCAATAACAATTGAAGCACTTCTACTCATTCCAGCACTACAATGAATATAAATTTTATCTGAATTTTCAATAAATTCAATACTATCTTTAAAAAATCTAAATAAATCTTCTCTTGTAATATCATCTGCATTAAATATTAATCTATCAAATAATCCTTTTTCATAATCTGGTGACTCGTCACCAATTAATGAAAGAATATTTGTTATTCCTTCTTGTTTTAAATAATTTATTTCATTTGCTCCATCTATTCCACCTAAATATATTTTATCAGTTATTTTATCTATATTTTGTGATTTAATTTCTTTTTCCATTTCTTATTTAGAATAAAATAAAATTTTTTTTTAATTTTTATATTGATAATAAAATCTAAGTTTTAATTTAATTTTATTAAAAAAAATTGTGAAAAGAGTTAAGATTTTATAACAAAAAAAGAAAAATATTATTTTTTTTATTAAATTTTAACTATTATAACTATTTTTAACAAATCAAATTTACATATTTATATCTCCAAAAAAAAATAATTTACAAATTTCTTTTTTACAATATTAAAAAACCATAATTAATAATTAAAACAATTAATTTTCTTTATTAAAATTACTACAAGTATTTTTTGGCGTCCAACCAGTTAATCTTTTTTCTTCAACTAATTCTTCCCATTTTTGTAAATTCTTTTTTGCATTATCTAAAGTATAATTTAAATTAGGAAAAACAGAAATTAATATTTCAAAAGTAGGAATAATAAAACCTTTAATAAAACCAACTTGTGAATTTGGAATATCAATTCCTTCTCTATCACATAAAAAACTAATTGGTAAATTCTCTTTTTTTTCTCTATCTCCTTGATTCCAAAATTCTTTATGTAATAATTCAACCCAAATTATTGAAATATTAAAAGATTTTGTATTATGTGCTAAGTCTGAACAATGAATTAAGAAATTTAATAATTCTTGTTGTTCTTGAAATTTCATTTTTGGATTATTTGAAAATAATTCAAATTTTTTATTATTATTCATATCATCTAATTCAATATTTGAATTTATTTTTGCATGAATTATACTAATTACTTTACCATGATTTGCCATATCAGTTGATAAAATTGCATTAATAATTCTTTTTCTTATAATTTTAAAATCATCATTTTTTATATTTTCAAAAATATTATTTTCTTCATTTTTTAATAATTTAAATAAAGTAGAAGAATGATAATTTTCTAAACAACTTAAATCATTATAAATAATAGCAAGTTCATCTAAAGAATTAATATGATAATTATTATTTAATCCTGGATGAGATATATCATGTCCTAATGCAGCAATGAAAATTGATAATATATCTAATAAATTTGTATTTATAACTTCTTCAGCATTACTATTTAAAAAAAATAATGATAATGTTTGAGTCACATCGGCACCGTGAATACTATTATGATATAGTATATTTTCAAAGTATTTATTTGATAAAGTAAAAAGAAATTTATCTAATTTTTTTAATGAGATTATTTTTTCATTTAATAAATTAAATGATTTAAATATTGTTTTTGCTATTAATGGTAATGTATTATGGTATCCTATTTTTTTTTTTAATTCAAATATGTTAAAGTCTTTTGTTAATATTTCTTTTGGGTTAATGTTTTTTTCAGATATTATTTTTGATATTGTTAAAAATGGGGATTTGGAAATTTTTTTTTCTTCATGATTTAATGAGGATGATATTTTGGAATTTGAATTATTTAATGATAATAATAATGTATTTAATGGTTTAACTTCCATATTTGAATTTTTTGTATGCAAAGAAGAGATTAAATTTAAATTGGAATTTGAATTATTTATATTAAGAGGAAGTAAAATTCTTTTAGTATTGATTTTTGGATATTGTTTTATTTTATTAAATATATTAGGTATTTTTTTATAAATAGATAAATTTTTGTCATTATTATTATTATTATTATTATTATAATTATTATTATTATTATTATTTTTTTTTAAGGGAAAATCAATAATATGTATTTTTTTTGTTCTATTATTATCTGTATAATAACCCCTAATATTATTTTTATTTTTAGGTGAAAGATAAATATTTGCATTATTTTTTATTCTTAAAATTGCATCTAATTGTAATTTATTTGTTTTATTTAATATTTTACCTGTAGAATAGGAATTACTTAAGAAAGAATCAGAATTGATTCTTTGATGACTAGGTTTAGATTTTACTCTTCTAATTTTATTAATATATTGTTTATCATTTATATTTATAGTATTTTTTTTTAATTGAAAAGAGGGAATTTGTAAAAGTTCATTATTTATTTTTTTACTATTAGAATTCATAAAATTTATTTTTGTATTTAAATCAATAAAATCTTCATTATAATTATTAACATAATCAACTAATTGTTTGAAATTAGGATCTTTTGATTCTTTATTTATTATTTCATTATCATTTATTTCATAAGAATAAATTGAATAACTTGTAATCATTTTAATAGCCCATTCTAAATTTTTTATTATTTTATCATCTTTTTTTGGTATCATTGAAATAAAATTAATTGCTTCCCTTAAAATTAATATTACTTTTTCATAAGGTGTTGAAATTATTTTTTCATAATTGTTCGATGTTTTTGATACCTGCGGTTTTAAAGACATTTTTATAAAATTTGAAAAAAAATAAATAATATTTTCTTTTTTATATATAATTTTTTTTTAATTTATAATTTTTTATTGTTTTTAAAAAATAAAAGATATTTTTTCAATTTTGAAAGATATTGAATTTATTATTTTATCATTTAATGAATAATAAATAAATTAATTCTTGAAACTATTATTAATAACTAATATTTATATACCTTACTAAACTCAATGAAAAAATTTCGAAATAATTTCTCCATCATAAAATTGAGAATTATTTTTTCTAGAACTTTTGAAAAAATAATCTTTTTTATTTTTTTTTCCAAAATCATAAGAATGAGATTTTGATAAGAATATTTGATTATTAAAAAATTTATTTTGAATATTATTTTTTTCATTAATTGAATTCTGAGAATCTGAAGTAGTTTCCTCTTCATAATCTTTTTCAAAATATTTCATTTTATCTAATTTATTTATTGTTTTATATTTAATTTCTTCAATAAACATTTTAGAATGTTTTTTTGTTTTTCCAATTTCAATTTCTCTTAATTTTAATTCCAATTTTTTCTTAATTGTTTCATCATCATAATCACATTCAATAAAAATATTAATTAAATCATCTTTCTAAAAATAATTTAAAATAATTATATAATATACCATTATAGGTAAAAATGAAAATTTTCTTAAAAAAATTTCTTTTTTAGCTTCTTTAATTCTTATTGAATCAATGTCATAATCATTATCATCAAAAGATTCATCTGATGAATATTTATCCCATTCCATTGGAGAAACATTTTGATTCATATTTTAATTAATTTATTTATATTTATTATTTTAAGAAAATTTTGAAAATTTATCCTATTTAATATATTTAATAATATTATTTTATGGAAAATGATTTAAGAATAATAATTAAAAATATAATAAATCCAGAACAAAAATCAAGAAATGAATCAGAATCAAAAATTAATGAATTGGCAAATCAAAATTTAGGAAATTTATTTTTTAATTTATCATTAATAATTTGTCATGAAAATGAAGATAAAATAATAAGACAAATATCATGTACAATAATAAAAAGTTTAATATCAAAAGAAAAATATAATATATTATGGTTTAATATTGATGAAAAATTAAGAAATTCAATAAAAAATAATTTAATGAGTACTTTAGCAAGTAATGATATTGATATAAGAAAAGGAACTGGATTAGCAATTTCATCTATTTGTAAAATAGAATTACCAAAAAAATTATGGTTAAATATTTTCGATATTTTAATAGGAACTTCAAATAATGAAAATATAAATATTCAATTATCTTCTATTATTACATTGGGTTATATTTTTGAAGAAATAAATGAAAATGATATTAGTGATGAGATTATGAGGAAAATTTTATTTTGTTATTATAATATTTTAAATAAAGATAATATTAATTTAGAATTACATAAATCTACTTTAGATTCATTATTCCATTTTATTCCTTTTATAAAAAATGTAATTATGAATAATGAACAATCAAAAATTTTTTTTGAATTAATTGAAAAATCAATTAAAAATGATTATATTATAATAAGAAGTAAATCAATTAAAATTTTTATAGAAATATCAAGAAGATATTATGATTATTTAGAAAATTATATTAATAATTTAATTGATTTTTCAAGTAAAATAATGGAAAAAGATTCAATTGATAATTCATTACTTGCTTATGAAATATGGTGTTCAATAGGTGAAATTGAAGAATATAGAAAAAAAGAATATGAATTAAATAATAATAAAAAATATAATTTTTTCGAATTTTGTCAAAAATCTTTATCAAAAATATTTCCTATAATAACAAATCATATTCAACAAACTGATTATGATAATGAAGAATGGAATCAAAGAAAAGCATCTTCATTATTAATTAATTTATTTTCTAAAAGTTGTAGAAGTGATTTTATTGAAAAAATAATTGAATTTATTCAAAAATTAGTTTCTCAAAATAATTATGATTTAATGCATGCTGGATTATATACTTATTCTTCAATTTTAGAAACTTTTTATCATAATAATTTAATTTCTTATAATAATGAATATGTTTTAGCAATTTCAAATATTTTATGTGGGAATTTTCCAGATCATTTAAAATATATTTCTTCATATACTTTAGAAAAAATTACTTTTAATTATTCTGATGATATTATTTCAGATAATAAATTTTTTAATAATATTATGACTTTAATTATTAATATTCTTGATAAACAAAAAAATAATGTAATAATAAATTTATGTAAAACAATAAATAATCTTTTAAAAGAAATTGAAACTTCAGAAAATATAATATATAATAAAATAAGTCCTTTTTTTGAATCTATTACAAATATATTAATAAATTTAGGTATTTCATCAAAATCTTATGATTATAATAATAATGTTGCTTTATATAGTTTTATGACAGTTTCTAATTTTATTGAACATTCTGCCAAAGGAAATATTGATTTAATAAGGAAAATTTTTAAAAATTTAATTACTTTATTTAATAAAACTTTTGATGTTTCATCTTTTAAAAATAATGAAATGAGATATAATTATCAAAGTTATATATTAATTTGTTTTAGTTCATTTTTTTCTTCAAGTTTTTTTTGTATTGAAGAAAATGATATATTAATTTTATTTCAAAATATTATTGAATCATTTAATGATAGGAAAAATATATATGAAGAAGGGATTTCATTAATTGGATTTATTTTTATAGTAATAAGTAAAAATAATTTTGATACATTAATAAATAAATTCTTTGATTATTTAATAATTGGATTAAAAACAGTTAATGATATTTCATTATGTACTTCTTGTATAATTACAACAGGAAAAATTATTCAAAATTTACAATCAGATAATGATAAATATTTAAATATTATTATGGAAAATATTTTTTATATTTTATCAAATTCTGAAATTGATAAATCTTTAAAACCTATTTCTTTAAATATTATTAGTGAATTATTTTTAAATTGTAAAAATTATTGTTTCAATTATTATGAACAAAGTATGAATTTTATTAAAAGTGCTATGGAAGTTTCAATTTATATTGATAAATCAAAAGATGATGATGATATTATAAATTATTTTTATCAATTAAGAGAAAGTATTATTTCTTGTTTAACTTATATTTTTAATGCTGTTTGTGAAAATAATTTACAAAATGATTTTATTAAATATTTAGAAAATATAATGAAATATATTAATTCTATTTGTTTAAATGATGAAAATGAAATTATATTTGAAGAAAGTTTAGGATTAATTATTGACTTTTATAATCAATATCAAATTCAAATGAAAAAATTAATTGATTTAAATGTAATGGATTATATTTATGATAAATTAAAATATTTTGCTCAAATTAATGGAAATGATAGACTTGGAACTATAATTGAATACTCTAAAAAAAAATTAATGAAATAAAATAAATATTTAAAAATTCTAATTATTGTTTTAATATATATTTATAAATATATAAAAACTTATAAAGTTAAATTAAAATATTTAACCATTATTTTAATTTATATCTCTCTAATAATTAATTAATAATTCTAAAATATTAAAAATTATATTTTATTTAAAAATGAAAAAAAAATAAAATTTCGTCATTATTATATCATTTTTATATAAAAAGTCAATATATTAAATAAAGTAATTAAATTTTTAATTTTCTTAATTTAAAAGAATAAAATAATAATTCTCTTTTTATTCATTATATTAAAAAAATAAAAATGCTTCCTGAATTAAACAATATATTTAAAATAATCCAAAAAACATCTTCAAAAAAAACCAATCAACCAAATCCACATGACCCAAAAGTAGAATATAATAATATATTTTTAAAATTAATAACAGTTTCAAAAATTGGAGAACCAAATAATAGATATGAAAAATTAAAAAATAAACCAATTCCAAAAAAAACACATATCAATTCAATTAATTTTTATCCAAATAATTATTCAAATGAAAATGAAATATTACCAAATGTTTATTATGTTAATAATGGAAATAGATTTCCACTTTCTCTTTCAATAAAAAAATTAAATGATCCTATTTCATATGATAAATTATCTCTTAGCAATATTAATAAAGTAATTCAAAAAACATTTCAAAAAAGTTTTTTAAATGATGATGATAGTAATAATTATTTAAATATTAGTGATAATAATGAATTAGAAAAACAGGAAAATTTAAAAAAATATTTTCGTCAAAGAAATACTTTTTCTAAATACTTAAATGAAAAAAATGCTTATAGTTTATATCATAAATCTCATATCACAAATTTTGGATTACCAGAAATAAAAGAACAAGGAAATATAAATTATAGTAATTTAAAAAATGAAAGAAGTTTTGATAATCAAAATCAAATTTATTATCATAATACTGATATAAAAGAATATAATGATAATAACGAATATTATAAAAAGAAATTTACTGAAAATACTAATAAAAGTAATAATAATTATGGAAATAATAATCTTTTGAATCAAAAAATTTCTTTTAATAATATTAGTTTGAGAAATTTTAAAAATTTAAATAATAGAAATAATAATAATATAATGAATAATAATAATAAAATAAATAATAAAAGTAATAATATAAAAAATAATGATATAAAAAATAATAATAGTAATAATATAATAAATAATAATAATATAATAAATAATAATAATATAATAAATAATAGTAATGATACTACAAAAAATACTATTGATATGAATAATAAAGAAATTTATAAAAATAATGAAAATAATAGAAATAATAGTTGTGAGAATAATAATATAATGAAAGTAACAAGACATTTTAATTTTATTAATAGAGATGAGACAAAAAATAATAATACAGAAGAAAATAAAAATCCATTATCAAATCTAAAATCATTAAATTTCAGTAAAAAAATATTTGAACTATCAAAAAAAAATTTGCAATCTCAAAAAGACAAAAAAATAAAATTAACAATCCCAGAAAAAATACCATTTTTACAATTGACAGATTCATTTAAAAACAATTTTATTTCAAGAGAAGAGATAGAAAAAAAATTAAATTACAAATTTATCCCATATCCTATAACTCAAAATATAAATAATTCATCAAATACTTATTACTATTTTATAAATAAATTATATAGAAATAATTTATCTGATTATTTTTCTCATAGAATAAATTGGGAAATTGTAACAAGTTTAAATGATCCAGATTATCCAATTATTAATTTTCAATGGAGATATTATTCAAATAAAGTAAATTATAATCAATTTAAATATGATTCAAATTTACCAATTAGAAAATTAAAAGTTATTAATTTATTTCAAAGAAATTATGAAATTGGAAATAAAAAAAATTTATTTATTAATTTAGTTCAATATTGTGATAAAATGAATATAAATGTTTTTGATATTGTACCATTTACAATTATAATACAAACTTATTCAATTAATGATTGTTTTGATTCTTTATATGAAATATTTCAATTAATTCAAAATAATACAAATGTTAATGGAGAAAAAGATTTAATTGCTAATAAAAAATATTCAGAATTATTTTCTTTTGATAAAAATTTTTCAGAATTAAAAAATACTCCAATATACATTAATAAATATTTCCTAAGTCAAAAAAATTATTGGATTTTAAAACCAACTGATTTATATCAAGGAATATGTATAGAAATATTAAATAATTATGAAGATATAGTAAAATATGGTAAAAAAATGTTTAAAGGAGTAGATAAAAAATGTTTAATTGAAAATATTGAAGAAGAAAATGATGAAATTGAAGGAAATGTAAATATTATAAATACAAATATAAATGATATTGATGATGAATATGATGATGATGATTATAAAAAGAAAAAAAAAACTAATTCAATGTATATATCAAATTCAATTGTATTACAAAAATATTTAGATAATCCACTTTTATATAAAAAGAGAAAATTTGATATAAGATGTTATGTATTAGTAGATTTTAATTTAAATGTCTTTTTCTGTAGAGAAGGACATTTAAAAGGAAGTAGTGAAAAATATGATTTAAATAATCCAAATAAATTTATACATATAACTAATCATTCTTTACAAAAAAAAAGTAATAAATTTGAAAAATATGAATATGGTAATGAAATGTCATATAATGATTTTAAATCAGTTTTAGAAAATGAAAATATTTCATTAGATAAATTTGATGATATAATAAATGATATGAAATATTTAGTTAAAATATCAATGAATGCAATTGGGAATAAATTTTTTAAAATTCAAAATGTTTTATGTTTTGAAATTTTTGGTTATGATTTTATAGTAGATAATAATTTTAAACCTTGGATTTTAGAAATTAATAATAATCCAGGATTAGGAATTTCTTCTCCAGTTATTGAAAAATTAGTTCCTAGAATGATGGATGATGCTTTAAGATTAACTATTGATAAAATATTTGAAACTAAATATGATGATTCTTGTATTGATAAAGAAAATAATGAATATATTTCTAAATTTAAATTAGATGGTTTTAATGATGATGAAAATGTTTTTGAGTTTTTATGTAATATTAATAACTAATATTTTTAATTTAAAAAATATATATAAAAAAGATATATTTTGAAAAGATATTATAATAAAAGTAAAATTTTTATATTTTATAAACAAAATAAAAATTAAATTTTTAAATAAAAAATTTCAAAAAAAAAATATATTAAAAATTACATAATTTTTTTTTTTTATCCAGATTTAAAAAGTAAA
>Ga0256407_10009020_pt1 | contig 14401 bp, 17 predicted proteins | sample RumenRJG_04DNA_FD_193489 | JGI IMG/M metagenome (GOLD analysis project Ga0256407, IMG submission 193489) | Bovine rumen microbial communities from Lethbridge, Alberta, Canada - RJG_04 | ecosystem: Host-associated > Mammals > Digestive system > Stomach > Rumen | place: Canada: Alberta... | reverse complement strand
TCGACAGGATTGTGATCGACGAGAATTACAGGCGTCTTGGCCTGGGCAGGATTTTATATGAAAACCTGTTCAAATACGCTGAGGAAACCGGAATTTCCGTCGTGACCGCCGAAGTTGACATACGCCCTAAATACAACGAGCCGAGCTTCGGATTCCACAAGGAAATGGGATTCCGTGAGGTCGGGCAGCAGATCATACGCGGCGGCGATGTCGAAGTGTCGCTTCAGGCGAGAGACATTTGAAAGGCAAAAAAACCTTTACTGATTCCTCTTTTGAGCTATAATAATGTTGTTATGGCTTCATAACTTACATGTGATAACATTGTTTTATTACGGAGGAAGAAGATGAAAAAGGTATTGATTGTAGTTGTCGCAGCGATAACGGCATTCAGCATGTGTTTGTCACTCGCAGGATGCGGCGAGAGCTCTGACAGCGGTGATGACGTTGCCAAGCTGACAGTTGTTCAGCAGTATGGAATGGCGTACGCCCCGCTTAAGGTAATCCAGGAAAAAGGACTTATTGAAGAAAACTATGACGGAGATGTCGAGGTAAACTTCCAGACACTCAATTCCGGCGCGTCCATCAATGACGCTTTTGTAGCCGGTGACGTTGATGTAGGTCTCATGGGTGTTGCTCCGGCAATCACAGGCTCACTGAACGAAGGCGTACCGTACAAAATCTGTTCAAACGTTTCAGCACAGCCTCACAAACTCATGACAAACGACCCGAACATAAAAACTCTGAAAGATATCGGTGAAAAGGATCAGATTGCTCTGGTCAACATCGGAAGCATTCAGCATATACTTCTTGCCATGGCAGCAAAAGAGCAGCTCGGCGACGCGCACGCTCTTGACAACAACATTGCCGCAATGGCTCACCCGGATGGAATGACCGCGCTCCTGAACGGAAGCGTCAAGTGCCAGCTCACAACATCACCATTCGTGTTCAAGGAAGCTAAGGAAGAAGGCATTTCTGAAGTAGACGCAATCGAATCTGTATGGCCTGAAGGCAATTCATTTATCGTTGCGGTTGCTTCCACTGATCTTCATGACAACAACCCGGCGCTCTATGATGCGGTTCTCGCAGCGTTTGACGATGCCATCGCGTTCATGAACGATGATCCGGAAGCAGCGGCAGAGATGCTCTGCGCAGATGAAGACGTGGATGCGGCTACATATCTTGAGTGGCTGAACGATCCTGCATGTTCATATTCAACAAACCTGACAGGCGTATCAACGATGGCCAAGTTCATGACAGAAGAAGGATTCCTGGAAGATGTCCAGTTTGATGACATCAGTCAGCTCGTTTATGAAGGCGTAGAAGGGAACTAACATTCAATATGAGAAACGAAACGCGCAGTGAAATACGCGATCAGATCATATTCATCATATGTTTTATTGCGGCGTGGTATGTAGTATATAAGATGCGGGTGTTCAGTCCGACGGCGTTTCCCGCTGTCGGTGAAATAGGCGAGAGCTTCGTAACTGCTTTTACAAAAAACGACATGCTCAGCTATACCGGACACTCGCTTCTGCTCATAGCCAAGGGCCTTGCCATCGGCATAGGCCTGGCTTTTATTTTCTCAAGCCTTGCGGTCGTGAGCAAGCATTTCCACGCGATCTACAACCTCATAGTGTCCATTTGCGACCTCCTGCCCGGCGTAGCGCTGCTTCCGCTGGCGATCTGCTGGTTCGGCATAGGTGAAGTAACAATTATCTTCATCGTTGTGCATTCGATCATATGGCCGATGTCGAGGAGCATAATGGACGGATTTAAGTCCATACCTAAGATGTATGTCGAGAGCGGCATGAACATAGGACTCAGGGGGTTGAAACTCGTAACAGGCGTATACCTGCCCGCGGCGTTCTCAAGTGTCCTCTCGGGCATGAGAGTAGGCTGGGCGAGAGCGTGGAGAGGTCTGATAAGCGTTGAGATGATATTCGGTACGACCAGTTCCGGCGCAGGCATTGGCTGGTACATCATGATGAGGAGAAACTTCATGGACATGGCCGGCGTGTTCGCGGCACTGATCGTAATAATCATCATAGGTGTTATTGTGGAGTACGGTATTTTCAGAACCGTTGAGAATCATACAGTAAGGAAGTGGGGGATGGTACAGTGACAGATAATGCAAAGGCCCCTCTCCTTGAGGTAAAGGACCTTGTCAAGAACTATCATGACGGACCGAATTCGAGAGACATTCTGAGTCATCTCGATCTTGTTGTAAACGAGGGTGTTTTTCTCACGATTCTGGGGCCTTCGGGCTGCGGTAAGACAACCCTGATCAGATGCATAGCGGGGTTTGAAGACTATGAGGGGGAAATCTGCGTAGAAGGAAAACCAGTGTCTGATCCCGGAATAGACAGGATGATGATATTCCAGACATTCGAGCAGCTGTTCCCTTGGAAGACCGTTAAGAAGAACATACAGTATCCATTGAAGATAAACGGAGTCAGCGACAAGGACGAGCTCGACAGAATCGCTGAAAAGCATCTTGAGCTCGTGGGCCTTAAGGGCAAAGGCGATCTGTATCCTCATCAGCTTTCAGGCGGAATGAAGCAGAGAGTCGCAATTGCCAAAGGACTTGCGCTCAATCCTAAGATCATACTGATGGATGAGCCTTTTGCGGCTCTTGACGCGATGACAAGAAACAAGCTTCAGGGTGAACTCATCAGAATCAAAGAGAAAGAAAACGCCACGGTAATATTCATCACGCACAACATTCAGGAAGCGCTTGTGCTTGGAAACCGTGTGATACTAATGTCCAAAGATGGTAAAATCAAGATAAACATGGAGAACACCATACCGAAACCTGTCACTCCGGCTTCGGAGGGATACGGAGAGATGTGGAAGGTGCTCAACGACGCGCTCTGGGAAGAAGACGGCGGAGAAGGCGCGGCAATAGAATAGAGACCGGGAGAAACAAATCACGAGAAAAGTGTTTGCTGTCTTCGCGTTGGTGATTGCGGCGTCTGTATAGAAAGCGATTCCGACACGACCTGGTTCCATAATACTGACTATGATGACAGAGCATTTGTCATGCTTAATGACGAACTTCAATAGGAGAATTACCATGTCCGGATACGGCAGAGAAAACCGGATCAACAATGATGAACGAAAAGAACAGAACAAGGTCAGGGCGCGCAGAATGGTTCTGGTAATGGGCGTAGCGTGCGTCCTTTTTGTTCTGGCGATGATAGTTGAAGTATATTTGTAGAAAGGACAGCCAGACGATGAAGAACCTTAAGAAAAACTTTTTACATTATTTCAGTTTTGTCGCGGCATTGGGCGTTCTGTTTTTTGTAGTGCTGATGCTGTTTGGACTTATCGAAGTTGAGCACAAGGGGAGAGTAGTTCTCCTCGTACTGCTGGCCTTTGCGATGATATATATGTCGTTCAAATCACCGAAGGAGTGACGGTCAACAGTTGCCGGTATAAACGTATCTGAGGTTTTCACGGGCTGTTTCAGCAAGCATGTAGATGTGTGAGACGTCGGTGGCGTCTCTGTCGGTCATGTGAAACTGCGGAAAGAAACGGGAGATGTGCAGAGGGATGGATTCACCGCCAGGAAGGGAGGCGATCCATGATGATAGCTCGAGCATCTCTTTTTTACTGTCATTTTCGTAAGGTATTATCAGGGTGGTCAGTTCAACATGGCAGCCTGAAGAGGCTTCTTCTATGAAGTCCATCACCTGTTTGAGGTCGCCGCCAAGAACATCACGATAATAGCGTTCTGTAAACCCCTTGAGGTCTATGTTCATGGCGTCAATATAGGGCAGGAGTTCTTTCAGTACTGGCAGTTCAGCCGTACCGTTTGTCACCATTACGTTCTTCATGCCGCGTTCGCGAACTGCTTTAGCCGTATCGAGAACAAATTCATAGCCTATCAGAGGTTCATTGTACGTGAAAGCCACGCCTATGTTCCCGCGTTTTTCGTAGCTCTTTGCTATATCCGCCAAAGTCTCCGGACTGATGTATTCTGCCCGGTCTGAAAGACGCATGGCTTCATCGGACCATGAAATCGAGTTGTTCTGACAGAAGGGACACCTGAGATTGCAGCCGTAGCTTCCGACGGACAGGATAAGACTTCCCGGATTAAACCGCGCCAGCGGTTTCTTTTCGATAGGATCGATGGCCAGGGACGTCACGCGTCCGTAGTTTCCGGCGATGACTTTGCCGTCTTTGCATACGCGTCCGCCGCAGAAGCCTGCAGCCCCTTCAGGTATGACGCAGTTTCTGAAGCAGACATCACAAACAGCCTTAGACATGTCTTATCACCTCGAAACGCTGGAGTTTAACAGATTCGAAACGGTGTATCCCGGCTTTCTGCTTCGCGATCTCAATCTGCTGCTCAACGGTATCGACGCCTTCAAGGTCCGGAAGCAGCAGACCCCGCTTGCCGACGCTGCTGACGATGACGCCGTACTTCTTCACATCCAGCTCGTCTTCAGATTCAATATCTTCAGGTTCTCCGAGCACATCCACGTTTATTTCAAGCCACTGGAGCTCGTCCGGCCCGATTGCCGGGAAACGCGGGTCTGCGGTAGAAGCGCTGATCGCGTTGTTTATTATCTCCTGAGCCACACAGTCTGTCGTAGGCCCGATTGTGCCTATGCAGCCTCTGAGAGCCCCGTTTTTATGTATTGATACAAAGGCACCGGCACGGGTGCTTAGCATCTCTTCAGGAACATCATCGGGAACGGTGATGCGTTTCCTCTTCAGAATGTAGCTTTCAAGGGATTTGCGAGCCAGCTGAACATAAGCGTCTGACTGGCTGCGCCTCTGCGCGGCCTCGGCTTCCATCCTCTCAAGGTATTTATCCAGGAATCTGCGGCTTTCATCTTCACCCTTAGGGTAGAAGGTGCAAATGCCGTAGCCCACGCCTGTAACATCCTGGTGGGAAAGGGCTTTGGCTTCGACATCCTCTCCGTCGAACGCGCCGGCCATGATCACAAAGGAACGGTGGCCGCACTCGGCGGCGTTTTCGCAGAAGCTCTCGCTGAAGTCAAACAGCTCGCCAAAAGCACCGCGGCCGCATACATCCATGATGCGCGCGTCGTACTCGGGACCTTCCTTGGCGAAACCGTATGGTCCGTATTTCTGCAGTTTGTGCGAAAGATCTCCGCTTGCTACGATGACAGCGCTTCGTCCGGTGTTTTCGACCGCTTTTTTTATTATCTGGCCGAGCCTGTAGTGATCTGTCAGCGGCAGAGCCGACAGACCGATTCTCACGATTCTGTAGTCTTTTTCGATCCCCAGGCGATCATAGGCCTTCTCAATAAACCACAGAGGAACCATAACCGCGTGGTCGAGCGCGCTGTCACGCTCGCCGAGAGTTCCCGCGGGAAATTCCTGAGAATCGGCTATGCCGCATATTTCCCCGACCAGTTCGGTATCATAGGTGACTCCGAACTGCTCCTGAGGCGCGCCGAAACCGGAAAATGACCCTTTGGCGCCTTTGCCCGGAGAGATGTGGAAGTAGTCTGCGTACATTACGGAGTGTGGTGTTGTAATTATTATAGTCTCAGGCCTCTGCTCCGCGATTTCAGACGCAGCCTGTTCGTATGATCTGGTGGTTTCCTCTATCTGGGCTTCGCTGCCTTTGCCTATGGCAGGAACGATCATCGGCGGATGAGGAACCATGTATGCTGCTTTAATGGACATGACTCTGCCTCCTTATTGACATCTTTGGATATATTGTACCACATGCATCATCTACTCAACGGATTATGTGTTATAATATTAAAATTATAAATCACTAACGGGGGGAGAGTCAGAAATGGGGGACTGTTTGAAGTTCGTCCGGGCGACGTACCGGGAAAATAACGGCCTGTGAGAATCAGCAGCGGAGGTTTTAATGGACAAGATCACAGCAAGCTGTTCAGTACCCGACAGATTAGCGGCACTGCGTGAGGCCATGGACGCAAAGGCAATAGACGCCTGCATCGTGCCGACCGGCGACCCGCACATGTCGGAGTACATAAGCGATTACTATAAAACAAGAGAATTCATAACAGGGTTTACGGGATCTGCGGGAACTGCCGTAATTACGGCCGAAGAGGCGGGCCTGTGGACGGACAGCCGCTACTTTCTTCAGGCTGCGGATGAGCTTGAAGGGAGCGGGGTAACCCTGTACAAAATGCGCATGCCGGATTCAATACAGATTCATGAGTTTCTCACGCAAAGGCTGTCTGAGGGATGCAGAATCTGTGTGGACGGGCGTCTGGTGAGCGGCGCCTGGGCGGAAAAGCTGCGCAGCGACATCGCCGGGCTGAAGCCTGAACTGGTGACTGATGAGGATTTGGTCGGCGATATCTGGTCTGACCGCCCGGAACTGGTATTCAATCCTGCCTTCGAGTATCCGCTTGAGTACGCCGGCGTTTCCAGAACGGAAAAAATAGAGACTATCCGCGGCGACATGGCAAAGGCAGGAGCGCAGGCTCTGATACTTTCGAGCCTCAGCGACATAGCCTGGCTGACGAATCTGCGCGGTAGCGATGTGGACTGCAATCCGGTATTCTTTGCCTTTGCATTGCTCACGGCATCCGAAATGCGTTTATACGCGGATAAGTCCGCATTCACACCGGAGCTGGAGGAGGCGCTGAGGGAGGACGAAATAGAGCTCATTCAATATGAGCGTTTTTACGAAGATATAGAGACCGTTGAGGCGGATTCAGTGATGCTCGACAGGGAAACCTGCAGCGAACGTATACTTCAGTCGCTTCCAAAGGCGGTGAAGGTCATCGCCCACGACAGCCCGGTCATGCAGAGAAAGGCTGTCAAGAATCCGGTTGAGATGATGGGAATACGCTCCGCTCATCTGAAGGACGGAGCGGCGATGTGCAGATTTCTGTACTGGCTTAAGACGAACATCGGAACCATCGATATTGACGAGCTCTCGGCGGCGGAAAGGCTCCATGAGTTCCGGGCAGAGCAGGAGCTGTTCATGGGTGACAGCTTCGAAGCCATTGTAGGGTACGGACCTCATGGCGCGATTGTGCACTACAGCGCCACACCTGAGAGCTGCGCGAATCTGGAACCGAAAGGAATGGTCCTTGTCGATTCGGGCGGGCAGTACATGGACGGAACGACAGATGTAACAAGAACCATTGTACTCGGTCCGCTGACGGAAAAGGAAAGGACAATGTTCACAGCGGTTCTCCGCGGACACATAAATCTCGCCAGGGCTAAGTTTCCGAAAGGCCTGAGCGGTGAGAACCTGGATTATCTGGCCCACGAGCCGCTCTGGGAGATGGGGCTTGATTACAGACACAGCACGGGCCACGGCGTGGGGCACTTCCTGAACGTTCACGAGGATCCGAACGAGATATACTGGGACGGCACTGACCTGGTTCCGCCGATGCCGCCTTTTGAAGAGGGCATGCTGTCATCTGACGAACCGGGATATTACGAAGACGGCGAGTTCGGCATACGGCATGAAAACCTGATCCTCTGCCTTTGCGGTGAGGAGACGGAATACGGACAGTTCATGGAGTTTGAGCCGGTGACTATGGTGCCGTTCGATCTTGAAGGCATCGTGCCGGAACAGATGCAGCCTGACGAGATAGATTATCTGAACCGTTATCACGAAGTTGTTTATGAAAAGATTTCTCCGCTTCTGAATGAAGAGGAGAGAGTGTGGCTGAGGAAGGCCACGAGAAAGATATGAAAGAGGGAAGCAATGTTTGAGTACAGAGAGTGCAACGAGAGAGACTGCACAGTATGGGTTGAGATGAACAGGGCCTTCATGCGTGAAGAGATAAGAGAGGGAGATGTATGGAACGACGCTCATCGGATAAGCGACGGCGAGTTCCGCGAGATATTCCTTCAGGGACTTAAGAAGAAGGACCACATAAGATTTATCATGTTCGAAGAAGATGAGGAACCTGTGGGTTTCGCCAATCTCATGCTGGTGTACAGCGTATGGTCCCATGGAACGGCCATGATAATCGACGACTACTTCTTTACTACGGGAAACAGAGGCAAAGGCTACGGAAAACGCGGCATAGAAATGATCGCGGAATACGCCAAAGAGCTGGGCTGCAAAAGGCTGCAGCTTCAGGCTGAATTCACCAACCCTGACGCCATTGAGTTCTACAAGGCCATTGGATTCCTGAAGACCGACATGGAGTTCTTCGTTAAATATCTGGATGACTGAAGAGCAGGTGATTTAAGCTGAGCATTGAGACAGTAATAATACAAGCAATAGGTTTTGGGGGACTCGCGCTGTTTGTCCTTTCATTTCAGCTGAAGTCCAACAGAGCTCTGTTTCTGTCCCAGTCGCTGGGAAGCGTCATGTTCGGGCTTCAGTTCCTGCTGCTGGGATCTCTGAGCGGCTGTCTGAGCCTCCTTCTGGTCATAGTAAGGAACATGATGCTGATGAAATATCAGGAATGGGCCTGGGTCAGATGGAAGGGATGGATAGCGGTTTACTCAGTATTCTGTGTTGCCATTCTCATATTCACCTGGAACGGACCGATAAGCATTCTGCCTTATCTGGCGGTGCAGGTGGGCACGATCATGTACTGGACGAACAACGCCCGGATAATAAGGCTTGCCAATCTGTTCTGCGCGTCACCGTGCTGGCTGATATTTGACATAATCGTCGGATCACTCGGAGGGATACTGAACGAGACCATACTCATCGTATCAATACTCGTTTCGATTTACAGGTACGGCTGGAAGGGTCTGGGAGAAAACAAATTCGTAACGAAAAAGCAAAGGCAATCTGAACAATGATAGAAACTCTGAAACAGAAAAGTAAAGACCCGTCTGTCAATCTGCTGCTGAGGCTGATGGATCTGGACGGATCATCGCCGGACATATTCTACATGATGGATGAAATAGACCGCGTGCAGATTCTTCGGAGATATGACTGGTCGGGTCAGCTGCCGCAGTATACGGGAACATATGAGGTTCTGTACAAAACCGATGACCGCGACCACTTCTATTTAATCATGCGCAGAATCGAGAACGAGATGAGCATAGCGCCTCACCTCATGCCGCTTTCTGATGAAGAAAAGAGATCCTATATCGCAGTCGAGTACTATCCGGGAACGCAGGGCAGGATATTCACCAGAGCCCTGTCAGAAAAGACCATGAAGAGGATAATCAACGAATACATAGCCAGGGAGAACCGCAGAAATAAAATAAGACGCCTGATGGCGCCCCGAAAAAGTAAAGATTAAAGATCAATGTTTCTGAATTCAGATACAGCAGTCGGCCGTCCACATAAGATGGACGGTTTTCCTTTAAATGAAAGGGAATTTCCGTTGAGGTCAGTGACGACACAGCCTGTTTCTTCGGCAATCAGTTTGCCCGCCGCGAAATCCCACGCCGAAAGACTCATCTCCGCGTAAAGGGCGAACCTTCCGCAGGCAGTCCAGCAGCAGTCGAGAGCCGCGGAACCTGTGCGGCGCACATCGGCAGAAGCTTCATACAGCCTGAGGGCGAGTTCAAAGGTCGGCTCGTTGACACGGTCATTGTACGGAGCGGTTCCGAATACGGTTATTTCATTCTTCATGGATGAATCAAAGACAGGGAGCAGCTTGCCGTTAAGGCTGCAGCCGTATCCTTTTCGCGCGCTGAAGAGCTCGTCGTGATACGGGTCATATATTACGCCTATCTGAGTTTCACCGCTGACCGTCATGGCGATTGAGGTGCAGGAGTGATGGTTGCCGTGCACGAAGTTTGCCGTTCCGTCTATTGGATCGATGATGAAACAGACACCCTGATTGACTTCATCGGCATCGGTTATTACCACATCTGACATGGACGGTACATCTTCCTCGCAGAGGAACATTGCAGATGGGACAAGGCCGAGAAGCTCATTCATCAGCATCTGCTGGATTTCCAGATCCATGGATGTAACCAGGTCTCTGCGCCCCGATTTTATATCGACCTTAACATCGCTCAGAGAGGATCTGTCCGCGTTGAGTATCATTCTGCCCGCCATGCAGGCAAGTTTTTCGATCTGGTGCTGTATAAAATCATAATCCATAACAAGAGTATTGTAGCACAATTCGTGATATAATACCGAAAAAGGGAAATAAATGGAGGGAACAACAATGGCAAAAGAATTCAAATATGATGTTGAGGCAATAAGAGAACAGTTTCCTGCGTGCAAGCTTGAGGTGGAAGGAGCGCCTATAGCGTATCTGGACGGCCCGGGCGGAACACAGGTTCCTCAGCGCGTGCTGGACAGGATCATGCAGTACATGGTCGAGGAGAACGCCAATGAGGGCGGTAATTTCAAGGCGGGAAGACTTGGTGAAATGCTTGAGCATGAAGCCCGCAAGGCAGCCGCGGACCTTCTCGGATGTGAGCCGGGAGAAATCGGATTCAGCTGTTCTTCGTCCCAGAATGTCGTAAACTTTGCCCACGCTCTGGCTAGAGGTCTCGAACCCGGCGCTAAGATTCTGACGAATCAGCTGGAGCATCAGGCGAACTTCGCTCCATGGATTCATCTGGGAATGGACGGATTCAACACAGAAGTTGTCAAAATGGATACTGTCACACAGCAGATTGACATGGAAGACTTCAAAGCCAAGCTGACACCGGACACAAAGCTCGTCTCACTCAACTGGGCGTCAAACGGGCTGGGGACAGTCACCGATGTTAAGACGCTGATTGCCATGGCTCACGAGGTAGGAGCGCTGACCATAGTTGATGCCGTTCACTACGCGGCTCACTTCCCGATTGATGTAAAAGACATTGACACGGATGTTCTTGTATGCTCCGCGTACAAATGGTTCGGACCGCATATCGGAGTCATATACATGAAGAAGGACCTTATTGAAGAGATGGGCTTCTACAATGTCATGTGCGAAGACATAGCAACCGGCCCGCGCCGTTTCCACATGGGAACACCGCAGTATGAGCTGCTTGTCGGCATGTCTGAGGCAGTCAACTTCATAGCTACAGTTGGCGGCAGGTACGCGGAATGTTTTGAGGATGAACTGGACGGCCTTTCAGGCAGAAGAAGACGTGTAGTTGCGGGAATGACCGCCTTCGACCGCTACGAAAGCGGTCTTGCCAAACAGCTGCGTGAAGGCCTGAGAGATATTCCGGGGGTTCATGTATACGGTCCGGCGGAAGGAGAAGCCAGAACGCCGACCGTCGTATTCACTGTGGACGGATTCACGACTGACGAAGTTTCACAGATGCTTGGAGACAGAGGAATCAACTCATGGCACGGCGACTATTATGCCGTACAGATAATGAAAGCAATGGGAGTTTACGACAAGGGAGGAATGGTACGCCTCGGTCTGGCGCCTTACGTCACCCAGAGCGATATCGACCGGACTCTCTACGCCATCAGAGCTCTTGTGACTAAGCGATAACTATCTAATATTCACCTGTTTTGAGAAAGGAGAACTGAAATGAAGAAATTATTCATTGCAGCGCTCGCTATGATGATGTGTCTTGCCTTTGCGGGGTGCGGAGGAGCATCCGGTTATTCCAAGGGCGAGCAGTTCCAGCTTGGAGACGAGACATACGCACTCGAAAAATGGGAAAGACATTCTGAGAAAGACACCGGATCAACAGAGTGCTACGCGGTTTGCGTCCTTCAGGTGGGCAACACCGCGCCTGTAGTGATCTCAGGGTTTGGCACAGGCGGAACGATGAACACATCGAGCGCGATACAGCTTACACTCAATGACGGAGATTCAACGATTTCACCGTCGTCCATCGGCTTTGCGGCAATCGATGATGTCGAGGGATATGGGTGCAGACTGACATTCTACTATGATCTGCCTGCCGGATCTGAACTGCCTGAGAGCGGCACGCTTACAAAGAACGGAGAAGAGGATAGCGCAGAGCTGAACCTGGGCAGCCTTTCAGTAGAAGAGGCAACAACGACGACCACAACTACAACAGCGACAACCATATCTCCGGAGAATCTGCCTGTAGATCCAAATTATGATCCTGAGGCGAACAAGAATATCGGAAACACTGACGTCTACGATCCGATTGAGTCGTTCGACGTAACTTTGCCGGACACAGATTTCTAACTCGCGTTAATGACATGAAAAAGCCCCATCAGTTGATGGGGCTTTGTTATTGCTGCCTTTGCGGTTTATTCGAAATCTGAATCGGTCAGACCTTCACGCTTCATGATGTTTTCAAGGACGCTAACGTCGACCGAAACATCCTCAAGGCCTTCTGTCGAGGCTTTGTTGTAGATGTTGGAGAATGCCTCGTCCAGAAGATCAAAGGAGTCTTCAAGCTGTTTTTTGATTTTCTGCTCTTCGCTGTCGAGATTGTCCAGAGAGCAGAGCACACCGTAGTGTTTTATCGCCGCGACCGTCTTAGGAAGATAGTAGTCCGTGAACTTCTCGAAGTTTTCATGGTCCTCAGGATTCTGTTCATATTTTACGAGAATCTTGTCCGTAAGGTCGCGTATGCTCTTCATTTTTGCCCTGTTAGGGTTTTTAGCAAGACCCGCGATCGAGCTGTCCATCTGAGTCAGACTGTCGGTGCGGACGGCCTCAATGCGCCTGAAGGCCTCCAGAGCTCTGCCGCAGTAGAAACAGTAGCTGAGCTGTGAAGGGATTTCCTTGCCGCAGTAAGGACATGTGACCATGTCGCCGAACTCAGCAGGGTCGTATTTCGGCTCCGCTGCTTTTTCAGCGGGTTTTTTGCCTGTGAACTTGTCATTGATTCTGTCCATTGTGAGCAGGTAAATAACCGCGAGTATCAGCAGTATCCCTATGAACGGGGATTCTGACAGGTATCCTATGCCCATGATCAGAAGCATTATTATGACAAAGGCTCTGGTTTTTCCGAATCTTTTCTTTTCTGTATCACTCATGCCTGTTTGCCTCTTTATCCTTATTCGTTTTCAGCCGGCTGGGTATCTTCAGTACTTTCCGTTGCCGCCGGCTCGGTGCTCTCAGCTTCTGTAGTTTCGGTCACTTCTTCTGAAACCAGCTCGAAGAACGCGCTGTCATAGTCGATGACGACAACCTGGCCCTCCTTCAGCTTGTAACCGCGCGACAGTGAATAAATGTGATCCAGCGCAAGGGAATTGTAGTCCTTGTCATACTGCTTCTTGGCGTCTTCCATGTTCTGATAGACGTTGACTGACATGTAGCTTTCACTATCAGGAGGGTATATGTTGTATCTTCCTGCAGGAAGCTCTGAATCCTCTCCAACCACGTATGTCCCGGTGAGTTCCACGCCGGCGCGCTCGATTTCAGTGGCCTCTTTTTCGTATTTATCTATGTTGCTGTACGGGTCGTTGGAAGAGACCATCCAGCCGATGCCGAGGACAACGCACAGAGCGGCAAGTATGATGGAGATAATCTTGTAACGTTTTGCCTCTGCCTTTGCAATAGCGAGAGCGGCAGGGGTCTTCTTCTTTTTTTCTACTTTTGCTCCGCATGAGCCGCAGAATTCGGCATCATCAGGCAGAACAGTTCCGCATTGTTTACAAATCATGATATCATTCCTTTCTGCGTGAATTATACCAAAAGCTGCGGAGTTCTTCCACCCAAACTAACGCAAAACATGTTATAATCAACACACTTGACATGAGGAGGACAATACAATGAAAAAATTCATATTGAAACAGGATTTTCTTGACTTGTTTCCAGAGGCGCAGATCGGCGTGCTGGTCTGCCGAGGAATAGATAATCACGTAAAGGATGAGGATAAATACGCCGGCTGGCTGCGGGAGTGCGAGAAACTTTCGGCGCAGTACACCGAGAATCCGGAGTTTACATCCAATCCTGTAATACGCGGATGGAGAGACGCGTTCTACAAGTTCAAGACGAAGAAGGGCGCCCGCTGCTCCATAGAGGCGCTCCTCAAGAGGGTGGCCAAAGGCAACCAGATTGGAACAATAATTCCGCTTGTCGACATATACAACGGAATATCCCTGAAATACGGCGTTCCTATCGGCGGTGAGGACATTGACAAATTTGAAGGCGACATGAGACTTACGATCGCCGAAGGCGGCGAGGACTTCGTCACATACGGAAGCGAAGGCAAGAGCGAGCCTCCATCAGAAGGGGAAGTCATATACAGGGATGACTTCGGCGCGGTTTGCCGCTGCTGGAACTGGCGTGAAGCCGAACGCACAATGCTGACAGAGGATACGGTTAACGCCTTCATGATCATAGAAGCGCACAATGCTGACAGCGCTGTTAACATGGACTCGGCTCTCGATGAGCTCAAGGCCATGATCGAAGCGGAGCTGGGCGGAACAGTATCAAAGCATCTCGCAAAGGCAGACTCACCTGAGGTTGTCATAGAAGAGTAGAGAAAAAGGTGAAAGAATAATAAAAGAGCCGGATCGGTGATATGCTACCTCCCAGGTAGACAGTTGAAATAATAAAACTGTTTATCTGGGAGGTTTTACTATGGGAAGATTCTCTATCGAAGACAAGATGTCAGC
>Ga0256407_10009017_pt1 | contig 14403 bp, 12 predicted proteins | sample RumenRJG_04DNA_FD_193489 | JGI IMG/M metagenome (GOLD analysis project Ga0256407, IMG submission 193489) | Bovine rumen microbial communities from Lethbridge, Alberta, Canada - RJG_04 | ecosystem: Host-associated > Mammals > Digestive system > Stomach > Rumen | place: Canada: Alberta... | reverse complement strand
TATAGAGGATGATAACCCATATTGAGACAAATGTCAACAAAAAATTGTAAAAAAGTTTGAAAATATAAGGGGTTGCGGGATCTTGGGAGGAGTCAGTGACAACTGCTCATGGAAGGGTGAGATTTCAAGGTGAAATTTTGAGGTGACGGTGGAATAAGGGCTTACGGGTTTTTACGGGCTGTGAATAGTAACTCTGATAAAACGAAATTTAAAAAATTATATGTTTATTACCCTTTTTTATATATTTGTGGTAATATAAAAGTGTAATGTATTCAACTTGTTTTACTTTGGGTTAACTATGCTGATTTTGACACGTCGTGTTGGAGAGACTGTTGTTGTTGGGGATAATATCCTGGTTACAGTTCTTGGTTTTAAAGGTAACCAGGTTCGGTTGGGTATTGAGGCTCCCGCTGATGTTGCCGTGCATAGGGAAGAAATATTCAATCGTCTTCGGCTTGATGAAGAAAATGAAGGGCACGAGGATAATATAGATACCTTTGGTCTCTTTGATTCTAAAACAGATCATAAATAGTTCCGCTCTGTATAAATATTATTCATAAGAATTTTATTTTGAATCGCAGCCTGTATTTCTTCTTGACTTATTTTTATTTCAAGTTATTATATAACGCGTTGTTAGGTGAGATGACTGAGAGGCCGAAAGTACTCCCCTGCTAAGGGAGCATGCGCCCAAAAGCGCATCGAGGGTTCGAATCCCTCTCTCACCGCCATCTTCATTTAGTGCACCCGTGGCTCAGCTGGATAGAGTACTCGGCTACGAACCGATTGGTCGGGGGTTCGAATCCCTCCGGGTGCGCCATCGTTGTTTTTGTCTTTTAAATTGTAAGTCTTAATTATTCCTGTTGTTTCTTTTGATGCTTTAAATGAAGTGATATAAACCAAATAAGCTTTGTGATATTATATACGCCGGTTTTAACTGATCAGAATAATTGAAACATAAGGATAATGATGAACATTAATCAATTACCGGAAAATACATCAGAATGGTCAAAAATTCTGAATAAGGGTTCTTTGTATACAGTTGATCATGATGGTGAATTTAATATAACGAATAAAATACCTTTTAAGGCATCGATAACTGTATTACTGGCGTATTCAATAAAATCAACGCATGTTAAACAGTTTTTGGATCTTTCCAGTAAATTTCATTTAAAAACCTGTTATGTAGCAGCATTTCATGAATCTGGTGTTACAGGAATTATTTTTACTCATGATAAATTTGATAATGAGTATTCACAGGAATTAAAATTTCTGAATTGGAATATTGATGCATTTCACGTTGGTTCATTACCGAATCCAAATAATCAGGGTGTTATTTTAATGGATATGGATGCAACCTGTGTTCAATGTGAATGCATAGATGAAATGGCCAAACTTGCCGGTATAGGAGAGCAGGTATCTGCTGTTACAGCTCAGGCAATGAAAGGACATATGGAATTCCAGGAAAGTTTCAGAAGAAGAGTGGCTTTGTTTAATGGCAAGAGTGAGTCAATTATGGATACTGTGGAAGAAAATCTTCCTGTTATGCCGGGATTTGCTGAACTGGTAAAAAAAGCCAAGAGTTATAATTGGAAACTTGCCATTGCCTCTGGCGGTTTTACACGTTATGTCACTAAATTAAAAAATGAATTTAATTTAGATTATGTTGTAGCAAATGATATTGAAGCTATAGATGGCGTTTTTACAGGTAAGGTTTTGGGTCAAATTGTAGATTCAAAAGTTAAGGCCAGGACTCTTTTAATGTTAAAAGATCAATATAAGGTTAATACTTCTGAGACAATTGCTATTGGTGATGGTGCAAATGATCTGCCGATGATTTCATTGGCAGGAACCGGAATAGCAATTCATGCCAAACCTATTGTAAGAGAGCAGGCTCCAATCACTATAAATAATTTGAACTTGCACGCTGCGGCAGCAATTCTGGAAGCGAGTTCAATTCTTGCGAATCTGGATTAACTTTAAAGATGCGCAATCGCGCATAAATGAATTTGCTGAGGGCTGGTTAATAAAAAAAACAGCCCTTTCTTATATATAAGCGTGTTATGAACATTCACCTTTGTTAAAGGTAGCGTGTCCGACTTCTGTCTGGGATTGTAATAAATAGTAGGAATATTTTATTTTCCATAAATCATCCCAATTGGATATATTTTTCATTAAGCTGCAAGCTATAGGTTTGTTCTTTAACAAAAGCGTATTCAATTTGGATGAATTAAATTTGTCTAAATCTTCTTTTGATAATTTTCGATCATCAATTTCTATTTTGAAAGTTAATACGTTATCCAAAAATTCAGCATCTCTTATTACCGTTAGTTGGTCAATTGTTTGCGGTATTTGTTTTTTAATTCCGTTTAATATTTGAATCTGTATTTCATTTGTTGATTTGTTTGTAATTTCAGAAGAAACCGCCAGTTCTCCTATTTCCTGGTTTATTTCTTGAGACTGCTGATCAAGAGATTTGATTTCCTGCTTTTTGGATTCTTTATTGTAGGACAACAATTGGTACATTAAAATAACGGAGATAACGACCAATAAAAACAGTATGAATTTAATCATCAGCTTTTTTTGTTGAATCACAAATTCCTTGCGACGAGCGTCTAATTCTTCTTTTGTATTATTATTCATAACTAACTATTTAATTCGTAATTTCTGTTTGTAAAGACGAACTTTTGCCATAAATGTTTTATTGCCGGATGAAGAACGGGTAGGGTTATATATCGGCAGACCTGAATTTGTTGAATCAACAGCATGGCCGTTGATTTCCAACTGATAATGGATATGAGGACCGGTGCTTATACCACCGGACATTCCGGCCAAGCCAATTGTTTGTCCTTGTTTTACTGCTTGTCCATCACTAACCAGAATTTTGCTGAGGTGCATGTATATGGTCTGGATTCCGCTTCCGTGATCAACAACTATATAGTGACCTGCACCGGGGAACTGGTGACCAACCTTTTTGATAACTCCATTTGAGGTAGTAAACACCGGAGTACCCATTGGACATGGATAGTCAGTACCTAAATGAGCTCTGTATCTTTTTAGAGTAGGATGATAGCGTGAAGGTGAAAAAGGTGATGATATTTTCAAGTTCTTTACCTTGATCGGTACTTTTAAAAATCTTGTGGTTATTGTGGAGTTCATACCAACTTCATCATAATATCTTCCGTCTGCCTCTGAAAGAAACATATTTCGATTTTTACCGTTGATTGTGAAACTTACAGCAAGAATTTTAGCTCTTTCATTTGAACTGTATCTGTCGAATAATACTTTGAAGGAATCTCCTTTTCTTATGTCACGACGGAAGTCGATTTTACCTCTGAAAATATCCGAGATTTTGCGAAGATGCTTCTTTGACAGACCTGCATTCTGACCATCTATGATGAATGAACCTTGTACAATTTTCCCCGATACAATAGTCGAATCACCGTGAATTCCCCTATCCTGATTTTTGGCTAACTGTTGTTCTTTAAGCTGTTCTAATTCTTTCTGCTTTGCTTTTTCTTTCTCCATTGCCAGCAGTCTCTGTTTTCTTTCCAGAGCTTCTTTTTCGGCTTGCTTTTGATCCTTTGTTATGCTTTCGTTTGTTTTAGCAAAAATATCAGTTATACCTGTTTTGAAAATTTCTTCATTCTGATTATTGTTTGCAATTATAGTGGTATCGATATCCTTATCAATTTTTGCTGGAACGTAATTTTTTCTCGGTTCCATTATTATTGCTACATCTTCCGTTCTATGGTAATCGATAGGATCAATGTATGAAACATATGATTTTTCCGGAGTTCTGACAAAAAGAGCCTCCTGCTTTCCGTTTTTTAAAGGTATGCTTAAACAGCGCAGTACACCTTTTTCGTCTATAAGAAAATCGACTTCCTGACCAATCCGCAAAGATACAAGACTGTTTTTTACATCTACTTTAATTACTTTTTGCAATGTTGACTGAGATATATTTAATGTTCTAAATATTGAAGCAAAGGTTTCATTTTCCCGAATGGTGTAGGTTAACCATTCGTATTCGGAAGGGACGTCATCGATATTGTCGGCATCAAATGCTTCCTTGAATATCTGCTGACTTGCGGCATCTAAATCCGTGTATACTACAATTTCTTCAATTTCGTCATCTTCAGGATTTTCTACAGTTACACTGTTGTTGTAAACATCATCGACACTCAGTTCGTATTCACTATTATCGTCATCATCTACCGGTAAAAAAGGTGCTGCTACAATTGCTAAAATTGCAAACAAAAGCAGTCCATAGACATGAATTCTTGGAATAGGACTGTTTTCCAGTAATACAGCTTTTTTTATCAGTTTAAAGATTCTCATTATATTTATTTTTGCTAATTGTTTGATTTATAAGCTAATAATTAAAGTATAAAAACCTTTTGAAATTCTACACATTAACTAGATATTTGGCAAATTATCATATGTGACATATTGATTAGAGTCGCAAAAATTTTAAAAGTTCAATTATTTTGTAAATCATTATTAGTTTAAATATGATTAATTTACTGTGTAACGAAATAAAAAAAGATCTGAAAATATTCAGATCTTCATTTATTGTTTTTTTGACTAAAAAATTAATTCTTTGCTACATTAACTTTTTCTTTTAATGCTTTACCAGCTACAAAGGTAGGAACTGTAGATGGTTTGATTTCAATAGCCTGACCGGTTCTTGGATTGCGACCAGTACGACCATTTCTGTGATTTACTTTAAATGTACCAAAGCCAACCAGCTGAACAATTTCTCCGCTTACCAATGCTTCAGAAACTGCTTCTAACGCAGCTTCCAATGCTTTCTTGGATTGAGATTTTGTTAATTCAGTTTTTGAAGCAATAGCATCAACTAATTCAGTCTTATTCATATATAAACCTCTTAATTATAACAAAGGTGAATGACACCAATCTTTTGAGTAAACAAACTTTAATTATTATCGTTAATTTTATTAAATAATCAAAGTATTTTAACTATCCAAGCTTTTTAAAAACTAAAAATGTGATACACAACATATTTTTATGCAGGCTACAGATTCAATTTTCAGGCTTAGTAACTACTTGCATATACGATTGCATAAGTGACTGCGGATATCTTATTATTTTAAAACAAGCTATTCAAGATTTTTTATGGATTTTTGCGATCTTTTATCACACTTGAACTGCTTATAATCTAAACTTACTCGGCTTCATTTGCCTCAGCATTGGTGCCGGCAGTATTGCCACTTGCTGCGCGGGAATGTATATTGTAAGGCAGGTTCAATACATAAAGAGTCTCTTCTGTGATATCAACAATGTCACATATTCCTATAATGCTCCAAATGGTATCTTCAAATTGTTTTGCCTTGTGAATTGCATATTTTGAAATATAGTTCAATTCCTTTGCAATATAATCAATGTCAGGCTTTCCTGTTCTTGTTATGAATAGTTTCAGAACGTATAAATGATTACGTTTAAGAGCTTTTGCACAAAACAATCTTTTGTCATCATAATCAGCAAAATCTTCATCCAGCATGGTATCGTAGATCATATTGTTGTTCTGATCGTAACCTCTGCTTATATATACTACAGTTTCATTTGGTGAGTAATACCGCTGCATTTTTCTCAACGGATCCAGTAATATCCGATGGAGCAGTTTATCGTGAAAAACCGGGTAAACGTTAAATTTTTCGCTGTCATCGGTTATTAGCTCTGTAAACAGTTTATATACGCTGCGATCCTGACTTATTTTTCCAACAGCTCCCAATCTGTTAGGCTTTGTTTTATTCATGTACAACGGACACGTGAAAATGTGCTGTGTAAACAGATACCTCAAACTTTTTGAAAGATTGCTTAAATTCTGTAATTCCTTGGAAGTTGTTAATGAGTCATGGTTATTTTCAATTAACAAATCAAAAAATTTTCTGCCTACATGAGTTGTAGGATCTCCTTCAATGGTTAAATGAATAATCGTTTGAGACTGATTCGTGTGGACAATACGATAAGGAAGATCTTTCAGTTTAAGTTCTTTAGTTAATGATTGCAATTTAGGTAACGTCAAGTAAACAATATCGTCCTTATAGCATGGTGCTGATTCGGCCAGTTCCAGCTGCAATCCCATGGTTGAAATATCCTTTGTCCAGCCTACAATCGATGAACCATTGGCAAGCTTAAGTGCAATTGCTGTTTTATGGATGTACCTTGGCTCCTTTCGCATCTTTATGTAGTGGAGCATTTCCACTTTGCACTGTTCCACGGCTAAATTATGAGCAAATATCTGCAACTCATTTGCATTGAACTGGTCAAGAGTATTTGTCTGATAGTCTTCTAAGCCCTGTTCATCGTTTTTTACCTCAATCAGCTGACCTACATAACCGATTTTTTTCAATTCGATTGCAACCCTTTCACGATCAACCTGCAGGGCTGTATCTTCAATATATTGATTTACATTTTGGTCGTTAATTTCTGCTTTTTCTATGCTGAATTTATATACACGCCAACTAGGACGTTTGCATCCGACTGTAAAAAACAGTTTTTTTGTTTTAGTCTTTTCCAATTCCTCAAGTGTTGCTGAGAAAAAGAAAATATGACTGCGCACCATATGTCTGAAACAATAAATAAAGGTTTCGTAACTTCGTTCTTTTGCTTTCAATACAGCGCTCATTCGACGTGAGGTAAACAGGGATGCCAGTTTGTCCATGTTCCTTTCATCTCGCCAGTATTCCAGTATTCCCTGATTGTTTTCACTTTTTAAACAAAACAGCAGCTGAGGTTCTTCTGATTGATCAAAAAAAAGTGGAAGTGCGGTTGTTCTCGGCATATAAAACTGCTCATAACCCTTGGTTTCGACAGTTGTCAATAAGTTGTCCACGCTGACAGAATATTTCAGTTTGTTCTGCTGAATAAAATTATCAATAAGTTTTGTGAAATCCTGATCGTCATCTGCCTTAATAACAATCAGATAATTTTTATCATTTTTTGTCTCATTGTTTAAAATGGTATATGTTGCCTTCTCCAGTTTATTTTGCGGATCAGCGATCTGTTTCTGTAAACCGTCAAAGGTTATTAAACAAGGATCTCCCTTTGTGTAATTGATTTCATTTTCGATAGCTAAACGAATTCCGCCGCAGGATAGATCGGAGGTTTTTACCTGGAAAGATTCTCCTGAGTTAAGATAAAGTGTGGCTGGAGAACTGTAATGCATTCTTTCTTCTCTGCGATAGAAGTAGGATGCAAATCTTACTGTATCGATTTCATATCGTGAAATCGCGCTTTCTATGGAAGTTTGTTCTGATTTCTCTTTTTGCGTTGTTTTTCTTAACTTGTGCTGGGAGACAACTTTTTCGTAAACGCCCATGGTATATTCGCCATGATATATTTTTAGTTCTTCCGCGAATACTTTTAAATCTTCCTGACCAAGGTAATGAGTTTTTCCTAATATTATGTATTTCTGTGATTCTGGGTTGGTATTTCTAAAGTCTAAAACACGTTCACAGGATGCATAACGGCGGTTCAATTCCATTTTTATTAAAAAACGGGCATTAGCCGTTTCATTTGCGGTTAATTTTTGAAAAATTGCATCAAAATTAGGTTCCTTATAAATCGGAATCAATTGATCAATAATCGGATTTTCTGTTGCGTCCATCTGTTTGTAAACTTAAAAATACTTTAATTATATATTTATTTCAATAAGCATTTATTATGCCATATTATTTATGCCGGACCGGAGTTATCTTCATTTCATAAAACAAAAAAGAATTAAATACTTTTCTGTATAATATTTAAGCAGTCAAAATTCCTGAAAAACAGGAAACAAGCACAGCATAAAGCGATTTTAGCATATTTGTAATTTGCAAATTTCGATCTAGGTTTAAAAATCCGTTAATGATAACCGTTATGCGGAAATAATAATTTTATTAAAAAGCAAGATACAGCTTTTTTGTTTTATTTTTGTATTCATCAGTATAACTGTTGTCTTTGGCGCGAATTGTTAATGATTCGGTAAGAGGTATTTCGGCATTCGGCTCTTTATTGTTTTGCCAAAACAGTAATTCCAGATAGCAGTCTTTTTCCTCTTTCGGAAATACGTAAACATTTTTTACCAATTTGAAAGATGTCGAATCACTAGTATTTTTGATATGTTCAGCAGCCTGAAAAGGCAGACAAACAGCTAGTATTCCTGAATCTGAAAGAAGTTCCTTAGATCTGCTTATTAAATCTTCATGCGTTAGGTTTCCCGTGTAGCGGGCAACATTGCGTTTTTCAGATCTTGTAGGTGAGCCTGTTTCAAAATATGGAGGATTGCAAATTATCAAGTCAAATTTGCAGGAAGGATTGTATTTGTTGAAATCTTCATTAATGACGGTAATTTGATGTTCCTTATGATTGATTGCTACGTTGCTGCACGCTTGTTCATAGGCCTGATGATCTATTTCAATTGCTACTATGGGGGATGATGTTTCGGAAGAAAGCTGAATTGCAAGCAATCCGGTTCCAGTGCCGACATCTAATATATTTCGGGCATTTCCAGGATTGGTATAGCAACCTAAGAGGACACTGTCGGTATTAACTTTCATGCCGCAGTTATCCTGATAGATAATGAACTCTTTGAACCTGAAATAATTGTTGCTCATAATACTGTTTTCTCCTCATGCTGGTATTATGGTAACACAGGATATTAAAAGAAAATATCTTAATTTTGTTTTTGCTAATCTCTAGTAGATATGGCATTATGCTATAGCATTGATCGAGAATTATTTGAGCAGTTAGTGTATATGAAATTTGAAGAATTTGATTTAAGCAATAATCTTTTAACCAATATCGAACAGATTGGTTTCAAAAAAGCAACAACCATACAGCAAAATGTTATTCCTGCAGCGTTAATGGGACATGACATAATGGCTTGCGCCGCTACCGGCACAGGAAAAACAGCCGCATTTATGATCCCTGTTTTACAGTATCTTATAGATTTCCCTCATAGACGCAATGTAAAGGGAGCTAGAGTCCTGATTTTGGCTCCTACACGCGAGTTAGCTGTTCAAATAGGTGAACATGCAAAGACTTTAGCCAAGAACACCGGGATTAGAATTGCCTATATTATAGGCGGAGTAGGATATGATGAGCAGGAGCAGGCATTTGAGGACAATACGGATATCATAGTGGCCACACCCGGAAGACTGAATGAATATATTCGCAATAAATCGTTTTTAGGCAGAACTATTAATATACTGGTTATAGATGAAGCGGATCGTATGCTGGATTTGGGATTTATTGATGAGGTTGAAGCGGTAGCTGATGCTACATATAAGAGATCTCAGACAATGCTTTTTTCTGCAACACTGGAAGGAAAAGGTGTTCAGTATTTTGAGAAAGTGTTAAATCACCCTGATAAGTTTTTTGTCGAATCACCTCGCTCTGAAAAGAAAAAAATACACCAATACATGTACTATGCTGATAATGTGGAGCATAAAAATAAACTGCTGGCACATTTGTTAAAACAGGATGGCGTCATGCGCACAATTATTTTTGTGAAGAAAAAGGAAAAGGTTGTTGAACTGAAACAATTTTTAGACAGTGAACATATTGATAGTGTTTATCTTCAAGGTAATCTTGCTCAGGAAAAACGGCTAGAGGCGATAGAAAAATTTCAGCTTGGGAGAATCAATGTCCTGATAGCCACGGATGTTGCATCCAGAGGGTTGGATTTATTAGATATCAGCCATGTTGTAAATTATGATTTGCCGTACTCGGCGGATATATATGTTCACAGAATAGGAAGGACAGCGAGAGCCGGTAAAAAGGGAACAGCTATCAATCTGGTTGAAGCTCATGACTATCCTCTGCTTTCTAAATTTGAACATTATACAGGTGAAAAGATTTCCAGAAGAGTTATGGAAGGATTAGAGCCGAAAACCAAAATGCCTACAGTCGTTAAGAAGAAAAAAACTAAAGATATAAAAGAACCTAAAAATACAAAACATAAAAAAGTTAGAACATATCGAAATACGTACAAACGGAATAAAGAATAGTTGTTTGTTAACATGTTCAGTAATAAAAAGCGTGGTTTCCAGAAATTGGTCACCACGCTTTTAGGTATTTTAAATTCAATGACTACAAAATGAATTATAAGTCCTGAGCTGCACTGTTGTATTGAACCAGGAATGAATTGATTCGATCCATTTGTTCCTGTGAATCTGCCTTTGAACATTCCCATGTATACGGATCTTTCAATTGAACCGGTCTTAACTTATCCTTGCAGAAATTTTCAAAATTTTCGTGAGAAGGTAAGAAATTCTTCCAGTTTTCCAGAGATTTGATTTCCCCGGTGTACCAGTTGATATAAGCTTCATGAGCCTGTAATGAATTTTTCTGATCGCCAGCTTCGATAATAGCGTTTTTCTGTTCAAAAGCCTTTAAGGTTGTACCATTAACAACAAATATAACTCTCATAATAATGTCCAATAAATAATCTAATAAAAAATTTGTTTGATTATATTATATAAGCTGAAACCTATCAATAAAATTTGTGATGTTTGTCAAAAATAGTCATTAGGTATGTATAAATATTATGAATAAACACTTGGATTATAGTTTCATTTTTATGTTCATTACTTTGTTTAGACGAGAAACAGCTCCAGGAAACTGTTTAAATATCTTTTTCCAAATTCAGTGATGGTAACAAATGTATCATCATATTTTATTAGGTCTAATTCCTGTGCTTTTTTCAATTGAGATTGAATAAAGGCTCTCTTTAGAAAAGTTAACGATTCAAATTCCTCCAGGGAAATATTCTGTTTTAGGAGTCTCGCTTTGTTAAGGAAAAATTCAAAGGGTCGTGACTCCGGATTTACATCTCTAAGATTTTTCAAAAAATTTCGGTTTTGCATGAATTTATAAGGTTCTTCATCCTGCGCAATGCGAAAAATCTTTTTGTTGTCCCAGTCAGTTATTTTACTGTGGGCTCCTGCGCCGATTCCTAAATAGTCATCATAATTCCAGTAAGAAATGTTGTGTCTGCAAAAATATGATTCCCGGGAAAAACCTGAAATTTCATAATGCACAAAATTATGATCTGCAAGGAGCTGTTTGCCCTTAAGATCTATTTCCTCCAATATATCCTCGTTCGGAATATTTAGATTTGAACTTAAGTAAAATTCAGTGCCTTCCTCCATGGTTAACTGGTACCAGGATATGTGCTGTACCGACAGATTTATGGCAGTGGAAAGATCGTGGATTGCGGCATCAACTGTCTGATACGGCAGATCATGCATTATATCTACGTTAATATTTTCAAAACCCAAATCCTGTGCCTGTTTAATGATACTAACAGCCTGCTCAGCGTTATGAATCCTTTTTAATGCTTTTAAACTTCGATCTGTGAAACTCTGGACTCCGAAACTAATGCGGTTAATGACGTTTTTTAAATTTTTCAGTTTTTGCTGATCTACGGTTCCTGGATTCATTTCCATTGAAATTTCCATGGATTGCTCATGAGGAACTCTGACTGCAATAAAATCGATTAAGGATTTAATGCTGTCGCTGCTTATGAGAGACGGTGTACCACCGCCTATGTATATTGTTGATAAATATATGTTTTGAAAATTTTCAATAAACTGTTCGAAATTATGTTTAAGAGTCTCTATATATAAATTTTCATCTTTGGGGCAACTGCCAATGGCATAAGAATTAAAATCGCAGTAAGGACATTTTCTTATGCACCAGGGGAAATGAATGTATAAAGCTTTAATTTTCTTCATTAACGGTATATTTCAGATAATTTATTCAATAATAATTTTAAAGCCTTTGCTCTGTGACTCATGGAATTTTTTTCTTCGAGAGAAATCTCTGCCGCTGTTTTCTGCAGTTCCGGTATAAAAAAAACAGGATCATAGCCAAATCCGTTCATTCCTCTTTTCTCTGTAATCAGTAATCCTTCCCAGCAGGCCTGACATATTATCGGGGTGGGATCTTTGGCATGTCTCATATAAACCATGATACACCAGTATCTTGCAGTTCTTGATTCAGGTTCAAAAGGTTTAATGCAGTTTATCAGTTTATCCAGATTTTTAACGTCATCGGAATTTGGACCGGAAAAACGGGATGAGTATACTCCGGGTTCTCCGTTTAGGACATCAACCTCTATTCCTGAGTCATCTGCAATTGCAGGTAAACCTGTCTGCAAAGATGCGTTTCTTGCTTTAATGATAGCGTTTTCGACAAAAGTTGTTCCGGTTTCTTCTGCGTCACATACTCGATATTTACTTTGGGGAATTACTGTTATGCCCAAAGTTTTTAACATTGCATCAATTTCCTTTACCTTATTGGCATTACCTGTTGCCAGTACAATTTCTCTCATTTTTTATACCTTTCCGTGTTCTGATTTTCTGCCATTGGCATGTAGTTATTTAAAGCTTCAATAAATTCCTTTGAATTATAAAAACCCGAAAGTATTATTGCCTGTTCATGATGATTGAACAGTGCAACACTTGGTAATCCTACTAATTTAAAGTGATTGGAAATGGATGAATTTAAATCATTCTGCTCACTTAAATCTATTCTTATCAGTCTGATTTTCTGAATTCGTTTTATTACAGCTGAATCTGCGAATGTTTCCTGTTCATACTGTTTGCATGATGTGCACCATGTGGCATAAAAATCAACTATAACCTGGTCATTGTTTGATATTTCCCTGTTAAGTTCATCAAGGGATGCTACAGAAATGAATTCCGGAGTTTTGCTGGCAGACTGATGGTTTACAAGTAAAAAAGCGGATAGAACACCGCACGATATCACTGCGGTAACAGTTATCAGTTTAAACTTCGGACAGTGACGGACGAGTACAAGAATGATACTGCTGACAATTAATGCTGTTATGCAAATGGTTGAACACCAGTTCGGAATAATTCTGTCCAGCAGAATAACCGGAACTATGAGAGAGAATATTCCCAGCAGTTGCTTAATGGTCTTTAAGTATGTTCCCGATTTTGGCAGTATTCTTTTACCGAATGTTCCTATTATCAGCATCGGTATACCCATGCCGAAACCCATCAGGTATAAATTCATACCGCCCGAAACAAGATTCCCGTGCTGTATTGTGTATAACAGGGATGCAGATACCGGTGCTGTTGTACAAGGAGAGCATACCAACGATGTTATTATACCTATTATAAAAGCTCCCAGTTTTGAATGAGATGTCTGGTTATCTGAAATTTTTTGCAGTCTGCTTGTTATGAATGCCGGTATCTGAAGATCGTATAAACCGAGCATTGACAGAGATAATGCTATAAAAATTAGGCTGAATATAATTATGATTGCCGGTTGCTGCAAAAACGCATGAGTCTGAGCGCCAAGGTAACTGCAGATAATACCGATTACAGTATAGGTTATTGCAATTCCCTGAACAAAACTGAAGGCAACAGGAAAATTATGTTTCCGATCATTTGTTGATAAGTGATATTTATTGTTGCCGAATAATATCAGACTTAAAATCGGATACATAGGGAAAACGCAAGGAGTGAATGCCAGAGAAAGACCGACGAAGAAAAAAACAATTGATGAAACCAAAGATGAACCGATGGAATAATTCTGCTGTTCGACAGTATGGTCTGATGTCAAATCCTTTAATTCGTGTTTTTGAACTTCGTTAACTTCCTGCTCTTTTTTTACTGTGGAATCTGAATTTTTTTCACTTTGTTTTGCATATTCTCCCAATTTAATATTGCTTTTTACAGGAGGGTAGCACATTCCCTGAGTACAGCCCTGGTAACTTATGGAAAGTTCACTGTCTGGTTTTAAGTTACTGTAGGAAATTTTAAAGTCAAGCTGATCAAAAAACACGTAACTGTCACCCATAAAATCATCATGGTGAAATATTCCTTCAGGAAGATCTTTTATTTCAAAGTTCCCCTCGTTTAAGGACACTTTTACAAGATGCCTGTACAGGTAATATTCAGGAGCAATAGAAATTGATACGGTTGTCTGGTTTTCTGCGGAGGTGATTGTTGCAATGAAAGCCTCTTCAACCGGTAAATATTTTGGTTTTACTGTGGTATTGCCGTTTAATTCCTGAAGTAAATCGTAGGAAAATACCGGTAAATTTAAACATAATATTGTGAAGATTATTAAAAATAAATAACTGCAAATGTGTTTCATGTTTTTTGGGCTTTCTTTTAATGTTATATTGTCTGTATTATTATATCTTATTTGTATAAAAATGACTCGTTAATGTTTGGTTTATGCCGGATGAAAAATAGTAATAAAGTAAACGATCCATAATAACCTTTAAGGTAATTTTGGCTTTTGCTTAGTCTAAGTGATTTCACTGAAAAGTGAATGAACTACGTTATGAGAGAATGAATTTATGTAAATAAATTCAAATAGTTACCTTCGGATGTTCATCTAGTCTGAAGCTCTAAGGTG